>OKVW01001321.1_pt1 | contig 10571 bp, 5 predicted proteins | sample 1606991 | NCBI WGS metagenome assembly OKVW01 (sample SAMN03281021, study PRJEB24777) | human gut metagenome | isolation source: fecal sample PR177 from 1 month old male Malay infant, vaginal delivered...
AAGGAAATCAGTGCGTTAAGTGAACAGGGCATAATCACCGGCTATCCAAACGGTATGTTTGGTCCGGAAGACACCTTGACCCGGGGTGCTTTTATCGCCCTCGCCACCCGGGCTGCGTTCCCAGACGAAGTTGCCAAGGCATCCAATCCTTACGGGACCTGGTGGGGGCCTTACTATGTGGTTGCGGATGCTAAGAATGCAGTTAATTCCTACTGGATGCATGCTACCGAGGAGGAGATGTCCCAAGGCATCACCCGTGAAGAGATGGCTTACATCTTAAATGGATGTGATGGAACTCCCGAGGTACTTACTGATACCAGCCAAATTCCTGATTTTGACGAGGTCGATTTGCAGTATCCCGTCGCCCAGTGCTACGCAAAGGGGCTCATTAAAGGGCTCCCTGATGGAACCTTTGGCCCGAATAAAACCTTGACCCGCGGCGAGGCCGCAACTGTCGTCTACCGTCTTCTGGCCGCTCAGGACGGCACGCTCTACCCTGATCCCATGCAGGATCCCCAACTCACGAAACCAAATGGCTACGAAAATAATCCAAATCTCCGAGTTATTGTCGTGAAGGACATCGACACGGGTGAAGCGGTCGCGGATTTCCCCTTGTCTATTGGTACAACGGACCCATATGCGGACGTTCATATTCCATCCCTTTACAGCGCGAAGGTCCTTGACAACAGGCGCAATTTTGCCTATACAAACGCAGTTGGTGCTGTGACCCTAAACGGCTCCGTCTTCACTGGCGACATTATCCCTATGGACTCCCCCGGCGATACCAGTATTGATCCGTCTACTGTACAAGTCACTTTCGAAATCCGTGAGGCTGGCGATGCCAGCATCAGTTGGGATATCCTCTATCCTGCCGCTAACGGTAAATATTACGCTTTTCCGGATGATGTGGATGTGTTTACGGAGTATACGGATGTCCAAGATAAAAACAGACCTGAATCCAGTTTTTCCGAATCTATTAAATTAAGCGATATTCTCGCATGTACCGAAGAGCCATATATCCTCTGGGTAAAGGAAATCCCTGAGCCCACCATCACCTGGATGATAGAGTTTGACGCATACACCGACAGTATCTGGGTTAACGACTAAATAAACAGAAAGAAATGGTCCGGCTCTCTAAAACGGAGAGCCGGACCATTTGTATGAGAATATTCCACTGGACAAAAATGAAAAAAGGGCACCTAACCCTCCAGTTAAGAGAGGCCGGCCCCTTTCTTCTACATTAATAATGGCTGAGCAGCACCGCAATTTTCCTTTTGTCTTTTCGTCCCCACTCAGGTATAGCAGTTATCCCGTTGTCACTCTCTGGAATGAATGGATAGCACGATTCAGTCCCAGCATTAATCACCGAAAATGTTATATAGGTCTCCTACGCTCCCGGTGAGCAATAAGAGGCAACAGCCTAAAGTCAAAATACCCACGGCGGATATTTTGACCGCAGCTATCACTCATTTTATGGGCCCAATGGTCGCTACGAGGATGCGGTATCCCCAAGTAACACGCAGGCAAATCTTCATTTAGTTGGTTTTATTATATCATCAGGATAAATCTATGTCAATTTTTGATGCAGTTTAGCTCTCCAAAAAGGCAAGGGGGGGCAGGCACCTAAAACGGTGCCTGCCCCCCTTTGCCTTCTTGCTATCCCGTCTGCTTTATCCGAAATAATAGATAGCCCCATCGTTGTTCGCCTCCATTGAGGCCCTGGTCATACAGAGCAAGTATGACCGGCCAAGAATCTTCGATATCGGTTCTCCCCTTTCTTCATCAAATTCAGCAGAATAATAGAACGTGACTGGCGTCCCGCCCTGCACATTAAATGTGACCGCATACGCAGGGACATTCAACATCCCCAGAACCCATGTCTTTTCAGAAGTGAGCATACTTGTCCCATATAGCCGATCTTCGCAAATATCAACAAATGGCTCTCCTGTATAGGGGTTCGGGTAGCCGTCCGCTCCGACCGGGAGCCAATTATACCGGTCAGCGTTATATTCCTCCGCAGCCTCCTTTAAAACAGCCGTATAAAGCTCTGGAGACAAATCATAGGCAATATCTGTGCAATCCATCAGGTAGCCAAGCTGATAAACTTTACCATTCCACTGGACGTAAGCCCGAAAGCAGCCGAGCAAATTGAAGCCATTGACATCGTAGATGCGGATCATGATGTAGCTATCCCCTCGAATAGAGCCCACCGCTTCAGTCCATAGAATCCCATAATTATCTGGGTCACGATACTCCAACGGATACAGGCGGTCGAAGGTCATGTCCATCCCAACGTTAGCGCTCTTGTCCAGTATGCTATCTGATGATGGCACGACGCCACGACTACTGGTAATGAGTTCGCCGCAGCCGTAGTCAGAGGGCTCCATCACATAAGCAATCTTACTCTCTACTCCAGCACAAGAAAGCTTAGGGTCAAGGACCAAACCCGGAAGAGTCCCCTCAGTATCTTCAATGCCGACAGATAGGATTGCCCCTGACCTGGTTTCAATCGTTAAAACCGTTCCATTCCGATACAGCTTATTGTCCAGCCGGGGCGCATCCTGGAGCCGCCCCGTACTCTCCTCAGACGCAGGCAAATGTCTCTCCTCAGTGGGATGTTGCGATGCCTCCGGCATTTCTGCCGTTGCCGTCTCAGCTGCCCGTCTGGGTGCAGAATGCAGCGCCCCGTTTGAACCGCCTCCAATTGCACCTCGCAGGATCAACAGCAGAACCAGTCCGCTAGCTGCTGCCACAGCGATTGCCGCTTTATTCTTATTTGAGAGTTTTCTCATGTCAACCTTCTTTCTAAAATTCGGCTGCCAAATCGCCTACGCTCCGGATAATATTGACCGCCTTTCGTTGTTGAAGCTCTGGATCCGCACCGGGTTTGTAATTGCATAAGATACAGAGGATATATGGTTTCTCCCGGTTATGTACCAGGGCTATGATCTGTTCCGACCAAAATGGGACGCCTTCAATGCTGCCCGCCAGAAGCTCCGACTCCCCCGAAACAACAGAAGTCATTTTTAAGGATGTGTTTTGCGTTAAGATTTCTTCTATTTGCTGAGAAATCGAGGAATTTACGAATTCTCCCTGATAAATCAGCCTAAGAGCTGTAGCACAATCCCTTGCATTCGTCCAATTCTCATCCGTACCAGACGCCCCGAGTAAATGATTCATTGTTGTTGTACCGCAGCCAATAGTCTGTGCAAAGTCATTGACCGCCTCCATACCGATGATTCCGACCAGATCATTCCCCGCCGCCTCATCGCCAGTAGTGAGCATTGTGATGATTTTGTTTCGTATTTCATCATCCATCACGACTTGCCCGTTGACCGCTTGATCATACACGGCGCCAGCAATCCAGAGTTGCATAAGCTGTCCGGCCGGCATTCTGGAATTCTTCATATTAGTGTACTGAGCATACTCTCCGGTGCCCAGTTCCTCATACCAGACATTCCAGTCCCAATCTCCTGACGTGGCAAACAAGCTCTTCAACCTCTTTGTAAACTGATCAAGCTCACCCTTCGAATCAGGATATTGGGGCGTTCCGTACCCCGTGATGCAGTTCCAGCGGTAAGAGCCTACTCGGAATGTTTTACGGGTTACTACGCCACCGTAAAGATAACCCATCCCATCATAGCTCGTATTGCCTTCTATGGTTGTCATCGTCGTTCCATCAAAACTCTCTACAATACCTACGTGGCGTCCGGATCGGTCTACCTCTGTTTGCCCCCAATCATAAAACACGATCCACCCCGGTTGCGGTGTCTGGCCGTTACTCGCCCACTGCCCCATACCTTGAAACCAGGTGGTACCATCAAGGCAACCGCTAAATTTGGGAATGACGCCACTATCTATGTAGCCGCATTGGTCAGCACACCAGGAAACGAACGCCGCACACCAGGAAGATCCTCGCTCCAAGCCGTACCACTCGTTAAACTTGTCGCCGCCTTTATAGTCAATCTGGCTAATAGCCACACTCAAAATATCAGAACCATCGCCTGCCGCTACGAAACTACTTACCCCAAGGTAAGAAGATGTTGTCTGGACCAAATCCTCATAATATTTCTGCTGGTGTCCTCTGGTTCGCCGATAAGCCCCACTCCCAGGTATATCGTAGCTTTCAACCAATTTCCCCGTATCATCGCGGCCAATCCCTGTAACCTCCCGCAGTTCATTACCGGCCGCCGTCGTCGTTTCAAAGCCAAAATCCCTGGTGTTAAAGTAGAAAGAGTAGCGGTCAAAGATACTGCCTGTTGGAGCGGCGCCGCCAAGCCCATCGTCATCAGTCATATCCTTTAATACGCCTGAGGGGTTTGGTCCATCCCAAAACCCGATGACTTCGCTGGCAATGGTATTTACATCAACGATACGGATGTTATAAGTAACCGTAGAGTACCATACGGTCACCCATGAAGTATGCGTCGTCTCCTTCCCTGTCTCTGGATCAATGGTCGTCGAATCCACACTGATATTTTCAGCCCAAACATTTATAACTGGTTCATCCACCACAATCAGATAATTTAGCAGCGCAGTGCCGAAGTCCTGATATGTAGCCATAATAACGTCTTTTTGTGCATCAATCTCTTCCTGCGTTGCCCCTTGGCATTTTAGTGCCTCTAAATCAGCTAAATAGGCGTCTTGGATTGGCTGCGGCAAAAATGTACCACTCCACGGTCCTGTTGCCGACCAAGCCCAATAGCCAAGCCACTTGAGGTACTCGCCAAGGTCCAAATCCGCTATGGAGTTTAGGTTGCCACCGTACTGCACGGTGTAGGCCGCCAAGGCTTGAACAGCCAAACTATCCAGGTAGAGGTCTGGCCGGGTGACCGATATCTGCATATTTCCAGATGCAGCTGCCCCATGATCCGGGTCGGCGGCCTGGACCAACGCCTGCGCCTGCCATATATCGGATTTTAATTTTGCCTCCAAGGAATCTATCCGCTTCAATATCCGGTTCTCTGTTGCAGCAATTTTGCTCTGTATCGCCTCCCGGTTAGACTGGTCACTATTGAACGCATCAAGGTCGGCCAGTCCAGTTTCACTATCGTCTTCTGTACCGTCCTCAGGCGCCTTACTATAATTGCCCTGAAGGAAGTCTTTAAAGTCGATGACGAGATTGGCAAGCCCCTCTCCCAAGGTATCCAACGGCTTTAAAAACGCCCCAAAGACTGCCTGAATGGGGCCGAGCGTAGAATCATAAATGATATCGCCATCGGAATTGCTGTATAGTTCCTCAGACACTTGCTCCCCAAATTGCTCCATCGCACCGTATACCAACATAGGAATGGAGGCGAGCACTAAGGTAAGTATAAGTATTACTCCGAGGGCCACGGCAAGAATATGTTGGAGCGTCTTGGGGTCTTTCGCCAAATCTGCTGCAGCACCTACGAGGTTGCCTGTGCCCGCTTTTGCTGCCGCTTTCGATAAGGTCTTTGCGGCACGCGCAGTGTCAGCGGCCATCTTTGCGCCGCTAGGACCGCTACCCTTTTTATCTTCCTCGCCTGACACGACCAAATCAACGCCTCTCTAAAAAATGTGGCGGGAGCACGAGAGATCCCCGTTGCTCCCGCCTTCTATTGTTATCTATTTAGGCCTTTTGCGACCGCCGTCTGAACCCTTTGGTCGGTGCTGCCGCCCTGCAGTATCGGCCCCTTTAGGCCCGCTCTTAGGAGCAGGTCCTCCTTCCTGTCCCTTACCAGGTCGGTAGGTGCCTGTCATGCTCACATAAGACTGCCTGGTGTAAATCATTCGTCCAGAATTCGTCTGGACACGTTTAAACTGGAGTTGTTCTACTGGATGCAGACTTTCAAAGCCTTTCTCCGTCACATACTCTACCTTTTGTGGACGATAGGGTCTCCCCGTATCGTCATCAGACCCACGCCGCTGGTAAATGGCCGTCATCCGCCCGGTTTCTACTTTGATATCGGTAATCTTCCCATCACCGGCTGGAATGCCCTGCATATCATATCTCTCTGCCGGGCCACTACGATAATCCTCACCGATTGTACTTCGTATGCCATCGTTTGCTGCTGTTTTCCCAGCCCCTACACCATAGACATCCGGTTCCTCACTCTCACAGGCCACTGCATCGGAGCACTCAGAGAGCATAGCAGTTGCAGCAGCTCCCCCTTGTATGACCTCGCCTTCTGGGATCGAATCCATCACTTCTGCTGCAAAAGAATAATCCGCGGCATGAATCTCATTGGTAAACGCATCTTCATACTCCTCCGGTAATCCTTGCATAGCCATATGTGTGCCGATGAACTGCGCTTTGGCGGCCATGGCCGCGCCCTGATCCTCCACCAGTGATGCCGCTACCGAGTCCGGTGCCCCTGTCTCCGCTCCCGCGATATCCTCCATTACAACGGAAGGTCCACTCCCCACCTTAGCCCCATTCGTTCCTTCTCCGCTTACCGTTTCCGTTGTCAGAGGCCCTCCTGGCTTCTGCATTATGGTTGCAGCGGATGAGGTTGGTGTGCCTTGTTTAGAGCCTAATGCCGGCCCTGTAACGCTAACTTCCGGCCGCTGTTTTCCCTCCCCTGGCACATCCTGTAATGCAACAGATGCCGTCTTTGTCTTGGCCCTAGCCCCTGGAGACTCAGGCGCCACTTCAGATGTCCGACCTATTGGGTGGCCTATATTTTCAGTGGTATGTGGCGCTCCCTCCTGGGTGTCTGGTTTTTGCCCCTGGCCATTGCGCACTTCAGACGAGGTTTTGCTTTGGTCTTGACCCAGCACAGCTTCTCCCTCTGTATCCGGAATTGGTATATCGCTCTCTATTTGGCGGCTTGGTTCTTCACCATTTGCGCTATCAAGGGGACCGCCACTGGCCTCTTGGTTCCGCAATATGAAGTGTCCAGCCTGATCCATATCCAACTCAATGCCCTTTCGCATGGCATCGTGGTCCAATTCCTGCCTTGCCGCTTCTTTTTCTTCTTTAGGCTGTGATTCAGGGCGCGTGCCGGTGCCGGGCGTCACGCCGCCTATCAATACCGCCCCAGAACCATTCGGGGTAAATGAGTCCATAAGACCATCCTTAGCGCCTTTTGCGGCGCCACGAATAATGCTGGTTTCTCCAAGCCCTGTATCTGGCATTCCACCGGCTTTATTGGCTGCAGCCTGTACGCCGCCCTTAACCGCACCAGAAACGGCAGCAGCACCGGATTTAAAGACTCCGCCGCCGCCATACCACTGTCCAAAACCACTTCCTTTGTAAGCTGCTGCGGCCTTTCCCAAAACACTCCCACCATCGGTCCCCGCATTTCCTTTATCTGTTTGTCCATGCATAAACCCGCGTTTTCCAAAGGCCATTGTAGCCATTGAAAGCGTTTTACCGGCCATTACGACATCGTCCATTAAGCTTCTGCCCGTAGTAGCTGTATTGAGGCCTAAGGATTTCATATATTCGTCTAACTGCTGGGCTACCTTACACCATGCAAGAGCGAAAATGAACTTCCATATTCCCTGACCCAGGCTTGAAGTATCTGTTACCAATAATGAAATAAGCATTTTTAACGACCAGATATTGAGGAGCATCATTATGCATTGACTTATAAACATCTTGAGCCACGAACCAAATATTTGACTTGTGGCTGTGCTTGCGACGGTGCTCCAGGCCAGCGGCGATGTATAAACGATGGTGCCCAGTACTAAATACCGCTCTACAATTTCGATCATCAGCTTTATTACGTTCCATCCGACCAGCAGTAACAACAATAAAGAGGCAACCAGGACTGCCGCTGCCGTCATTTGCATTCCCAGCACCACATCGGCAATACCGAATCCATCCATCGACGCCCCAACCAGCTCTGCGGCGGGATCGGTCCCCATCAGCGCGGTATAGGGATATGATGTGATATTGACCGCCATCTGAAGGAGATGGTTGCCGCTGTATACAAGTACAATAGCAATCGCGGTTCGTACTAAGATCAAGACAGGCGTATCTCTTGCCTCGCTCAGTGGCCCTGTAAAGAATTTAATCAACTGAAAAACTGCAATACCGACCACTAGTCCAAGTGCTACGCCGCGGAGGATCAGATAGAGATCGCCAACGACCGGGAACAATGCATAGAAGTCCTCCAGCCCAATTCCGAGGACGCCCAAAAATGCGTTTACTGCTCCAGATAACAGTGAGCCAAGGGCGTCTGTGGCCCACTCCAGAAGAAATTCAAGCACTGCTTATCTCTCCCATACCAAAGAATGCGGGGCTCTATGGCGCCCCTTGTACGATTACCGGGTTTTGCGCAGGATTCGGATCCCAGCTAAAGGACTGGACGATGCTGTAGGCAAAGCTGACGATTGCCGGCAGGAGAAGGTAGGCAACAAGTGCGAGTAATGTTATTTTTACAAGCATCTTTGCTCGTTCCATGACCTTTTCATTCCCGCCAAAGAAGGCGAAGCCCTCGGCGGCAAGCGCGACGCCCGCAATTGCCAGGCCAATGCTCCGGCCGAACACAAAAACCGCATCGAAGGCTGAATCCAGCCCTGTGACTCCGGTAGATGGACCAGCCGCAAATGCGGTGGCAGACAAAAAGCTAAATGAAATTAGCAAAGTCATGCATATTCGAAATATGCCCTGGGTGCGCTTCAGGCGTAGGCTTTTCTTTTCCATTTCTTTATTCCCCCTAAACGCACAGTAAGCAGAGAGGCTTAAATGCAGCCCCTCTGCTTACCGTAATAGTCATGAGAAGATACCGCCCTTCCCGACATCGGAAAACCAAGTGCCGACTTGGCCAACGATGACGGGCCCCAGATATGCCAGTGCTAAGCCTACGATGATCCCGATGATGGTTCCCTTGGCAATCTGTGCCCCTTTTTCCCCGTTAAAAAAGAACTGGAAAGCAGAGAATGCGAGGGCGACGCCCGCAATCGGCAGCGCGATAGCCGAGATGACTTCATAGGCTTCGCCCATACCGCTTTTAACGGCGTCTTGGATTGCCGTGCCGGCAGTGCCTGTTGCCGCCAGAGCAGAAGATGTCAGCGCCATCACGCAAATGACCATCAGCGCCATAGTCATGATACGGGTCACCCGGCATCGTAATTTCCGTCCCCCTGTGGGGTGGCCTTCAACCGCAGGCTTTTTTTGATCCATTATAAAGATCCCCTTTCTTTGATACAGAAGTAATCCCCCTGCGGCATTTGGCCTCAGCCGGAGTATATATCACGCCCCCTCCTCTCACAGTGGGCCTTCCGCATGGGTGTGCAGCTTTCTGAGCGCACACCGGGGTCGTTTTGCAGCACAAGCGGCCCTGGTCTATGCTCAAATAATGCTCGGGTACACGCTGGAGGCATCCTACCGCGAACGCGGCAGGATGCTTCCGACCTATACCCCAACGCAACGATGGTTAAGATAGTCGTCGAGTCCCTTCGTCTCTGCAGGCCAGTAATCTTTGATCTTCTTTCCGGTCGAATCAATCATGACACTGTGCCTGACACCATGTTCTTCAAGGCACTCAGCTATGAGAGCCAAATCCACAAAGGGATTACCTGTCGATGCCGGCGGCGTGATATTGTGGACCACGCAGAGCTGCTTAAACGCCCGCCCCCGGCTCCTGGCCGACGGGGCGTCCCAGCACATGACGCAATATTCCAAGCCGCTGGCCCGAACTAGAGCAGCGGTCTCCCGTGAGGCTTTACGGACATTGGGATTTGTCAGCTTGTCCATATCCAACCCATTCCTAACCTGCTTGATTCCAGCGCTTTTCAAATCATCGAATAGGGGCGGCAGCGTCTTCATGTTGTTCGTGCCGACCTGGCCAACGAACGCCATAGGATCACCAGGGTAAAGCTCTGCCGAAATGTCAGTCTTGAGTGCGCCTTCAATTAAACAAGCCGTACCATAGGCTCCAATATCCCCCTGTACGATTGGAAAGTGAAAGCGATTACGCGCTTTCGTTCCGTCTTGCAGGCCGTCCGTGGAGATGCTCATATATCGTGTCTGTCCGCGGTCACGGCGCACTTGGAGCATGACTGTCTGCCCGATTCGGTTCCTGGTGCGGATAACTATGCCGCTAAAGAGGCGAAAACACCATCGTCCATCGAATTTGTAAGCTCCCGGAATGCCTTTCAAGTCAAATCCGGCTTCGCAAAGAGCGGCTCCGACAAGGAGTCCAAATACGATCTCTCGCGGACTGCTATATTTAAGCTCTGGCGTTTTTCGTCGTATTTGGTCCCAATGCCGATCATGGTACTCCCTGAATAAAGGATTTTGCTCCACCCATCGCAAATCACTGGGAACCGAGCGGTAAGCATTCCTTCTAATTGCCACTTCGGTCAGTCCACGCTCAAGGAGATTGTCCCGGTGCTTATCCAGCAATTTAAAGCAATCCAAATCCAGCAAATAGGAATAGACTGCATCCAGCCGTTCATCTGGAGCGATGGGATTAATATGTACTTTAGGTACCGTTGGCCGATTAGATAATTGCTGGATCCCTGCGTGCGCTCTGATTTCATCTGCCGCACGGCGCATATCTTCTTTATTCCAATCGTTCAGCCGTCGCCCCCATGCGCACATCATGTAGAGGGCGAGTTCACCACCTCCCAAACCACATGGCGGACATTTCCAT
>OKVW01001323.1_pt1 | contig 10570 bp, 9 predicted proteins | sample 1606991 | NCBI WGS metagenome assembly OKVW01 (sample SAMN03281021, study PRJEB24777) | human gut metagenome | isolation source: fecal sample PR177 from 1 month old male Malay infant, vaginal delivered...
TGTCAATTGATATATATATTAAACATATTGCACAATTTTCACAGCCACATCCCCTTTCCGCCATGGCGTTTATGAAACACAATTCCCAAACGTCCTGTTATCCTTTCAATTTGGCACATAGTTTGCTGTATATAATGAACATCAACTATCAACTCATTTTAGAAAGGATCGGGAAATTATGAAAAAAAGAACCTTAGCACTCTTTACAGTACTGATTATGGCAGGAAGCTTAACCGCGTGCAGCGGCGGCAAACCGGCGGCGGCTCCGCTGCCGGAGGCAGCAGGCGCAGCGGAAGCATACCCATCAAAGACAGTAGAAGTAATTGTACCCTTCGGAGCCGGAGGCGGCGCAGATGTGGCAACCCGCCTTCTGTGCTCTTATTTGGAGAAGGAGCTGGGGCAGACCTTTATCATCAATAATGTATCAGGCGGAGGCGGAAGCATCGGCTTAACCCAGCTGGCCAATGCAAATCCCGACGGCTACACCATCGCTTACTTCTCCTCCACCGATTCCAACGGCGATCTGTTATATGAGGGCGTAGGCTACAACAAGGATTCCTTTACCCCAATCTGTCAGTTTGCGGCAGACCCCCATATCCTCATAGCCAGCCAAAAATCCGGTATCACAGACATCCGGAGCCTTCTGGAGGCAGGGACGGACGGCTCTGCCCTGTGGGGAATTGGCGGAGCCTGGACCCATTGGGATTTCCTGAAAATGGAATTTGAAAAAGCCACAGGCACCAGCTATAAACGCCTTGTGTTTGACGGAGGCGCTACCGCAGTCAACAACGTGGCCGGCGGCGACTGCGCAGTGGCAACGCCGTTTATCAGCGAAGCCCTGGCACAGATTGAGGCCGGCAATGTGGTGCCCATCGCTGTTACCAGCACTGAGCGCAGCCCTATGGCCCCCGGTGTTCCCACCCTGTCGGAATCGGGCATTGATTCCTTAGAAAGCTTTGAATCCGTTATGTGGAGAGGCTTTGTGGCTCCTGCCGGCACTCCGGACGAAATAGCAGAAGCTCTGGCAGATGCAGTGGGGAGGGTATGTGAAAATGAGGAATTCTTACAGAAAGCCCAGGAAGCCGGCGTCAGCATAAGCTTTAAGGGGGCCGGGGAGTTTAAGATCTATTATGAGGAAAATCATAGGAATGTAAGAGAGATGATTGAAAGTGCTGATTTTGAGAAATAGCGAGGAGGAATTGCAATGAAAGGTATTAAAAAATGCCTGCCGGATTTGATCATCGGTATGGCGCTGCTTTTATTTCTAGTTACCCTTACTCTTCAGCTGCCCGCCATACCAAAAGGTTCAAAAACGTACCCCGCCATCCTCATGATCCTAAGCTATATCATGGCGGCCATTTTAACCGTCAAAAGCCTGGTCCGGTGGAAGGCTTCCCCGGTGGCGGAAAACCGGCTGAGGGAGCAGATTAACATCATTCTTCCATACGCTGCCCTGATTCTGGTGTATCTCCTGCTTTTGGATAAAATCGGTTATATCATCGACACCTTTCTCTTCTCTGTGGTGTCCCTTGTCTGGCTGAAGCTAAAAAACAAAGCTGTGATCTTGGTGCTTTCGGCTGTTTTAACCCTGGCCCTGTATTTTCTGTTCACACGTTTCCTGTCGGTCATCCTTCCGAGGGGAAGCCTGTTTTCACTGACACTTTAATTAAAAGGGGGATTTTATGGAAAACGTACTCTTCGGGCTTTCAAGTGTATTACAGCCCGCCAATCTGTTCTTCTGCATAAGCGGACTCTTGATCGGGGTGCTCTTCGGCGCCCTGCCTGGATTTTCGGCTACCATGGCCGTGGCTGTATTTGTACCCTTTACATATGGCATGAATCCCGGCGCAGCTCTCCTTCTGCTCAGCGCCCTGTATTGCGGCGGTGTTTACGGCGGCTCGATACCCGCAGTTTTAATAGGCATCCCGGGCACGCCGGCCTCCGCCCCCACAGCGCTGGAGGGCAAAGCCCTTGTTAAAAAGGGGGAAGCTGGAAGGGCATTGAATCTGGTAACCTTAGCCAGCGCCTTCGGCGGATTCTTTTCCAGCATCGCCCTGCTTCTGTGCGCCCCTCTTTTGGCAAAAATCGCCATGCTGGTTGGCGCGCCGGAGCAGATATTCGTAGCTTTATTCGGACTTTCCGTTGTAGTTATGCTGTCTCAGGACAACCTGTTTAAGGGCAGCCTGGTAGCAGTCGTCAGCCTGCTGATTGCCTGCTTCGGGCAGGACCCGGTTATGGGTTTCCCCCGCTTCACCTATGGCATGCATGAACTCACCGGAGGTCTTGACGTGGTAGTCGTCCTGATCGGTCTTTTCTCTCTGCCGGAGGTATTTAAAATGCTGGAGGACCCTCTGGGCACAATGGCGGAAACAGGCAGGGTAGGTTCCATGAAGCTTAAGCTGGAAGATATTACCAACAATATTGGAAATGCCTTCCGTTCCACCATCATAGGCGTTGTCATCGGCATCATTCCGGCCGCCGGACCGGATATTGCAGCCTTTCTTTCCTATAACGAGGCCCGCAAGGCGTCCAAGGCTCCTGAAGCGTTTGGGCACGGCTCTGCCGAGGGAATCATCGCAGCAGAGGCAGGCAACAACGGCGTAACCGGAGGCTCCCTGATCCCCCTCCTTACCCTGGGCATCCCCGGCAGCGCCCCTGCGGCCCTTTTCCTGGGCGCTATGATTATCCACGGAGTGAGGCCGGGCCCCACCCTTTTTACCCAGCACGCCGACACTGTGTATACACTAATTATCGGCTTTGCACTGATCAATCTGCTTTTATATTTTGTAGGTCTGGCCTTCTGCAAATGCGGCAGCCTGATACTGCTGATTCCAAAAGCAATCCTGGCCACCTCCATTGTGATTCTGGCTGTCATCGGAACATTTTCAATCAACAAAAACCTTTTCGACGTATTTGTAATGTTCGGAGCCGGCGTCCTTGGATATATTATGCTGCGCAACGACTTTCCCACATCACCCATTGCCCTTGCATTGCTTCTGGGACCCATGCTTGAAAAAGCGGCGGCCATCACCTCGACGATGTATGAAGGAAGAATCCTGGAGATATTCCAGCGTCCCATGACAGTGATCCTGCTGCTGCTGACCATTTTCTCCTTTACGTTCCCTTTTGTAAAGGACCGGATCAGAAAACGTAAAAATGTACCGGCCGGGGAGGACTAATCTATGGAATACAAAGCTCTATTGGCGAAACGGGGGCTGATTGGCGGCTCTCTGACCCAGATGGAGGATGTGGCGGTTCTTATAGAAGGCTCCACCATCCAACAGATTCTGCCCAGACAGGAATATGAGAAGATAAAACCTGACGTATGCCAGGAAACAGATTTGGGCGGCGCAACCCTTATGCCCGGCCTGATTGAATGCCACAACCACCTCTGCATAGACGCCGCTCTGCCACATCACCTGGAGCTGTTGTCCCAGAGCAGCGAATGCGAGCTGACGATTCTGGCTCTTGACGGCTTAAGAAGAGATCTGGCATCCGGCGTCACTACAGCCAGATGCCTGGGTGACCGGTACTATATAGACATTGTCATGAAGAAAATGATTGACTCAGGGCGGGCTGAAGGCCCCAGGCTGCTGGCGGCAGGCATCGGCATGAAGGGACTTCACGGAGCCGGACATATCGGTTCCTCTCACTGCGGCCCGGAGGAAATCCGCCGTACCTGCCGTGAGAACCTAAGGCGGGGAGCCGATCTTCTGAAGCTGTTCATCACCCCTGGTGTGCCTGAGCCGGATTCCTCCTTTGTTCCAAGCTTTTTGAGCCTGGTGGAAATCGCGATGGCTGTGGAGGAAGGCGCGAAAGCAGGGGTTCCCACTGCTGCCCACTGCATCGGCGGGCAGGGGCTTAAAGACTGTATTGACGGCGGCGTACAGGTCATTGAGCACATGTATATGGCCGGGGAACAGGAGGTGGAATGGCTTCTTGCCTCTGACTGCGTGGTGGATTTAACCTCCGGCATTATCCTTGATCCAAGCCGGGAAGCCTTTCTGTCCCCTGCAGATGCAGAAAAGGTCCGGCTGAACAGGGAACGTGTGCGCGGGAATGTAAAGCGGATTTTTGAGGCCGGAATCCCCTTCGTACTGGGTACAGACGCGTACCATGGCTTCCTTTACAAAGAGGTGGAATACGCCGTGGAGCTGGGAGCCGATCCTGTGTCTGCTCTTAAGGGCGTCACCTCGGCTGCCGCCAGGGTCTGCCGCATGGAGCATCGCACCGGCTGCCTGATGGCAGGACTGGATGCAGATATAATCGCTGTAAAGGGCAGCCCGCTGGAGAACGTATCTTGTTTATCCCAGGTAGAAATGGTCATGAAGCAGGGACGGTTCATCATTTAAATCGGTTAGCGGTCTCCAAGAGGCATAGGTATAGAAACCACAAATTCACTCCCCTGATCCAGCCTGGAGGTAACCGAAATAGAACCCTGGTAGAAATTGACGATATGCTTCACAATAGACAGCCCCAATCCTGTCCCTCCCTGCTTGCGGCTTCTGCCTTTGTCCACGCGGTAGAACCGCTCAAAGATGCGGTCCAGGGATTCCTGGGGAATTCCCACCCCATTGTCTCTCACCCGGATCACCAGCTGGCTGTCCGCTTCCCGGATATTCACCCACACCTGGCCGCCCGGCCGGTTGTACTTGATGGCATTGCTGATCAGGTTGGTCAGAAGCTCCTTCATCTGCTGGGCGTTGGCCCGGATCACCAGCGGCTGGCAGTCCAGATGGAGAAATACCTGGCAGGACGCGGCCTGGGGCTTTAAGCCTTCTGCAATCTCCTCCAGCAGCACGCTGATGCGGACATCGGTGAGGGTCACCTCCGCCTCCTTTGTCTCAAGCCTGGAGATCATCAGGATATCATTGATCATGCCGGTCATATTCACGGCCTCTTTTTTAATCCTGCGGGCAAAATCCAGCTTCATGGCCTCATCCTGGATCATGCCGCTCTCCAGCAGCTCCGCATATCCCTGGATGGAGGTGATGGGGGTCTTTAACTCATGGGATGCATTGCTGAAGAACTCCTGGCGGATGTGCCGTTCCTTCTCGATCTGGTTTAGATAGTCCTTCACATTCTGGGACATTTTCATGGTGGTCTCGGATATTACGTTGATCTCCGGATACCGGCACGGCTCAAAATGCAGCGACCTATAATCCCCTCTGACCTTCAGCATCTCCCTGGAAATATCCCGCAGCGGCTTTGTGACCGAGGAGACAAAACGCTTGGTCACCACAAAGGAGCAGCCCAGGGCCATTAAGAAGCTGATAATGGCCGCAGGAAACAGCATTGGCAGGTATTCCCGCATACCGGAGTAGGGGACCGACAGCCGCAGCACCATATCGGAGTTGGCGGATTTCATGGCAGCGTACAGCATGGTCTGGTTCAGGGTGTCGGAATAGCGCCTTGCATACCCGCGGCCTTCCTCCACTGCCCGGACCACCTCCTCCCGTCCAAGGTGGTTGTCCAGCCCGGCGGCGTCCGCCTCTGTGTCCGCTGCCACTGTGCCGTCCGCCCGGATCATGGTCAGGCGGCTGAAATTCTTGTCCATCACCGGGTCCAGGCGGCTCATCTGCTGTTCCAGATTTTCATTGTAGTCAAACAGGCTGTCCATGCTCTCCAAAGTATACATCATGTCCTGGCCGGAGTGTTCCAGGATCATGTAGCTGCTGGCAATATAAAAGATCACACTGTTGAGAAACAGCGCGGCCAGCAGCACCAGTATGAATTTTTGAAGAATGGTTTTGCGCATCACATGCACCTCACTGCTCCGGTTTTACCATCCGGTAGCCCACGCCGCGGACGGTCTTGATACAGGAACCGCCCTCCTGTCCCAGCTTCTGGCGAAGGGTCCGTATATGCATATCCAGGGTCCTGGTCTCGCCGTCGTACTCGTATCCCCAGACCTGGTTTAACAGTTCATCCCTAGTGACCACCCGGGACTGGTTCTCCATCAGATGAAGCAGCAGTTCATACTCCTTTAACGTCAGCTCCACCAGCGTTTTGCCGCAGGTCACTTCCCTCGTCTTCCGGTTGAGGCTGATACAAAAGCATGACAGAACGTCCCCTTTTGACTCCCTGCCGGCCCTGCGCAGCAGGCTGCGTATCCTAGCCGAAAGTTCCAGCACGCCGAAGGGCTTCACCATATAGTCGTCCGCCCCGCAGTCCAGGCCCACCACCTTATCAAATTCCTTCTCCTTGGCGGTGAGCAGCATAATGGGGATATCCTTGATGTTCTCCGTCTGCCGGATCTGCCGGATTGCGGTAACTCCGTCCATCCCTGTCAGCATCCAGTCAAATATGGCCAGTGCCGGGCAATCCTGCTTGATCCGCTCCAGCCCCTCCTCCGCCGTCTCAAAGCTTTCCGCCTCATAGCCAAAACCTTCCAGGGCAATTTTCAGCAGATTCCTGATATTCTCATCATCCTCTATGATATAGATACGCTCCATCTTATGCTTATTCCTTTCTCAGCTTACTGTAAACAGCATATCAAACCCAAGTAAAATCCGCCCCATGTCTATGTAAAATCCATGTAAAATTTATCTATTTCAGCACTTCGCGGTATACCCGCAGCACATTTTCCCCAAATACCGCCTCAATCTCCCCTGTGGTAAAGCCCTGCCGTTCCATCTCCGCCGCCAGCCTGGGCAGCTCCGCCGCTGTGCCCAGCTCCAGCTCCCCGTCGATGCCGTCAAAATCGGAGCCAAGGCCAAGGCACTGGATTCCGCCCACATTCCGGATGTGCTTCATGTGCTCCACCATATCTGCAATCCGGCTGACCTGGGCCTCCCCTTCTGCAAAGTCCCGGAGAAAACAGGCGTAATAATTGATCCCCATGACCCCGCCCCGGTCGGACAGGGCTTTGATCATCTCATCCGTCAAGTTCCTGGGGTGGGATGCCAGCGCCCTGGCATTGGAATGGCTGGCCACAAACGGCCTCTTGGTGTGCCGGAATACATCCCATATGCCCGCATCATTTAAATGGGCCACGTCAATTATCATGCCCAGACGCTCCATCTCCCTGACAAAGGCAATGCCCGTTTCCGTCAGGCCGTCCACCAGGTCCGCCGCCGCCCGTGTACTGCCGTCGGCCATTGTCTCTTTCCCGTTGGGAAATGCCAGTTCATTGGGGAAATTCCAGGTAAGGGTCATCATACGCACGCCCAGGCGGTAGAAATTCCTCAGAAAGGCCAGCTCTCCCTGGCAGACGCCGCCCTCCTCTATGGTCAGCAGCGCGGACATCCTGCCGGCCTTTCTGTTGGCTTCAATATCCCCCCAGCTCCTCACAATGCCGATGAGGTCCTGATGGGCTTCCAGCTCACTGTAAAAGGTATCCAGAAGCTTCATACAATATTCAAATGGCGGCCCTTCAATATTTCCCAGATGGGTAAACAGGGCAAAATTCTGCAGGCAGTAATCTCCTGCCTGCATTTTTTCCAGATCCACCATCATCTGATTATGGCGTACAGAGGCATTTCCCCCTTTTAAATGGTCATGGTAAAGGCCCGCTATGGTATCACAGTGCATGTCTACAACTTTCATTATTATCCTCATTTCCGGTTACTCTTAAGTATTTTACGCTTATAGTATCATAATATTTCTTAATTTTCCATCACTTATAGAGGATTCTCATTTTAACCGCACGCATCTGTGATATACAAAGAAGGCAACCACCGCTGTGGCCGACTCAGCAATCCAGAAGGCATTCCAGACTCCCACAGGCCCCCAGACCCGGCTCAGGAAAAATGCCGCCGGAATGATAACCACCACATACCGGGACAGCGAAATCACAAGGGAGGCGGTTCCCTTACCCAGGCCTTCCAGGGCGCCCGAGGATGTCACCGACACCGCTGAGACAATAAAGCCCGCACTGATGATGCGAAGCGCCGTCTGTCCCGCCAGTATCGTCTCCCGGCTGTCTGTGAACAGGCTGATCAGCTGTCCAGGAACCAGAAGGCAGACCACGGTTCCCAGAACCATGATGATGCCGTTCATGCAGAGGGTTACGCCATAGATTTTCTTCACCCGATTTTGCTCCCCGGCCCCGAAGTTGTATCCAATCACAGGGCGCATCCCCTGGACGATTCCATTGGCAGGGAGGTACAGGAAGGTCTGCAGCTTATAATATATGCCCAGGATCACCACATAGCTCTGGGAATATACGGCCAGCAGGGCGTTTAAGGAGGAAATCAGCAGGGAGGGCAGCGCAAGGTTCAATGTGGCCGGTATCCCGATGGAATAGATCTTTAGATCCATCTCCCGGTCGGCCTTAAGGTACCGGCGGCCAAGGCGCACGCGGATGGGCCGGGCTATGTAAATAACCAGATAGATGGCCAGCCCAAGGACCTGCCCAGCTCCGGTGGCGATTGCCGCCCCCTCGATTCCCAGGGCCGGAAACGGACCCAGCCCAAAGATCAGGATGGGATCTAAAATGATGTTGGCAATACACCCGCACAGCAGGCTGGCCATGGTCACCTTCATTCTGCCCACAGCCTGGAATATCTTCTCAAAGGAAAGGCTGATTCCAATAATCAGCGAAAATGCGAACGCAATATTGGAATATCTGACCCCCAGGTCAATGACCTCCTCCACCGGGGTAAACATCCTGAGAAATGAGGGCATAACGGCAATACAGCCAGCTGCCATCAAAACGCCGTGCACCGCGGAGAGCACCAGCCCGTGGGTGGCCGCTGTGTTGGCTTTCACCTCATCATCAGCGCCCAGATAAAAGGCGATGATCACATTGATCCCCACTCCAAAGCCAATGGCAACCGCATTGATAAAATTCTGCACCGGGAACACCAGGGACAGGGCGGTCATGGCATTCTCGCTGATCTGGGCCACAAAGAAGCTGTCCACAATATTGTACAGGGAGTTAACAAGCATCGAGAGAACCATGGGCAGCGCCATGGACATGATGAGCGGGAACACCGGCTTCTCTTTCATAAATGTTTCGTTCATTTCCATTCCTCCTCATGGGATTTTCCCGTATTCTGGTTTTATAAAACGGTGAATCGCACACTTAGCGAGCGCTTCACCGCGCACAATCAAAAAGCCACACAATTACCTCCCGGTAATTGTGTGGCGAAAACGGTCTATTCCAGAAAAATCCACACTATATTTTAGCCCTGTTATCATATCATGCCATCTGCGCGGTTGTCAATCACTTCTCAGGGCATCAATGGGATTCAGGTTCGCAGCCCTGCTGGCCGGCATGTATCCAAACAGCAGGCCGATGCCCACGGAGACGCTGAAGGAGATCAGCACCGCCACAGGCGTGGGCGTAGCCTTGATGCCCACCGCGGTGCCTACCAGGGTGGTGGCGACACAGCCGATCACAATCCCTATGACGCCGCCCAGGGAGCTGGTCACTGCCGCCTCGATGACAAACTGCTGCATGATCACGCCCTTGTCGGCGCCCAGGGATTTGCGGATGCCGATCTCACGGGTCCGCTCCGTCACGCTCACCAGCATAATATTCATAACGCCCACGCCTGCCACCAGCAGGGAGATTCCTGCGATTCCTCCCAGCATTCCGCTCATCATGGCAATCTGCTCATTGAGGGAGTCCAGCATCTCGCTCATGGCGGTCACGCGGTACAGATCGTCGTCCTTGAAGGTCTCATACAGATAATTTTCAATCCGGGTCTTGCACTGGTCCGCCTTAGTGGTGTCCAGGGAGGTGAATGTATAGTTGCTGATGTTGGCGTTTCTGGACATTTTCACTGCCACGCTGTAGGGCATCCACACAAAGTCGTCTGTGCCTCCGCTGTCCATGTCGTCCTCCTCCTGCTGGACAACACCCACTATTTTAAATGCATAGCCGCCGATCTTCAGGGTATCCCCTATGGCCTTCTGGGCGCCTCCGTACAGTTCCTGGGCCACATAGGAGCCGATGATGCACACCTTCTGGCGGGAGGCAATATCCGAGTAGGACAGGTTGCGCCCATACTCCATCTTGTAGTCCTTGATATCCAGATACTGTTCGCTTCTGCCGGCCACACTGGTGGTGGTCAGGGATTCGTCCCCGTGCTTAATGGTGGTGGACAGGGTCACATTGGGGCTCAGCTCCCCGAACAGGTCCGTATTGTCCTCATAAAACTCGTACATCTGATCCACATCCAGGGACCGGGAGGCCAGGTTGGTCACGTTCACATTGATCTGGTTGACACCCATGCTGGCAAAATTCTCCACCACGCTTCCCATGTATCCGTTGACCAGGCTCACCAGTATAATCACAGCCGCAACGCCGATGATGATGCCCAGCATGGTCAGGAAGGAACGCATCTTATTGCCCCATATACTCTTGATTGCCAGTTTAAAGGATTGCAGCATAGTCTTTTACGTCTCCATCAAATATTACTTTTCCGTCTGCGATACGCACCACCCGCCTGGCCTCCATGGCGATGGTGTTGTCGTGGGTGATCATCACGATGGTATTGCCCTCATCATTGAGCTGCCTGAGAAAGTCCAGCACATCCCTGCTGGTCTTGGAATCCAAAGCGCCGGTAGGTTCGTCTGCCAGAATCAGGGATGGGTTCCCCGCCAGCGCTCTGGCTATGGA
>OKVW01001325.1_pt1 | contig 10560 bp, 8 predicted proteins | sample 1606991 | NCBI WGS metagenome assembly OKVW01 (sample SAMN03281021, study PRJEB24777) | human gut metagenome | isolation source: fecal sample PR177 from 1 month old male Malay infant, vaginal delivered...
AGTGTAGATTGTGATGTATACAACGAAAGAAATTCTAGCCAAAGGAGCTGAAAGCATTATGAAAGCTGTATTGATTGAGAGTCCCGGCAGGGCGGTGATGAGGGAGGTATCCCGTCCATCCCCTAAACCCGGTGAAGCACTTTTAAAATTGATGTATGGGGGCATATGCGGCAGTGATTTAGGTTCCTACCGCGGTACATTCGCCTATTTTTCCTACCCCAGAACGCCGGGGCATGAATTCTCTGCGGAGATTGTGGAGATTGGAGATAATGACCAAGGGTTAAAGCCTGGGATGATTGTTGTATGCAACCCGTATTTCAATTGCGGGGAATGTTATTCCTGTAGACACGGCCTGGTAAATGCATGTATGAGCAACCAGACCATGGGAGTCCAGCGGGAGGGAGCATTTGCAGAGTATATTACCATGCCGGTGGAGCGGATTTATGACGGCAGGGGGCTGGACCCCAGGGTTCTGGCTATCATTGAACCGCTGTGCATCAGCTACCACGGTGTGAAACGAGCAGGAATCGGCGCGGGTGACAAGGTGCTGATCGTAGGAGCAGGAACCATTGGGATTCTGGCGGCCTTTGCAGCCGGGCAGAAGGGGGCGAAGGTCTACATTGCCGATGTGTCGGGGGTTAAGCTGGAATACACCAGGGATTTCGGGGTGGACGGCTGCATCCTGGCGGACAGCCCGGAGGCATATGAGAAGGCTGTGCAGGAGATTACCGGCGGCAATGGATTTGATGTCACCGTTGAGGCAGTGGGCCTGCCGTCCACCTTCCAGAACTGCATCGATGCCGTGGCATTCGGCGGCAGGATGGTGCTCATCGGAGTGGGCAAGGAGAACCTGGATTTTAATTTTACTATGATCCAGAAGAAGGAGCTGAACGTATTCGGCTCCAGGAATGCCCTGAAGCATGATTTCCTGGAGCTGATCGATCTGGTGAAGGCTGGGAGGATTCCCTTGGAGAAGATCATCACCAACGTATACAAGTTTGACCAGGCCCCCAGGGCATTTCAGGAGTTGGATGAGCACGCGGGGGAAATGCTGAAGGTGCTGATTGATTTTACATAAAAGGAGAGTGTGCGATGTATGAGTGTTTAAAAGGGTTGGAGCCTGCCAGAGTATTTGAGATATTTGACCAGCTGTGCCGGATTCCTCATGGCTCTGGGAATGAGAAGGCTATCAGCGATTACATCTGCCGGTTCTGTAAAGATAGGGAGCTTTGGGTACTGCAGGATGAGGCCTATAACCTGATTATCAGAAAACCGGCTACGCCAGGGTATGAGAAGGCACCTGTTGTTGTTCTTCAGGCCCATCTGGACATGGTATGTGAGAAGAATGGGGACAAGGTCCATGATTTTGAGAAAGATCCTATTACTGTTTTGCGGGACGGGGACCGGATCTATGGGGACGGCACTACATTGGGGGCTGATGATGCCACAGGCGTGGCATTTGCCATGTGCGTATTGGAGGCAGAGGGACTTTCTCATCCCGCCCTGGAAGTGGTGCTCACTGCGGATGAAGAGGCCGGGATGAGCGGTATCAAGGCCCTTGACTTTGATCAGCTCCAGGGGAGGGTGATCATCAATCTGGACTGCAGTGATGAGGGGATTGTGGTGGGCTGCGCCGGTTCTGCGGTAGTCCGCATGAGCCTTGAGCTGGAGCGGGAGACAGTTCCCGGCAACTGGGAGTCCGGGACCGTGAAAATCCGGGGCTTGAAGGGCGGCCACAGCGGGCTGGATATCACAAAGGAACGGGGGAATGCTAATGTTTTGCTGGCCAGACTGCTGTCAGGGCTGGCGTGCACCTGCAGGGTGAGGCTGGGAAGCTTTGACGGCGGTCTGCAGACCAATGCCATCTGCCGGGAGGCGGAAGCCAAGATCGCCTTCCCCGCGGACAGCCGGGACACGCTACTGCAGTGCATCATGGATTGGGAAAACATATTCCGCAAGGAATTCAAAATCAGTGATCCGGATGTACAGGTTCTGATGGAGGACACCGCAGAGCCGTGGGGAGTGTATACAGAGGAGGGAGCAGAACGGCTTTTGGACACGCTGTTAAACATTGACTGCGGAGTGATGGCAATGAACGTGGAGGTGCCAGGCGTACCTGAGACAAGCGGCAATATTGGTGTGGTCACCAGCGCCCGCTCCGGTGTTGTAATCCGCACCTTATATAGAAGCTGCCTGGACAGCAAGAAGCAGTATGCAATAGACAAGAACCGGCGTCTGGCCCGGCTGTGCGGTGCAGAATTCCAGGTTGAATCCAGCTCACCTGAGTGGGAGTATCAGGCAGACAGCCGTTTAAGTGCTCTGATCCAGCGCATATACAGGGAACGTTTTGGCCGGGATCTGGCCGTAGAGGTATCTCACGGGGGAAACGAGTGCGGTACATTTTTCCAGAAATTCCCTGAAGCTGACATCGTGTGCACTGGAACCCGGATTATCGGCGCCCACACTCCTGATGAGAGTGTGATGGTCAGCATTATACAGCAGGAGTGGGAGATGCTGTGCCTGACCTTAGAGGGGATGCTTAGTTATTGAGATTGGAACGGCAGACAGACAGCCGTTTTCATAAAATTAAACGTACGGAGGAAAAAAGATGAAAAAGGTATTATCACTGGTGATGGCAGCGGCATTGGCCGTGTCCCTTGCGGGCTGCGGCTCTTCAGGCAACACTGCGGCGACCGCTCAGAAAACGGAAAACGGAACGGAAAATGCAGGTGGAAATGCAGCAGGCGGCGCGGGGGAGGCGGCCGGAGGGAACAGCGCCGGGGCTGGGATGAATTTTAAAATAGGCATCCTCACGTCAACCGTCTCCCAGGCGGAGGAGGAATATCGGGCGGCAGAGTCTGTGAGAGAAAAATATGGGGACATGATTATTCACCAGACATTTCCGGACAAAGCAGCCAGCGAGCAGGAGACAACGATCTCCATTGCCCTGTCTCTTGCGGCGGACCCGGATGTAAAGGCTATCATCTGTAATACTGCCATGGAGGGCACTGCGGCCGCCATGGAAAAAGTGCGGGAGAAGCGCCCTGACATCCTGCTCCTGGCAGGCGTGCCCAGCGAGTCACCGGATGTGATCTGTGCTGCCGCTGATCTTGTGTTCCATCCTGACGTGGCTGAGATGGGAACTGCAGTGGCCGAGGCTGCAGCCGAGATGGGCGCAACCACTGTGGTACATTATTCCTTCCCCCGCCATATGGCGCAGCCCTTAAACATTGCCCGCCATGACAACATGAAGGCAAAATGTGAGGAGCTGGGGCTGAAGTTTGTGGACGGAACCTCCCCTGACCCCATGGGCGATGCTGGAATTGCGGCTACCCAGCAGTTTATTCTGGAGGATGTGCCCAGAAAAGTGGAAGAATATGGTAATGAGACGGCGTTTTTCGGAACTAACGCAGGCCAGCAGGAACCCATGTGCAAGGCTGCATTTGAATCCAAGGCCATTTATCCCATGCCTGACAATCCAAGCGTATTCTACGCATTCCCCGGCGCCCTTGGCATCGAAGTGCCTGAGGACAAGCGGGGGGACGTGGATTTTATGAAGCAGCAGATCAGCGATAAGCTGGCAGCAGGCGGTATGAGCGGCCGCATGGGCGCATGGAGCGCTCCCATGCACACCATGTTTATCAACTGTGCGGTTGAGTATGCCATCAGCTACTGCAACGGCCAATTTACCGACAAGGCTGACCTGGAACAGTTTACCAAAATATTTGGGGATTTCGCAGGTGGTGATGTGAGTGTGCGGAAGTACATGGATATTGAGAGTGGTAAGACCTATGATAATTTCTTTGTGGTTCTGGGCAAATTCGTCACACTTTAATTAAATCTAAGCTGAGCGTCCGGAGATTGTCTTCCTATTGAAGGCAGTCTCCGGCTGCGAAATGGGCTATCATAGGAATCTACAATAGGGGAAAGAAAGAGGGTTGTATATGGCCAGACAGGCGCTCCTCCATTTTAAAAATATTAAGAAAAGCTTCTCGGGAAATGCGGTGCTGTCCGGAGTGGATTTCCAGATTTTTCCTGGTCAGATCGTGGCTCTGGCAGGTGAAAATGGGGCAGGGAAATCCACGCTGATGAATATTCTGTTCGGAATGAATGTGATTCAGGAAACCGGCGGTTATGAGGGTGAGATTGTTTTTGAAGGAAAGAATGTGAAGATCCAGTCTCCGGAGGCTGCCATGGCGTTGGGGATTGGCATGGTACATCAGGAATTTATGCTGCTGCCGGGTTTTACGGTGGCGCGTAATATTAAACTGAACAGGGAAAATGTGGTTCCATCTGCAATCAGCCGGGTTGCAGGCCGCAATTACCAGCTGTTGGATAATCCCAGGATTGTGAAGGAGGCTGCGGGGGCCCTGAACAGGCTGGGAATGGAAATCAATCCGGAGGTGACGGTTGATAAGCTTCCGGTGGGACATATGCAGTTCGTGGAGATTGCCCGGGAGATTGACAAGAGCAATCTAAAGCTTCTGGTGCTGGACGAACCAACCGCGGTTCTTACAGAGAGTGAGGCGGAGCGTTTTCTGCAATGTATCAGGAAGGTGGCTGAGGATGGGATCGCAGTGATCTTCATCAGCCACCGTCTGGACGAGGTGGTCAGTCTGGCGGACTCAGTGGTGATTCTGCGGGACGGGCAGATGGTGTTTAATGAGCGGACGGAACATACCAGTAAAAATCAAATTGCGGAAATGATGGTGGGCAGAAAGCTGGAGGCGGACAGCCTGATCAACGTGAACCGTCATTTTGAGGATGACTTTATACTGGAGACCGAGCATTTGAAGGTGGATATGCCCGGCGAGCGCAGCAGGGATGTGTCCCTAAAGGTGAGGCGTGGGGAGATCCTGGGGATCGGAGGCCTGGCAGGACATGGGAAAACCAGCATTTCCAACGGCATTTTCGGCATGTATCCCACCAAGGGCACAGTGCGGTATAACGGAGAAATCCTTGCTGTGGAGAAGGTGGGTGAGGCCCTGAATCGGGGCATGGCATTTGTGTCCGAGGACCGGAAGGGGGTGGGGCTTCTGCTGGATGAGTCCATTGCCCTCAACATGGTGTATACAGATATGAAGGTAAACCGCAGATTCCTGAAGAAATACGGCATATTCTCACTGTTTGACGGCAGGAGCGCGGATAAGGCGGTGGAGCAGATGATCCGGGAGCTGGATATCCGCTGTACCGGCGGGAAGCAGCTGGTGGGACGGCTGTCAGGCGGAAATCAGCAGAAGGTCTGTGTGGCCAGAGCCTTGATCACCAAGCCGGAGCTGCTGTTTGTGTCGGAGCCAACCAGGGGGATTGACATAGGGGCCAAGCAGATTCTGTTAAATTACCTGGTGAAGATCAACAGGGAGCAGGGAATTACCATTGTGATGACCTCCAGCGAATTAAATGAGCTGCGCACAGTCTGTGACCGGATCGCCATCATCGGCTCAGGGGTGGTCCAGGGGATTCTGAAGCCTGATGCGCCAAACGTGGAATTTGCCCTTTTGATGTCAGGGGAAAAAGGAGGGAATGAGAAATGACTGCATTTAGAACCGGACTTAAATCCTTCGGGTTTCCGCGCCTGATTATACTTGCATTTCTGTGTATTCTGATTCTCATGATGTTTGTGCTGGGAATCCCGGTGCCGCTGACATTTTCCCAGTGTCTGGTCAGGGTGGGCATCAATATGGTGCTGTCCCTGGCCATGGTGCCGGGGATCATGGCCGGCACGGGTATGAATTTCGCCCTGCCGCTGGGGATTGAGTGCGGACTGCTGGCGGGGATGATCAGCCTGGAGTACAACATGACCGGGGTGGGCGGAATCCTCATGGCCATGGCTATCTCCATCCCATTCAGCGTTCTGGCAGGCTGGGCCTACAGCCAGCTGGTGAACCGGGTGAAAGGCAGTGAGATGATGGTCTCCACCTATATAGGGTTCTCAGTGGTGGCGCTAATGTGTATCGGGTGGCTGGTACTGCCCTTTAACAACCCGTCCATCGTATGGCCCATTGGGGATGGCCTGCGCACCACCATCACACTGGAGGCCTGGTATGACCGGGCTCTGAACAACCTGTTTGCATTCAGCCTGTTTGGCGTGGAGATTCCGGTGGGGCTGATCCTGGTGGTCAGTGTGTTCTGTTTCCTGATTATGCTTTTTTCTAAGAGCCATCTGGGGCTGATGATGAAGGCGGCCGGCGCCAACCCCAAGTTTGCCAGGTCCAACGGCGTGAGGGTGGATTCCATGCGGTCCACGGCCACCATTTTGTCCACAGTGCTGGGCGGAATTGGGATTATCATCTATGCCCAGGGATTTGGTTTTTACCAGCTGTACAACGCTCCCCTGATGATGGCATTTCCCGCCATTGCCGCGGTGCTGATCGGAGGGGCCACACCAAGCCGGATATCCATCTTCAATGTGGTGCTGGGAACCTTTATGTTCCAAAGTATGCTGGCTATTGCCACGCCTGTGGCCAACAGCCTGATTCCGGAGGGCAACCTGTCTGAGGTGGTGCGCACCATTGTCAGCAACGGAATCATTTTGTACGCTTTATCCCGAATGCAAGGAGGGAAACGATAATGGGGAATGAGAGAAAACATAGAGCCGGTGTCTATTTCGAAAAGGTGCTGATCAGTAATGCTGTTACCATACTGTTCTGCATCATCTGTGTAGCTGGGATTGTACTTGCAAAACAGCCCATGTCTTACATTATCGGGGAGATTTCCAGCCGGTTGTTCCGCAATCTGATTCTGATTTTGGCCCTGCTGGTTCCAGTGTGGGCCGGAATGGGGCTGAATTTCAGCATTGTGTTGGGAGCCATGGCTGCACAGATCGGCATCATTGTATCCACCAATTTTTCCATCACTGGGGTTGCCTGTATTGTGGTGTCCTTCATTGTCAGTATCCCGCTGTCCCTGCTGTTCGGAAATCTGACCGGGCGGCTGTTCAATCAGACCAAAGGCCAAGAAATGATCACCGGCATGATTCTGGGGTTCTTTGCCAAAGGAGTATATGACCTGGTGTTTATGTTCCTGTGCGGTCCGGTGATTCCAGTCAGGAACAAAGCCCTGCTGCTGACCAATGGGATCGGGCTGACCACACCCATCAATCTGGATGGAACCACCAAGAGTGCTGTCAATAAGCTCTGGATGGTGTCACTGGATAAGGCGGTGGGGGCGGTGCTGATTCTGATGGTAGCCGTGCAGGCTGTATTTCTGGTGTGGAGGCTCTGCGCAAAACATGAGAAGATCAGGTGGGGAAGGCAGTATACACTGTGGGGCAGTGTGCTTCTGCTGATTGTGTACCAGGTGGTGTGCACCTTCTCGGAGACGGTGCTGTTTGCGCTGCGCTTTACCGATGTGCCTGTGGCTACAGGCATGCTGATCTTTCTGGTGTGCCTCTACATCATGTTTCTGGCCAGGACCAAGCTGGGCAGCGATATTAATGCAGTGGGCCAGAATCTGTCCGTTGCCGAGTCCATGGGAATTCCTGCGGACAAGATCCGCATTATGGCGATTATGATCTCCACCCTGCTGGCAGCCTTGGGACAGTTGATCTTTATCCAGGATATCGGCAACTTTACCACCTACACAGCCCATGAAAATGTGGGAACCTTCGCCATTGCGGCCCTGCTGGTGGGAGGCGCTTCTATTAAAAAGGCAACCATTGGTCAGGCCATATTGGGGGCACTGCTGTTTCACACCATGTTTATCATTTCGCCCATTGCAGGCAAAAATCTGTTCAACAATGCCCAGCTGGGAGAATATTTCCGGGTGTTTGCCTGCTACGCGGTAATAGCGGTAGCTCTGGCGTTACATGCGTGGAAGACAATTATGGCAAAACGGGTGGAGGATGCAATGTAATTATCGTTGTACTTGCTTTTTTCCATGATAAAATATTTATGTATAATTGAAAAGAAGTCAGAGGATAGTCTGATGGTTTCCTTCGGAAATAAACGGAGGAGGATATGGAGCATGAATACACTTGAAGTGTTGACATTGGTGCTGGTGATTTTTGCAGCACTTGCTTACATAGATAACCATCTGAATAAAAAATAGCTATCCTCTACTCGCAATAGAGGATAGCTTGTAACTATAAATTACCCAGTTATCCGAAGTGTAATCATCAGACCGACAATTGTCTTTTGATTACTTCTAAGTAAATTATACACTGGGGACTTGATTTTTTCAAGTCCCCTTTTACGTGCTTATGTCCCTTTATAGTCATGTTGGATACATTATCCTATTCCAGTATCGCATTACTCCCATATAGTATAGTTCAAACTGGTTGAATTGCCAAAAATTTAAGAAAAGCGTTAAAATTCTGGACATCCGCGGTACCGGCAGCGGACAGCTGGTGGGAAGGCTCTCCGGTGGAAACCAGCAGAAGATCTGTGTGGCAAGGGCATTTATCATCCGGCCGGATCTGCTTTTCGTGTCGGATCTGCGTGGCAGGGATTGTACTTGCCAGGCAAGAAACTGTTTAATAATGCAAAACTGGGAGAATATTTCCGGGTGTTTGCATGTTATGCGGTAATTGCGGTGGCGCTGGCCCTTCATGCGTGGAAAACGGTTATGGCAAAACGGGTAGATGATTGGGAAGGGTAATACGCCTTCAGGTTATTTTAAAAGGGCTTCAGCAGCAGATGGAGGGGAATTTCAATGTACTGCCCTTCTAAAATCCAATCTGGATTTTGAATCTGATTCAAAGGATTCTCACATAGGACATTGACATACAATTCACTTCCTGTGTAGAGACGCGATATCATCTCCAGGTTATCCCCTCTCTTGCAGCGATACCGGTAAGGAAGCATTACAAAGGTACGCACCATCTCTTCCTGCAATTTAAAAAGGGACTGTAATTCGCTGCTATCCTTAAATTCTTCGAATACAAGGAGATAAACAAACTTCTCACCATTTTCCATATGTGGCATATAAACAGCTGTATTCCTCAGCTCTGTCTGGCCTTTTACGTACTCAAATTGATGATAATCGCTCTGGAGATCGCCCCAGGCTTCCCAATAGACAGAGTCTCTCAAAATTGGTGTCAGCCGCGCTTTTACCTTTTCTGTCTCCATCAGCCTGATCAAGCTCAGATTTTCCTCTCCTTGATCCAGTTGTAAAAACAACAGATAGAAGCGCCCCTTGTCAACAGCACGAATATCAGGGATTTCCATGTCTTGAAGCGGATAATATGGATTGTCCCTGTTATCTGGTACGACCATATCCATGGATACGTTTTTCTCATAAGCATAGGCAAAGCCAGAAGGAAATGTGATACTAAACATGTCGTTGCTGATGGCCCAGCAGCGTTCATATCCGTTTTTTCCAAAAGGAGCCAATACAAGATCCAGGCTTTGATAGTTATATTTTTGATACCGCTCTGAAAAAAATTCTGAGGCCTTTCCCTGATTGTTCTCAACTGCCTTCCGGTACTGTTCATAGTAAATGTCCTGCCGCCTTACGCTGTCCGGATATGCTGACCTGAAGGGCCCGCCGTAGCTGTCCTCCTTTAGACCAGTGTATCCATAACTGTAGGTATATGCCGGCGTCCGGTACTGTTTAATATAGTCAGCCCAGGAAAAACCATTGTCTTTTATGTAAGCCTCATACAGCTCCGGCCTAAGATTCTTCATCACAGCCAGGTTTTCACTCTGGACCCGGAGGGACAGTTCATCTAATTCCTCTGCTGAGACAGTGGAAATGTCAATCGTGTGGGAGGGATAAAAATCTTGAAAATGAACCATTCCCGTCCCAGAATCCGCTTCCACAAAGCTCACGCCCTGACTGATTTTTGCAGATGAATCAGCCAAATCTTCCTTTAAACGCAGACAGGCAGCAGAAAAGGCGTCCGTACAGACAGGCAAATCCCTTTGATTCTCATAGCCCACCAAAAGTCTGCCCGAATATCTTTCTATGACCTCGGACGCGCCATAGGGGGCCTTTGTTTCCGGTTCATAGACAGCAAGATTCTGCTGGAACAGGTACAGTCTCAGAAGATTTTTTACATAATTGTCAGAGCTGGCAATTTCTTGGTTCTCTGTCACAGTGATCCATACGCTAAAAGACAGAAAGCTTCTGTCTGGCTTCCATCTGCTGCAATAAAGTATTGCCGAACCGGATTCCGGAAAGGCGGCGTCCCTCTCAATCACAAAATCAAAGGACAGATACTCACCGGGAACAAGGTATGGCTGTATCTTGTCCATGGCCTCCTTCCACAGTACACGCTCCCTCTGATCTTCCAGTGAATTATAAAATTCTTCCCAGCTTTTTTCCGCCTCTGTCTGCCAGTAGCGGTTTCGCGCCAAATCAGTCTCCATACGCTCTATAATATCGGCTGCAGCCTCCTGCCCCTGCGCTGAGTCTGGTTTTGAACTTTCAGGAGTATAAGCGCAGCCTGTAAACCAAAGAATGGCCATTAGGATACCCAATCCTAGTTTCCATGGTCTCATAATCTTCCTCCTATCCTCTAAATTATTTCCAGTATACCTTCATCAACTGCTGACTGAGATTAGATTAAAATGACTGTGCAAATATCATAGCATATTCCCTCTAAGTATAGATAAAAAA
>OKVW01001326.1_pt1 | contig 10557 bp, 10 predicted proteins | sample 1606991 | NCBI WGS metagenome assembly OKVW01 (sample SAMN03281021, study PRJEB24777) | human gut metagenome | isolation source: fecal sample PR177 from 1 month old male Malay infant, vaginal delivered...
TTTTTTCAAGCAGAAGACGGCATACGAGATCCTCTCTGGTCTCGTGGGCTCGGAGATGTGTATAAGAGACAGGTAGAATTCGGTTTCCCCAACGCGGATGCAGTTGTAGCGGCCAAGGCACAGGGAATCCCGGTGAAGGTGGTTCACACCACATACCAGGAAGGCCTGGGAGCCATCATCTTCGGATCAGACTCCGGGATCTCCACACCAGCTGACTTAAAGGGCAAAAAGGTGGCTGTGACCAGTATGGGAAGCGCCAACTACTTCCAGCTCCAGGCGGCCATGGAATCAGCCGGACTTTCCATTGATGACGTTCAGGTGGAAATCGTGGGCACAGGCGCCATCCTCACCGCGCTGACAGAGGGCCAGGTGGATGCCATCGTATTCTCCAAGCTGAGAACCATTGAGTTAAACAACGCGGGCTACGCGGCATCTGAGATCACCTGTGACCAGTTCCTGCCCTCCTTCGGCAATATCGTGGTGGCCGGTGACAAGCTGGTGGCAGAATCACCGGAGGTTGTGGACGGATTCTGCAAAGCCCTGAACAAATCCATTGAGTACATTGTGGACGGACACGTGGAGGAAGCTGTAGATCTGTCTATCGAGAAATATGCGCCCACCTTCGCCGAGAAGCGCGACACTGTGGTGCAGATCCTCAACGAGGTATTCGTGCCAACCTTATGGCAGAGTGATTACACCAAGGAGAACGGCATCGGCGCTTCCAACCCCGAGAAATGGCAGGCTCTGATCAACGACTCCAAGGAAATCGGTAATATTGACAAAACCTATGAAGCTTCAGAGCTTCTCTACACTGTGACACAGTAATACAGACAGAATGGAGGCCTCCATGTTTTACCGTAAATATAAGAACATCATTCTTCCGGTTGTGTTCCTTCCCATATTACTGATCGTATGGACCTTGTATGTGAAGCTGATGAACGTGCCCTCCTACCTTCTCCCGGCTCCGCTGGAACTGTTTAAATCCCTGGCGGACCTGTTCACGGGAGGCAGCATTTACCCCCATATTATAGTAACCCTGGAGGAGATTCTGGTGGGTACGGGCCTGGGTATTGTCATCGGACTGGTTCTGGGCTATATCATGGCCAAGGTGCACCTGATTGAACGGCTGATCATGCCCTTTGTCATCATTATCCAGACCGCGCCGAAGATCTCGCTGGCGCCCCTGTTCATCCTGTGGATGGGCCTTGGAATCGAGTCAAAGGCAGCGCTGGTGGTGCTGGTGGTATCCTTTCCGATTATGGTAAATGAGGTATCGGCCATCCGTTCCATAGAGAACAATTCCTATGACCTGATGAAAGTTTTAAAAGCATCAAAATGGCAGGTTTTCCGCCATATTGAGCTGCCCTACTCCCTGGAAATGATGCTCTCAGGCATCAAGCTGGCCCTGACACAGGCTATGACAGGCGCCGTGATCGGCGAGATGATCGGCGCCAAGGCCGGTCTGGGGTACCTGCTCACTCTGGGAAGTGAGACCTATGACATCAAAATGATTTTAAATGCAGTGTTTCTGCTGAGTATCATCGGCCTGATCCTGTACCTGATCTCCGGGTTTGTGGAGAAAAAGGTGCTGTACTGGAAGGTGATTGACAAGAGTGTAATCGGATAACTGAAATAGGCTGATGCGGCCGGCCGACCGGCAGGTGCAGAACAGCCTATTTCCTTTTCAAGGGAATATACAGGAAAGGAGGACGAATATGGAACATCTGGTTGAGGACATTGAGTATGCGGAACATCTTTTTGAGGCGTTTTATTCTGTGGGGAACTGCCAGTCAGGGGGAGTGACCCGTCTGGGATACACAGAGGAGGAGGACGAAATGCACCGGATCTTCCGGGAGCTGGGCAGGGAGAAGCGCTATGAAAGCTATGAAGACCAGGTGGGGAACACATATGTCCATGACAGCCCTGCCGATAAAGACAGGAAGTATACGCTGATTGCCTCCCATCTGGACTCCGTGGTGGACGGCGGGCGCTACGACGGTGTGGCCGGTGTGATCGCAGGCCTTCTGATATTGAACTGGGCCAGGCGGGACGGGCTGCACCTGCCCCTCCGGGTGGGAGCCATGCGCTGTGAAGAATCCTCCAATTTCGGGCGCAGCACCATTGGCAGCGGACTGATTGCAGGCGAGGTATACAAGCACGATATTGGGGACGCGGTAAACCGCAGCGGAACAAGCTTGCGGGAGATATTCGCTGAGAGGGGCTACAGCCTGAAGCCGGAGAGAATCCGGAACCTGAAGGAGTATATTGAGCTTCACATCGAGCAGGGCCGGGTTCTGGAAGAATATGGGGATGAGATCGGAGTGGTACAGACCATAGCCGGTCCCAGACGTTTCCAGATCCACATCCACGGCTGCGCGGAGCACTCAGGGGCCACTCCCATGGGTATGCGGGCAGACGCCCTGTGCGCGGCGGCGGAGATCATCCTGGAGATAGAGGCCATTGGAAAGTCCGAATCCATACACCAGTCCGTGGCCACGGTGGGAACCATAGGGAACCTGCCTAATGCCCTGAATGTGATCCCCGGGGAGGTGGAGCTGGGGGTGGACATGCGGGGAATCGACATAGAAAGCCTGGACCGCATGGAGCTTCGGATCAAGGAGAGCTGCAAGCGTATCTGTGAGAAACGCAGGCTTCAATACTTCAGGGAAAAGACCTCGGACATCCCGCCCATCGGCATGGACCAGGAACTCCAGAACAGGCTGATGGAGGCGGCCGGACAGCTGGGCCTGTCCCACCGCAGAATGATATCAGGGGCCGGCCATGATGCTATGTCCTTCACCCAGATCTGCCCCACTGCCATGGTGTTTATACCCTGCCGCAAGGGCATAAGCCACAACAAGAAGGAGTTTGCTTCCATTGAAGCCATATGCAGCGGGGCAAAGGTAATCTACCAGTATCTGAGAGAGGAGGCGCTGAAATGATTCTGATTAAGGACGGCCGGGTCATTGACCCGGAGCGCCAGATTGACGATGTACTGGATCTCCAGATCGAAGGCGGCAGAATCCTGAAAATAGGCAAATACCACAGGAGCGAGGAATACCAGCAGATCATTGAGGCAAAGGGCCTGATCGTGGCACCGGGGCTTGTGGGGGTAAATGTGGGAACAGGGAAGCATTTAACCGGGAACCCGCAGGAGGCCGCACGCGGCGGATACACCACAATTGTGGCGCGGCCCGTCCCACAGCCGGATGACCTTAAAAGCCAGTGCCTGGTGGAGACTGTGACAGCGGGCCCAGCCATGCAATCTAATAGCAGCCGGTACCGGATCATAGAGGGGCTGAAGGACGGCTCGGTCAGCCGGATCGGCGCGGAGCATCTGGAGACGGCGCTGGCCCTGGGCATCACAAGCCTGGTGCATAAAGGTCATCTCACTGTGATGGAGCTGATAGAAAAGATGAGTTTTAACCCAGCCAGGTTCTATGGGCTGGACTGTGGAGCCATAGAAGAGGGAGCCGGGGCGGACCTGGTGGTCTTCAGCGACACAGAGAGATGGAAGGTGGGGGCAGGCTCCCCATTTGCAGGGCTGGAGCTGTACGGGAAGGTCCATTATACAATCAGCAGCGGAACAATTATATATGGAACAATTATATACGGAACAATCAACCCTAATTGAACAGGAGGTTTCTGAATTATGAATAAGAACACAACGGATATCACATTATCATCGTACTTTAATGACATTGTAGTCGGATTCTATGAGGATGAGGATCTGGTGAAGGACTTCGGAAGAAAGCTGGGCATTGACGTGGACAGGGACGTGTTCACGGCTGTTTCCTTCCTGTATGTGTCGGATGCATATGTACGGATGGAGGACCAGGAAAAGCTGATTCCCGCCGCCCAGGCTCTGCTGGATTATGCGCCCATCAATCAGAAGATCGGCGGCATGCAGATCGTCAGGACCGACATGGGAGTGGTGGTGATCTTAATCGCCCACTGCAAGAAAGACATGTATTACATGCTGCCTGATGTCAAGCAGGAGGCTCTGAAGCAGCTGGAGAAAATGGACTCTGATATCAAGGTACGGGTTGGAATCGGAACCATGGAGAGCGGAATCAAAGGGATCAAGCATACTTACCGCAACTCCCTGGATGCAGTCCGCACAGGAGAGATATTCAAGCCCGACCGGGTGATCCTGGAGTTTATGGGGATGGAGATTTACAGTGCAATCAATGAGATGGTTCTGAATTTCGGGGACAGGCTTACGAGGACTGTGCTGATGCAGCTGGGGGACCCGCTGCTGCGCCCTATCCGCAACCTGCTGCCGTCGATGGGCGGTATCGATTTCTCGCCGATGGTGCTGGTATTGCTGTTGTACGTAATCAATATGGGCATCGCCGAAGTGCTGCAGGCCACCGGTAATGTACTGCTGCCGGGGCTGTGGATGGCGCTATGAGTGCCGTTGAAACCTGCGCTGACGGGCTGGTGCTGAGGCTGTACATTCAGCCTAAGGCCAGCCGCGATAGCATCGTGGGCGTACATGGCGACGAGCTTAAAGTCGCCATTACCGCCCCGCCCGTTGATGGCCAGGCCAATGCCCACCTGGTGAAATTTCTCGCCAAACAGTTCCGCGTCGCCAAAAGCCAGGTACTGATTGAAAAAGGCGAGCTGGGCCGCCATAAGCAAGTTAAAATCATCGCTCCACAACAGATCCCGACTGCGGTCGCGGCGCTAACTGAATAAACAGGATTCATCATGCAAAAAGTCGTCCTCGCTACCGGCAACGCCGGCAAAGTGCGCGAACTGGCCTCGCTGCTGGAAGATTTTGGTCTCGATATCGTCGCTCAGACCGAGCTGGGCGTGGACTCTGCGGAAGAGACCGGCCTGACCTTCATTGAAAACGCGATTCTGAAAGCGCGCCACGCGGCGCAGATCACCGGCCTGCCGGCCATCGCCGACGATTCCGGTCTGGCCGTCGATGCTCTTGGCGGCGCGCCGGGTATTTACTCCGCACGCTATTCCGGCGTCGATGCCAGCGACCAGCAGAATCTTGAGAAGCTGCTCGACGCGTTAAAAGACGTGCCGGACGACCAGCGTCAGGCCCAGTTCCACTGCGTGCTGGTCTATCTGCGCCATGCCGAGGATCCCACGCCGCTGGTGTGCCACGGCAGCTGGCCTGGGGTAATCACCCGACAAGCCGCCGGTCATGGCGGCTTCGGTTACGACCCGATCTTCTTCGTCCCGTCAGAAGGTAAAACCGCGGCCGAACTGAGCCGTGAAGAAAAGAGCGCCATTTCCCATCGCGGGCAGGCGCTGAAACTGTTACTGGAAGCATTACGTAATGGCTAATTTGCCGCCGCTGAGTCTCTATATCCATATTCCCTGGTGCGTGCAGAAATGCCCGTACTGCGATTTTAATTCGCATGCGCTGAAAGGCGAGGTGCCGCATGATGACTACGTCCAGCATCTGCTGAACGATCTGCAGGCTGATGCGCAATATGCCCAGGGACGGGAAATAGGCACTATTTTTATCGGCGGCGGTACGCCGAGCCTGCTGTCCGGCCCGGCCATGCAAACCCTGCTCGATGGCGTCCGCGCCTGCCTGCCGCTGGCCGCCGGGGCGGAAATCACCATGGAAGCCAACCCGGGCACCGTGGAGGCCGATCGCTTCGTTGATTATCAGCGCGCCGGGGTGAACCGCATCTCCATCGGCGTACAAAGCTTTAGCGAACCGAAGCTGCAGCGCCTGGGGCGGATCCACGGCCCGGAGGAAGCCAAGCGCGCAGCACGTCTCGCCAGCGGCCTCGGCTTGCGCAGCTTCAACCTCGACCTGATGCACGGTCTGCCGGACCAGTCGCTGGAGGAGGCACTGGACGATCTGCGTCAGGCGATTGCCCTCAACCCGCCGCACCTGTCGTGGTACCAGCTGACCATTGAGCCGAACACCTTGTTCGGCTCCCGGCCGCCGGTGCTGCCGGATGACGACGCGCTATGGGATATTTTCGAGCAGGGGCATCAGCTGCTGAGCGCCGCCGGCTATCAGCAGTACGAGACGTCCGCCTATGCTAAGCCAGGCTTCCAGTGTCAGCATAATCTCAACTACTGGCGCTTTGGCGACTACCTCGGCATCGGCTGCGGCGCGCACGGCAAGATCACCTTCCCTGACGGACGCATTCTGCGAACCGCCAAAACACGCCACCCGCGCGGGTATATGGAAGGCCGTTACCTTGAGCGTCAGCATGATGTGGAAGAAGCGGATAAACCGTTTGAGTTCTTTATGAACCGTTTTCGCCTGCTGGAGGCCGCGCCGCGCGCGGAGTTCAGCTTGTATACCGGCCTTGATGAGCAGGTTATCCGTCAGCAAATCGATGCCGCTATCGCCGAAGGCTATCTGCTGGAAGATGCGCAAAACTGGCAAATTACCGAGCACGGTAAACTGTTTTTAAATTCGCTGCTGGAGCTGTTCCTCAGCGAAGAGTAATCCCTGCGGGCGGCACGTCGTCGCCCGTATCTTTCCCCTTACATCCTCTCCCGCTACGGTCAAATCGACTGGCGTTTTTTTGTTCACTTATTTGCAGCGAATCACAAAATCCGATCGACTTTTTTCCTTTTCTTGACTCATTTTTTGCGCAGTGGTAATCCTGCTTCATCGGTTGAGCAAATGTAAAACCGACGTATCCTACATGTGAATTATTGGTAACTCTGATTAAAAAAGTCTCTGTAACGTCGGCGCAACCCGGCGGGCTTAAGCCTATAAAAAAGAGGGTAACACAATGAATTACCGTAATATTTTTATCACACTCGCCGCACTATCCGGCACCGTCACGGCTTCAGCCTGGTCTGCAGAGTCCGCCACCGTGGCCTTTTTAATGCCCGATCAGGCCTCTACCCGCTATGAACAGCACGACTTCCCCGGTTTTAAGGCGGAAATGAGCAAGCTTTGCGCGGATTGTAAGGTCATCTATCAGAATGCCAACGCCAACGCGTCGCTCCAGCAGCAGCAGTTCAACTCGGTTATCGCCCAGGGGGCGAAAGTGATCGTCCTGGATCCGGTTGACTCTTCCGCCGCCGCCGCGCTGGTCGAAAACGCCCAAGCGCAGGGGGTCAAGGTCATTGCCTATGATCGCCCGGTACCAGACAAACCGGCTGATTTCTACGTCTCATTTGATAACGAGGGCATTGGCTACGCCATCGCAAAATCTCTTACCGACCATCTGAAAGCGAGCGGCGTGCCGCAGGATGCCGGCGTGCTGCAAATTAACGGTTCGCCAACCGATGCCGCCGCAGGGCTGATCCGCGACGGTATCCATCGCGGATTGAAAGAGTCCGGTTACAAAACGTTGGCCGAATTCGACACCCCGGAGTGGGCGCCGCCGAAAGCCCAGGAGTGGACCGCCGGGCAGGTTACCCGCTTTGGCGACAAAATTAAGGGCGTGGTCGCGGCAAACGACGGTACCGGCGGCGGCGCAATTGCCGCCTTTAAGGCTGCCGGCGTCCAGCCGCTGCCGCCGGTCACCGGCAATGACGCCACTATCGCCGCGCTGCAGCTGATCATCGCTGGCGATCAGTACAACACCATCTCCAAGCCATCGGAGATCGTCGCCGCGGCGGCGGCCAAAGTGGCGGTTGATTTTATCCAGGGCAAAAAACCGCAGGCCAGCACCGCCCTGTACAACACCCCTTCCCAGCTATTTACCCCGGAAGTGGTGACGGCCAAAAACATCAAAGCGGAAATCTTCGATAAAAAAATCCAGACCTGGGATCAGGTGTGTAGCGGCGAGTACGCCGCCGCCTGCCAGAAGTTAGGCATCAGCAAGTAACTTTTGCCCCTGCGCCCGCCGCGGCGGGCGCGATTTCGCCATTATTGAGGTCGTTTTGTATGCCGCAACAACAACACAACTCCGCCGCCGGGCGGCCAATACTGCAACTGCGCAACGTCTCTAAACATTTTGGCGCGGTGTCCGCGCTGACGGATATCGAATTAGAAGTCCACGCCGGCGAGGTGGTCGCGCTGGTCGGCGACAACGGCGCGGGCAAATCCACGCTGGTGAAGATCCTCGCCGGCGTCCACCAGCCGACCTCCGGCACCATTGAGTTTGACGGCAACCCCGTCACCCTCGATAGCCCCGGTAAGGCGCTGGAATACGGTATTGCCACGGTGTTTCAGGATCTGGCGCTGTGTGAAAACCTTGATGTGGTGGCAAACCTGTTTCTGGGTCATGAAATTTCGCCGTTCCAGCTCGATGAAGTGGCGATGGAAGTGAAAGCCTGGACGCTGCTGCAGGAGCTGGCGGCACGTATTCCGTCGGTACGCGAACCGGTGGCATCGCTTTCCGGCGGCCAGCGGCAGACCGTCGCCATCGCCCGTTCGCTGCTGCTGAACCCTAAAATCATTATGCTCGATGAACCCACCGCGGCGCTGGGCGTCGCGCAGACCGCGGAAGTGCTCAACCTGATTGAGCGCGTTCGCGAGCGCGGGCTTGGCGTCATCATCATCAGTCACAACATGGAAGACGTTCGCGCCGTCGCCGACCGTATCGTGGTGCTGCGTCTCGGGCGCAACAAAGGGATCTTCACGCCCGATGCTTCTAATCAGGATCTGGTCGCCGCGATCACCGGCGCGACGGAAAACGCCGTCTCACGCCGGGTTGAACGTAAATCACAGCCAACGACTTCCGGAGCGATGTAATTTTATGAACAGTAAGACCGCATCCCACACCGCGCTGGATCGCAGCGATGAGCGCGTTCGTCACGACGAGGGGCTGTTCGGCGCCCTACGCGCGCAGATAACCCGCATCAAAACCGGCGATCTCGGCACCGCGCCGGTGATAGCCGGGCTGATTGTGATTTCCCTGGTTTTCACCTTCCTCAACCCGGTCTATATCGCGCCGAATAACCTGGTGAACCTGCTGTTTGACTGCGCGACGGTCGGGTTTATCTCGCTCGGCATCGTCTGCGTGCTAATGCTTGGTGAGATAGACCTGTCGGTCGGCTCCATGAGCGGCCTGGCATCGGCTATCGTCGGCGTGCTGTGGGTGAACGCAGGATGGCCGCTGGCGGGAGCCATCGCCGTGGCGCTGGCCTGCGGCGTGGCCGTCGGGCTGGTCTACGCGCTGCTGTATACCCGCGTCGGAATGCCGAGTTTCGTCGCCACTCTCGCCGGCCTGCTGGCGCTGCTGGGTATGCAGCTGTATATCCTCGGGCCGAGCGGCAGCATCAACCTGCCCTATACTTCGCCGCTGGTGCGCTTTGGCCAACTGCTGGTGATGCCCGGCTGGTTCTCACACCTGATGGCATTGCTGCCAGGGCTGGCGATCCTTATTTTTGGCCTGAAAAAACGCTCGCGGCGCCTGGCGGCCAATCTTTCCGCCGAGGGAGTCAGCTCGCTAGTGGCGCGCGCGATCGCGCTGACGATTATCTTCGAGGCCGCGGTGCTTTACCTCAATCAGGGGCGCGGTATTCCATGGATTTTCGGTCTCTTTGTCGCCTGCGTGATGATCCTCAACTACGCGCTGAAACGGACAAAATGGGGTCGCTCGATGTTCGCGGTTGGCGGCAACCGTGAAGCGGCGCGCCGTTCGGGCATTAACGTGCGGGCGATTTATGTGAGCGCTTTCGTCCTGTGTACCACGCTTGCGACCTTCGGCGGCATTCTCGCGGCGTCGCGACTGGCTTCCGCCAGCCAGCAGGCCGGCACCGGCGACGTCAACCTCAACGCCATCGCCGCGGCGGTGATCGGCGGCACCAGCCTGTTCGGCGGACGCGGCAGCGCCTGGTCCGCGCTATTGGGGATCATCGTGATTCAGTCGATTTCAAATGGGCTGACGCTGTTGAACCTGCCGTCTTCGCTGCGCTATATCATTACCGGCGCGGTACTGGCGATTGCGGTAATCATTGATTCTCTGGCTCGCCGTTCACGCGTGTCGCACGGCCGCGCCTGAGTGGCGAAGTGCGCGGCCCAAAGGTATGCGGGCCGCGAAATTTTGATTATTTTAACGAGCCAACCAGCGCTTTGCGGCTGTCCTCCAGCGATACCACCCGGCTGCAGACGTCCTTACCAAACTGCTGGAAATCGGCCTCCTGGTTTTTCCATTCCTCCTGAATCGCCGTTTGCAGGCCGCCGAGGCTGCCGAGAATGCCCTGTAGCGGATTACCGCCGCCTTTGAGCACCGCTTTCGCCCCCATCTCGTTAATGCTGTCCTGCAGAATGCCGCCCATCGCCTGATTCACCAGCTGCTGGCCATCGGCGCGTACCTGGTCGATAGCTTTATAGTGGAAGGTCAGGCCATCGCTGCGACGTTCGATAATGCGGTTCATCTGTTCTTTCAGCTGCGCGTCCAGTTTGGTCAGGCGACCGTGCATGCTGCTGTTGGCGCCAACCTGTTCGGTAATGATTTTATCCAGCGCCTTGCGGCTTTTTTCGACTCGCGAACGCGCGCCTTGGTCAATCCACGGCAGGCTGCTGCGCAGGCTGGCCTGATAATCCTGCGCCTGTTCGCGCTGGGCGGCGCTGAGCGCATAGGCCTTGCCGTTAAAGGTCAGGTTGCCGTCCGGTTTGATCACCAGATTGCCGTTTTCCCCTTTCACCTGTACCTGCTG
>OKVW01001328.1_pt1 | contig 10522 bp, 16 predicted proteins | sample 1606991 | NCBI WGS metagenome assembly OKVW01 (sample SAMN03281021, study PRJEB24777) | human gut metagenome | isolation source: fecal sample PR177 from 1 month old male Malay infant, vaginal delivered...
TTTAATGATACGGCGACCACCGAGATCTACACTAGATCGCTCGTCGGCAGCGTCAGATGTGTATAAGAGACAGGCGTGTAGCTGGTGTAAAACTTCCAGGCGCCGAGGAATGTCTGGAACCGAAAGCCGCTGGCGTGAGCCTGAGCAAACAGCCCCACAACGAAAGCGCGGTCGTAACGGGCCAGCACGCTTTCATCGTAATACCCTTCACGCACCAGCGTCTCCAGCCGTTCCTGCTGGCTGGCAAACGCGACGCTGTTTGGGCGTACGTGGGCAGCAAAAAAGGCATCAACAGCCTGCCGGTCTTTATCAAACTGAATACGCCCGTCTTTGTCGTACAGATTCAGCATGGCGTTCAGCGCGTGGTAATCCAGCGTTTCTCGCATTACGCGTTCTGCGGTTGTCGTTGCCAAAATTCGATTACCCCTTTTCGAACGTTGTCGATATCGTCTGGTGTGCCCATCAGCTCAAAGCGGTAGAGCCACGGCACGGCGCATTTTTTTGCGATCACGTCGCCCGCGCGGCCATATGCCTCGCCAAAGTTCCGATTGCCGGAGGCAATCACCCCACGAATAAATGCCCGGTTATGTTCATCATTTAAAAAGCGAATCACCTGTCGCGGGACGGCGCCTGCCGTGCCGCCACCGCCGTAAGAAGGCACGACCAGAATGTACGGTTCGTCTACCCGGATCCGTTCACGTTCGTTCAGCGGGATGCGAATGGCGGGCAACCCCAGACGCAGCATAAAGCGGTGCGTATTTTCGGAGCTGCTGGAGAAGTAGACGAGCGGGTTCATGCGCTGGCCACGCGCGGTTGCGGATGCAGCCGGTTGATCATATCCGGACGGAACCCCGACCAGCTCGTTTCACCGGCAATGACAACCGGCAACTGACGAAAACCCTGCGCGCGCAGCGTATCCGCTGCGTCGGGCACCAGATCGACGTTCACCATTTCAAATTCAAATCCACGGTTTTCCATCGCGCGTTTGGTGGCGTGGCACTGAACACAGTCATTTCGAGTGTAAATGGTAATGCTCATGATTCGTATTTCCATCTAAAATGAGAGAACGGCGCGAAAAATCGCGTCGGGTTGGTTGTGTACTGATACAGATGATACTAGATGTAGTTGAAATAAGTTTCAACCATACAAGATATGGGAAATTTAGCGCAGTTATTCCCCGTTAATGCGCTCAACGGGGAGGGGGGATTTTGCGAGCAAAACAACGGGGACTTTTGCGAGAGTCACATCCGCATACTTACTGCGAGACGGTTAAAGCAGTTCATCAGGCCGATCGCAAAAGTGAGATCGCTGATTTCGCGGGCGCTGAAGTGCTTAAGAAGAGGCAGATAAACATCATCTTCGGCGTGCGTCCTGGCAATGTCGGTTACGGACTCTGCCCATGCCAGCGCGGCCTGTTCCTGTTCACTGAAGTGATGGCTCACCCGCCAGCCTGCCAGCGCATCCAGTTTGCTTTGCGCCACGCCAGATTTACGTAGTGCTTTGCTGTGCATTTCAAGGCAAAACGCGCAACCGTTAATTTGTGAAATACGCAGGTAAATCAACTCCATTAGCGTCGTGTCCAGCGCACTGTTTTCCAGCGCTGTTTTTGCCTGTACGAGCGCGTTATAGACTTCGGGGCTGAGCTCATAATAAGGCTGGCGTAACGTCGTCATTGTGTTTCTCCTCATGTTGATGGCCCGCAATGTAGCACTATAATGGACTGCAAAAGAGAACCATATTTTATCAAAAAAAGCAGACCATATGCCGCGCTATCAGCAAATCGCCCGTCAGTTAAAAACCGCCATTGAACAAGGCGAGCTTAAGCCCGGGGCAAGGCTTCCCTCCAGTCGAACCTGGTCGCAGGAGTTAGGTATTTCGCGCTCGACGGTGGAAAACGCCTATGCGGATCTGGTGGCGCAGGGCTGGCTGGAACGTCGGGGGCAGGCGGGCACATTTGTGAGTGACCGACTGCATCCCCAAAAAGAGGTCAGTGCTCCTGCCTTTTTTGCCGGGGAAAGTTCAGTTCCTCAGCCCTTTCAGATGGGGCTTCCCGCGCTGGATCTCTTTCCGCGCGATATCTGGGCGCGGGTCATGGGGCGTCGGTTGCGGACTCAGACGCGGTTTGATTTGGCACTCGGCGACGTGGGCGGTGAAGCCATTTTGCGTCAGGCCATTGCGGACTATCTGCGGGTTTCGCGCAGTATTGATTGTCTGCCGGAACAGATATTTATCACTTCAGGTTATGCCGCTTCCATGACTCTCACTCTGCGTGCGCTGGCAGCCCCAGGCGATGGCATGTGGATTGAAGATCCAGGCTTTCCCCTGATTCGTCCGGTGATTGAGCAGGAAAACGTTACGCTGATGCCGGTTCCCGTGGATGAAAATGGAATGAATGTTGCGGTTGGCATCCGTGACTACCCGGATGCGCGTTTCGCGCTGCTAACGCCCGCCCACCAGAGCCCGCTGGGTGTTGCGCTCTCGCTGTCTCGCCGTCATCAATTACTGGAATGGGCTTGCGACAGGCAGGCGTGGATTATTGAGGATGATTATGACAGCGAATTTCGCTACCACAGTAAACCGTTGCCGCCGCTGAAAAGCCTTGATGCGCCGCAGCGTGTGATTTACGCGGGTACGTTTAGTAAATCGCTGTTTCCCGCGCTACGTACCGCATGGCTGGTGGTCCCGCTCAATCAGGTGAATCGCTTTCGCCAGCAGGCGTCACGCATGGCCTGTAGCGTACCGGTACTCTGGCAAAACACGCTGGCGGATTTTATTCATGATGGCCATTTCTGGCGGCATCTGAAAAAAATGCGACAGCATTACGCGCAGCGCAGGCAATGGACAGAAAGCGCCCTGAAAGAGCAGGGATTCCATGTGGTGGCGCAGGAAGGTGGAATACAACTGGTGATTGCGATCAAGGGAGATGATGTGGCGCTGGTGCATAAAGCCAATGAAGCGGGTCTGGCGGTTCAGGCTTTATGTCGTTGGCGGTTAAAAACCACCGGAGAGGGAGGGATACTGATGTCGTTTACCAATATCACTTCAGCAGAGATGGCCCAGGACGTTGCAAAACGTCTTCGCCTCGCGATTCAGTGAACAATATCGTTCGCCCCTGGGCAAAATATCTCAGGCCGGATAAGCGCTAACGCTATCCGGCACAGGCGTTACAATTATCGACGGAGACTCAACAGAGCGCCGACGAAGATCCCGACCGCGGCGGCGGTCCCCACGCTGCACCAGGGTTTTTCACGCACAAACGTATCCGCGCAGCCTACCGCATCGCGGGCTGCCTGCTGCATACGCGTCCGGCCATGCATTCTGGCGCGGGTTTCTTTCAGCAGCGCCTGCGCTTTGCGTCGTGCGTCATCCGCTTCGTCCTTCGCATCACTGCCCCATGACTTCAGCACGGCCTCCAGACTGTCCGCTAACTGGCTGACGTCATTCTGAATATCCTGTACGCCATCATCGACGTCGTTTCGGTTCGGTCGTTTAAACATATGATCCTCCAGTGATTTCGATGTGACGTTTAGTGTAGTCGATATTTTTCATTTCTGAGGCGCATCACGGCGTTATTCCGCGTTTATGGACTTTTCTGAAAGCGTTGTTAATGCTGAATCAGGTAAGGTTAGCCTGCAGTAAAGGATAACGAGGAAAAAATATGTATTTACGACCTGACGAGGTGGCGCGCGTACTTGAAAAAGTGGGGTTTACCGTCGATGTGGTGACACAGAAAGCGTACGGTTATCGACGTGGCGAGAATTATGTTTATGTCAATCGCGAAGCGCGTATGGGACGCACCGCGCTGGTGATCCATCCGACATTAAAAGAGCGCAGTTCATCACTGGCCGAGCCTGCCTCTGATATTAAAACCTGCGATCATTATCAGCAATTCCCGCTTTATTTGGCCGGGGAAACGCATGAACACTATGGTATTCCCCACGGTTTTAGTTCGCGAGTTGCGCTTGAGCGTTATTTAAATGGACTGTTTGGCGAAGCGAAGTAATTAAGCGACTGGCGTGGGCCGCCGCTTAATGATTTCAGGCTTTGGCTTGCTGGTAGCGACTGACTTTAAACAGGCGGCGGCAGTAATCAAGGAAATAGCCATAAACCGCCCCCATCATCATCGATATCACGATATTTGAACTCACAGCCGCAGTAATTTGGTGCCAGTCAGCGCCTACCGTTAGCAGAATAGCGACATAAACCGGGGACTGGAATGTAACGTAGGCCAGCACGTCTGCCAGATTTTTCATCCATCCTGCTGAACTCACCTTCCGTGATGCCTTCATAAAGAGATCGCGATACATCCCATAGGGCCAGGCAATCAGAATGTTGACCGGGATAGCGACCAGTCTGGAAGAAAGTGATTGTTCAAAGCTCATTCCGGAGAGGAAAACCTCGATCAGCATGTTCACGACAGAACAATAAACAACCATCGCGAACGTGTCTGCAACGGCATGACGCAAGCGTGACTGTGGTGAGAACATGCTAATGCTCCTTGTAAAAAGGGGAAACTCATCGTTTAACTTGATTGCTGTAGTGGTTTAGCGTGGTGTTTTCGCTTGATGATAGAGTATATTGCTGCATTGTAACTATCAACTAGCGTAATCTTTTTATTTTATCGCTTTTTGTCGATAAAATACTCTGTAATAGCCTGTTTTTTGAATCACACGGAGTTTTTGTTGCCGGGCTATTAAAAAACAATGAAAATCAATGTGTTGATTATTTTCCTGCCAGAAAGCTTCAACATGAAGTGAAAAAAGTGTTGTACGCTTAATCAAACCTGCTGATGACTATTTATTAGAGAATATAAAATAAAGATGCGTATTATTATTTTTGATAATTTAAATACTCTTCTGGTCATCACGAGAAGAGTATTTAAACCATCATATCGCTGAGGCTGGAAAATACCCGAGCAATCGAATACACTACGCCATGTAGTACATTTTTTTAGCGTTAAAAGGTAATTGTTATGGAATTGATGTTACAGAACTTAAATAATATTCGTTCATTACGCGTAATGGCCCGCGAATTCTCCATTGACGTCCTTGAAGAAATGCTGGAGAAATTCAGGGTCGTCACTAAAGAAAGACGTGAAGAAGAAGAACTGTTACAGCGCCAGCGTGCTGAACAGCAGGCGAAAATTAATGGCTGGCTGGAGCGCATGAAAGCAGACGGCATTAATCCTGAAGAGTTATTAACCGGCGACGTTATCACCGCTCGCGTCGGGAAAAAGCGCCAGCCGCGTCCGGCGAAATATCGCTACACGGATGTCAGTGGCGAAATAAAAACCTGGACCGGACAGGGGCGGACGCCAAAACCCATTGCCAGCGCACTGGCGGCAGGTAAATCCCTGGACGATTTCCTGATCTAATAAAACGGGCGGTGAGATTTTCCTCGCCGCTTATTTCCTTATATCACTGGGGGCGACGGTTCCACGGCATTTTGTCGAGGAGTCGTGCCATTCCGCAAAAGCCTGTCAGTCCGGCAAATATAAGACCTGCCCCCACGAAACCACTGAGTAAAAAGAATCCCTGACTCATGCTATAACCCAGCACCACGCCCAGTAGCGTCAGCCCGCCAGCGGCAATTTGTACCTGGCGCATTAGCGGCAGCGGCTGTGACTTATCTTCCGCGGTGGGCAAACCTGCGGCTTTCCAGCCGTCAATTCCGCCTTCAAGCAACAACACTTCCGCTGGGGCCGCAAGCGCCTGTAATTTCGCTGCATTGTTTTGTGTCCGTTTTCCGGACTGACAGTGGAAAATAATGCGTTCACTGCGCACGCTGGCCGGTAAGCCTCCTTGCTCAAGGGCGGAAAGCGGTGCGAGATGCGCCAGCGGGATATGCTCACGCAAATATTCATCCGCCTCGCGGATATCAATCAGTCTGGCACCTTGCGCAATCAGCGCCTTCGCGTCACGCGGGGAAATCGTCCCGATGGTCATGTTCACTCCTTATGGACAATATACGGTTTTCAATGTGGCGATCAGGGCATTCACCGCCGCATTTTTAATGGAATAGAGTATGCGCTGGGCATCACGCTGGCTGTCGATGAGCCCTTCTTCGCGCATACGCGCCAGGTGTTGCGACGTTGCGGAGGGGCTGAGCCCCGTTGCCCGCGCCAGTTCGCCGGCGCTGATACCCGATGAGCCACAAAGCATGCAAAGAATCAGCAGCCGTTTAGGGTTGCTCATTGCTTTGAGCAGGGCCGCCGCCTGTTCCGCGCTGGCCTGAAGTTGTTCCAGTTCATTCATATGTATTTTAGATTTTGCTAAATTAAGTAAATGCTAAACTAAAAGTGAAACCCTTGCCAGTGTAAAGAGCGTAAAAGAGGGTAAAAGCGAAAGAGGAAACTGGCGAATTCCGTTAAGCTCACTACGCTTAGAGATAAAATCTCTTTTTAAACAATGAGTAATTTTGCTTGTAGGGAGTGAGTATGGGTTTCTGGAGAATCGTTTTTACGATCATCTTACCGCCGCTTGGCGTGCTATTAGGTAAAGGATTTGGCTGGGCGTTTATCCTGAATATTATCCTGACGCTGCTGGGATATATTCCGGGGCTGATTCATGCTTTCTGGGTGCAAACCCGTAATTAGTTCTTTCTTAACGGTTATTCAATGGCCCGATAGCGTGTCGTTATCGGGCGACGTCAGACACCGAGTTCCTGGAATTTAACGCCAATCTTTCTGCTACACTTCGTGAGTGTTTATGGTAAACCAACGAGGTGGATATGGGACTTTTCAACTTTGTGAAAGACGCCGGTGAAAAATTGTGGGATGCGGTAACTGGTAATCACGATAAAGACGATTTAGCGAAAAAGGTACAAGCGCACCTGAATAAAACCGGGATTCCGGATGCCGATAAAGTGAACATCAGTATTGCGGATGGCAAAGCCACGGTCACCGGTGATGGATTAAGCCAGGAAGCGAAAGAAAAAATCCTGATTGCGGTCGGGAATATTTCCGGAATTGCCAGCGTGGAAGACCAGGTGAAAACCGACGTGCCTGCCGCCGAAAGTCAGTTTTATACCGTAAAATCGGGTGATACGTTAAGCGCGATTTCCAAACAGGTTTACGGTAACGCCAGTCTGTATAACAAAATCTTCGAAGCGAATAAACCCATGCTCAAAAGCCCGGATAAAATTTATCCCGGCCAGGTATTGCGTATTCCCGAAGAGTAATGGACTTCGATATTATTCAGCCAGCCGTTTTCCCGACATGGCCTGCTGAATAATAGGGATCGGCGTCAATAAATGTTCACGCATTAATTCGCTGGCGCGTGTTGCGTCGCGCGCCAGAATAGACGCCATTAACGTCTGATGCTGAGTATGTTTATCTTCCAGCATTTCCACCGACAGTACCGTTTTACGTAGCCAGATAAAACGATAGCGCGCCGCGAGATCGAACAGGCGTTCGCGCATTTGCAGCAGGTATTGCGAGCCGCATCCGGCAACGATAGCCGTATGAAATGCCTGATGGCGTAAATCCCACTCATCAAGCATATGTTCACTGGCGTCGCTGGCTTCGAGTTTGCCGAGCATGTGCGCACGTGCGAGGATCTCAGCTTCCCATTCGTCACCCCCCCGGGCAATGGCAAGCCCTACCAGCATCGCTTCCATATTGGCGCGGGCGTCAAAAATATCGAGCAATTCCTGCTCTGACATCGGCGCGACCCGGTATCCTTTCTGATTTACGACCGTGACCAGTCGCTCTGCCACCAGATGGGAAAGCGCTTCCCGTAGCGGCCCAACGCCAAGTGAATAGCGTGAGGTTAATAAACTCATTCGCAGTTTTTCATCGGGCTGATAAACACCACGGATAATGTCGTTTTTCAGCCAATGGTATCCATCGATGGCCGTCGGCTGGGAAGTGGCGGTCATGGTCTTACTCCTGAATACACTTCCCGGCTTGCGCCGGGAAATCCTCTATCGGGTATTTTGTAACGGTGCCTTTTGCCACAATAGCAGTTTTTTCCAGCGCGACATAATCGGCACGGTACAAATAATCCCCAGCGCTAACAGCCCTGTCGATATGACCTCCAGCTGTTGCGCCGGGCGAAAGAGCATCACTATCAGCACAAAGCCGATAAAGCCAATCACCAGCCAGGTCAGCCACGGATAGAGCCACATTTTCAGTTTAATCTCGCCGCCTTGCGCCAGCAGGATTTTACGCATCCGCAGTTGCGACACCGCGATGACCAGATAGACCAGCAGGGCGATGGCGCCGGAACTGTCGATCAGGAATTTGAACACTTTTGCCGGCGCGTAGTAGTTGACCACCACGGTTAAAAAGGCTGCGCCGGTTGAAAGCAGCACCGCGACCCAGGGCGTTTTATTGCGATTGGTTTTCCCCATAATAGCCGGCGCGTCACCCCGGCGGCTCAGGGAGTAGAGCATTCGCGAAGCGGTATACAGCGCAGAGTTCAGACAACTGGTTACCGACAGCAGGATCACACAATCCATGATCAGTTTGGCGTGGGGTATATGTAATAACTCAAGGACAGACTGATAGGAACCGGTCTCTTTCAGCCCCGGCATATTCCACGGGATCAGCGCGACGACCACAAAGATAGAACACAGGTAGAAGATGGAAATACGCCAGATAACTGAGTTAGTGGCGCGAACGATATGTTTATCTGGCGTATCGGATTCGGCGGCGGCGATAGTGACAATCTCCGCCCCCATAAACGAGAACATGGTGATCAACATCGCGCTCAGAACCGCGCCAAAACCGTTTGGCATAAAGCCGCCGTGATCCCACAAACGTGAAATACCGCTGACTTGCGCGTAAGGGTAAAAACCGCTTATCGCCACCGCGCCCAGGGCGATAAACGCGAGGATGGCAACCACTTTGCACAGCGCCAGCCAGAACTCAAACTCACCGTAATTTTTGACGCTCAGCAAATTACTGCCGGTTAAGGCAAGGGTGATGACCAGAGAGAACAGCCATATCGGGATGCCGGGAACCCAGGAGTTAAGGATGATGGCGGCGATGTTTGCTTCGAGCGGGATCACCAGTACCCAGAACCACCAGTACAGCCAGCCGATGGTATAACCCGCCCAGGGGCCGATGGCTTTATCGGCATAGGTAGAAAAGGAACCGGTATCCGGTGTGGCGACAGCCATTTCGGCCAGCATCCGCATAATCATTACCACCAGGAGGCCGGCAAACAGATAGGCCAGCAGGACTGCGGGTCCGGCCTGGGCGATAGCCACACTTGACCCCACAAACAAACTTGCGCCGATAACCCCGGCAATAGAGAGCATGGTGACGTGGCGTGATTTCAGCCCGCCCCCTAAATCATGTGATTGCGACAATTGCCCCATTTTCTGACCTCTTTATTGTTATTGAGCCGTTTGCCGGATGGCGGCTTCGCCTGATCCGGCCTACAAACCACGCCGACTCTGTAGGCCGGATAAGCGAAGCGCCATCCGGCAATTGGGCTGCAAGGGTTAACCCTGCTTAGCCTCGTCAAAGCACTGGGCGATAATGTCCAGACCCTGACGGATCTGCGCATCTTCAATGGTGAGCGGAACGAGAATGCGCAGCACGTTGTAGTACGGTCCGCAGGAGAGCAGGATCAGCCCTTTGTCACGGGCGCGCGCGACAATCTCTGCGGTCAGTTTCGCATCCGGTTTGCTGTGATCGCCGTCTTCAAACAACTCAATGGCGATCATCGCGCCCAGCCCACGAACATCACCGATTTCACGGTGTGTTTCCGCAATCGCCAGCAGGCCGTTACGCAGGGTTTCACCGAGCGCGTTGGCTTTTTGCAGCAGATTTTCCTGCTCGAAGATATTCAGCACGGCCAGCGCGGCGGCACAGGCAATAGGGTTACCGGCATAGGTCCCGCCCAGACCGCCAGGTGGAATCGCATCCATCACTTCGGCGCGTCCGGTCACGCCTGCCAGCGGGAAGCCCCCGGCGATGGACTTGGCGAAGGTAGTGATGTCCGGCGCCACGCCCATTTGCTCCATCGCGAACAGCGTACCGGTACGGCCTGCGCCGCTCTGGACCTCATCGGCAATCAGCATGATCCCGTGTTCGTCGCACAGGGCGCGAAGACGCTGCATAAAGGCCGCAGAGGCGGCGTAAAAACCGCCTTCACCCTGTATGGGCTCAATCACAATGGCGGCGATATCCTCCGGTGCCGCATCGTTTTTGAAGATGCGATGAATGCTGGCAATGGCGTCGTCTTCGCTAATACCGTGCAGCGCGCAGGGATAGAGCGCGCGATAGACGTGACCCGGCATCAGGCCCATGCCGGCAGAGTACGGATTCACTTTGCCGGTCAGCGACAGGGTGTAATGGGTGCGCCCGTGATAGGCGCCGCTAAAGGCGATGGTGCCCGTGCGTTTTGTTGCTGCCCGGGCAATCTTGACGGCATTTTCTACCGCTTCAGACCCGGTCGTAACCAGCAGCGTTTTCTTGGCAAAATCGCCCGGAACCTTCTGGCTGTCTCTTATACACATCTGACGCTGCCGACGAGCGATCTAGTGTAGATCTCGGTGGTCGCCGTATCAT
>OKVW01001330.1_pt1 | contig 10507 bp, 9 predicted proteins | sample 1606991 | NCBI WGS metagenome assembly OKVW01 (sample SAMN03281021, study PRJEB24777) | human gut metagenome | isolation source: fecal sample PR177 from 1 month old male Malay infant, vaginal delivered...
AAGCAATGCCGCTGGTACCGCACACGGCGGCCATAGCCATTGAACCTTTAATAAATCGTCTACGATCCATACCTGAAAGTGAGTCCTTCTGGTGTTGTGAATGGTCCCGCGCTGGTCGTTTTCAGCGGCAAGAAAGTGCTTATTTATGACCGCTCACTCTAGACAATATTTATTAATAATCCAATTGTTGAACTGAGAGAATATGCATAAATCGGCATTTTTTTTATGTCGATGGGATGAGCCTGATTCGTTTGTAAAATCAGGCAAATTTTTGCAAAGGCGGATGGTCAGAATTTAAAGCAAACCACAGCGACGTTTACTGCGTTCTTCCGCGTCCTGGTAAAGCTGGAACTCATCCAAAACCGGACAACCCAACGCCTGCTCAAATGCTTCGCGACTGGCATTACCGTGACTGCGTGTCTGCGTTTCATTACCCAGATTTGACTGGAAGATCCCCGCCGCGCTAACGGGCAAGAAATCTTCATAGGTGATGGGTTGCGCCACTACCCAACCACGTTCAATTAAGGGCTGTGGATCGTCTCCGGGATGAATCGCCTGACGATGCGCCTCACCTGAAGGCGTCAGACGGTACCGGAACCATGCCAGCCCTTGCTGACGCATTAAAAACTCACTGTCAGGAAAAGTGCGGAAGGTTTCCTGTAAATGCATTTGGTGAGTGAGATTATCCTGCCCGGTTCCAGCGTTCCGCAGAAGATCATCATACAGTTGTCGCCCTTTCGGCGTTAATGCCACGCCACGCTGCTCAATTTCACCAAAGCGCGCGGTATGCGTGCCCTGTTTCTGCCCCGCAAACAACACCATCTCTTCCAGTGCCTTAAAGCTGGTCTGCCGTAGTAAAATCGGCACCTCGCGGCGCGGCGGCCCTTCCATCAGAATTTTTGGTTCAATTCCGCATTCAGGCATCATCGACTGCACCCGGTCAATATCCAGCGTACGTGGCGTCAGATGGTTGATATGGCATCCAGGAAAACAGACCACATCAGCAATCAACCGATGTTCGTTGTGCAAGGCGCGATAGGTTTCTTCATCTACCGTTGCTGACTGGTGCCAGCGAAACGTTTCCAGGGCTTCCTGCACAAACTCCTGTGCCTGTGTTTCGTTAAAACCGCCCTGCTGCTCATATTCCTCTAACAGTTGTCGACAACGTGGGGTGAAGATATCGCGCTGACGCAGAATCTCCGCCGCTTTCTGGCGCAAAATTTCGTTCTCGATAAGCTCAAGTCGGAGTAATGAAGTAAAAACGCGGAAGGGATTACGCGCCAGAGAAGCATCATCAATGGGCCGAAATGCTGTCGAATGTACCGGCACCCCCGCCTGTGAGAGATCGTAATAGCTCACCGGGTACATCCCCATAATGGTAAACATCCGCCGAAGAGTAGCAAGCTCTTGTGCAGTCCCAACACGAATCGCCCCATGACGTTCAACATTCAGTCGCGCCAGCTCGTCTGCATTTACCATTTTTTCGTGCAGTTGAGGATTGTTTTCCAGCACAGCCAGATTCACATCAGCTACCAGTTCCAGCAGCGTGCCGTACTGCGGAACTTCTTGCTGGTACATGGCTGACATTGCCTGCGAAAACTGTTCCCGAATCTCATCCGCCGTGATGCTGTTCGCCATATTGTCTGCCTCCAGTGGTCAGTAATCTGGAGTGTAGGTAACCGCATTCACTCTGGCGGGAAGAATTTACAAACTGTGATCTCGCCGCGAAAACATCAATATTATCTATTTTGCTGTAACATAATTGCTTTAATTGTTAATAATATTTTGCAATCAAGTTATCATAATCAAACAACTTCACTTGTCAGCGACACCGCTTCGTTTTTAACATCGCTTATGGAAAAAAATAGTCTGTTTAGTCAGCGCATCCGTTTGCGCCACCTTCATACATTCGTAGCTGTCGCACAACAAGGAACTTTGGGGCGCGCGGCTGAAACCCTTAATTTGAGTCAACCTGCGCTCTCTAAGACATTGAATGAACTGGAGCAGCTGACGGGCGCTCGCTTGTTTGAGCGTGGTCGTCAGGGGGCGCAACTTACCTTACCCGGCGAACAATTTTTAACGCATGCAGTCAGAGTTCTTGACGCCATCAACACTGCCGGACAGTCGCTTCATCGTAAAGAAGGTCTTAATAATGATGTCGTCAGGGTTGGTGCACTACCTACTGCGGCACTGGGGATATTACCTTCGGTTATAGGTCAGTTTCATCAGCAACAAAAAGAGACGACCTTGCAAGTTGCGACAATGAGTAACCATATGATTCTGGCGGGTTTGAAAACCGGGGAAATCGATATCGGCATTGGTCGGATGTCAGATCCTGAACTGATGACCGGGCTTAATTACGAACTGCTGTTTCTTGAATCGCTGAAGCTGGTTGTCCGCCCTAATCACCCGCTACTTCAGGAGAACGTAACGCTAAGCCGGGTGCTGGAATGGCCGGTCGTTGTATCACCAGAAGGCACTGCGCCACGCCAGCATTCAGATGCATTAGTACAGAGCCAGGGATGTAAAATTCCTTCGGGTTGTATCGAAACGCTGTCTGCTTCGCTATCTCGTCAACTTACGGTTGAATACGACTACGTGTGGTTTGTCCCTTCTGGCGCGGTAAAAGACGACCTGCGTCATGCCACGCTGGTGGCCCTGCCTGTTCCGGGACATGGTGCAGGCGAACCGATTGGAATACTGACCCGCGTAGATGCGACGTTCTCTTCTGGTTGCCAGTTAATGATTAATGCTATTCGAAAATCAATGCCGTTCTGAAAGGTGAAGGGATCTGTCGATCCCTCCTTTAACATTTTCACACCGTAGCGAAACTAACTGGTTCACCCGCTCCGCGAGGTTCTGCCAACACAGAATGTTTGTGCAGACGGAATACATCCACCGCCTCAGTTAATCGTGCCGCCTGTTCTTCAAGGGACACCGCCGCCGCTGAGGCCTCTTCTACCAGAGAAGCATTCTGTTGCGTCACCTTATCCATTTCAGAAATCGCCTGGCTAACCTGCGTTATGCCCCTACTTTGCTCATCCGAGGCGGCGGCAATTTCCTGCATGATATGTGTGACACTCGCGACGGCATCAACAATAGTGCTCATGGTTTTCCCGGCCGTTGCCACCTCATCCGATCCCAGGTCAATTAACCTGACTGATTCACTGATCAAGCCTTCAATTTCTTTTGCCGCTTGGGCGCTGCGGCTTGCGAGTGTCCGTACTTCGCTGGCGACAACGGCAAATCCACGCCCTTGCTCACCCGCTCGCGCAGCTTCAACGGCAGCATTCAGTGCCAGAATATTCGTCTGGAAAGCAATACTGTTGATGACGGCGGTGATCTCAGAAATTTTCTTCGAACTCGTGGAGATAGCGCCCATCGTTTTTACTACACCGAAAACCGTCTGCCCGCCATCGCTGGCTTTAATAGAAGCCTCTTGCGCCAGTTTGCTGGCATGATGCGCGTTATCCGCATTCTGTTTCACCGTCGCAGTAAGTTGCTCCATGCTGGTGGTCACCACCTCCTCCACCAGCGAGCCACCGCGGCTGGCCGTGGTCGATGCCACATCCGCCAGCTGGCTTGCCTGACGTGCGCTTTCGGCGTTCAGCTTCACGGTGGCAGTGAGTTGCTCCATGCTGGCGGCAGTTTGTTCGATAGCCGCCGCTTGTTCTTCGGTGCGAGATGACAGGTCCGCATTGCCAGCTGAAATTTCGCTGGTGCCACGATAAATCTCTTCCGCACCCTGTCGAACAGTCCCTACGGTCATCCCCAGTGAATGCTGCATTTGCTGTAAATGACGACTTAAGCGACCGATTTCATTACGACCCGCCGGTTCATCCTTCATCGTCAGATCGCCACTAGCGATTTTTTCAATCCGTTGTGCGGCATGTTGCAGTGGACGAATGACGATCCGACGTAGCACCATAAATGTTATCAGCGTCATGACCAGGGCAAGCACAAACGCACCAATCATGAACATCCCGCCCAGGCGGGTGCGCTGATGGGCCAGTTCCGCCAGTTGGTTGGCTCTGGTGCTACGTATCTTAACGGCTTTGTTCAAAATATCGGTATAAGCATTATCCAGCGGTCGGATCTGCTCACTTTCATGATTGATAATCGCTTCAAACATGCCATTTTTGGCATATTTCAACATAGGTTGCATACCCGTGATATAAGCCTGAAAGCGTTGATTTAATTCAGTGTCGAGGGCTTCATCAGCAGGTGTTTTCACCGGCCGATTCTGATAAGCACGATAACCTTGCTGCGACTGTTTAATCTCCGATTCGGCTTGTGCAATATTTCGCTTCATTGCTTCCATTTCCGCAATACGACCCGCAGCCCCGGCCTGAATCATATTGATCCGGGCTGAACGCAAAAAATCTGAACTGTTCGCTAACCCGGTCCGAATCTCAATCTCCGCAGTAACATCACGCTGATCGCGATCGGCCTGCCAGAGGAAATAGCCAGCCAGGGCTGAACTTAATGCGAATAGAACTAAGATACCGCCTAGAATGCAGGCAAATAACGGAACCAACCTGATGTGATGCAAAAAACCTAATCGCTGTGAGGGAGTTGTATTCATTACCGTTGTCTCTCGTCCAGGTTTACTCCTGATAGAAAGTCATCGGCACTTGACGGTAATTACTTATGACCAAAAACCTCTTTGCGTCACATTTTTACAACAATTATTGCATAGAAAATTAATGCTATTGGAATGAAGAGAGTAACGAATGGCTAAACTGGCTAACCCGAATGACGAAAAATTCTGGAAAACAGCACGCAATTTCGTGAAGTGATTATTTTCGTCCCTAAGGAAACCTCATAGGATGCCTGCGGGTGCCTGAGACTTTCTGTTTTCAGGCTAACCGGGAATCAGAAAGACGAAGGCCCCGACCGATATTTCTATCAACCGAGGCCAACGAATGAACCTAGCAATTCAGATCTTAGCCTCTTACCCGCCATCCGGCAAGGAGAAAGGCTATGAAGCACAACCCTCTGGTGGTGTGTCTGCTCATTATCTGCATTACGATTCTGACATTCACACTCCTGACCCGACAAACGCTCTACGAACTGCGGTTCCGGGACGGTGATAAGGAGGTTGCTGCGCTCATGGCCTGCACGTCCAGGTAAGGGCAAGCGCGGGGATTTTCCCCGCGCATCTGACTAGCAGATTCATTTTCTCATGGCACCCCTTTTACACTTCAGTTAGTGCATGTTTTTTTCGATGCACTAATAGAACCATCATTACAGACAAATTTGCCGCCTGCCGTACAGTGTGAGATCCCCCCTTTCGAACCAGAACAGGGTTTGCGCCCGGCATCGGCATAAAAGGAAACAAGCGTTCCCATAAACAAAATAAGTGCCAGTTTTTTCATATAACCTCCATGGTTTATCGAATCTTATGTTCGATTTGAACGTTATACGCTGGTTTATTTTGATACCGTTGATGAGATCAAAGATCGGGTGAATTGATTAAAAATAAGCCAGATGGACGTATGGGCAAGGATTATGGTTTTATTTGTCATACAAATAAATATAATAGGCGCTTCCGATGTAGACCCGTATTCTTCGCCTGTACCACGGGTCGGTTTTAGTACAGGCGTTTTCTTTAAATATCCTTCAGGAACGTTTACGCGGCATCATGCGTAGAAGTGTGTTGTCCTTCCAGAAATAGTGGTGTGCCAGTGCAGCCGCAGCGTGCAACCCGATGACAAAATATCCCAGATTCGCCAGCGTTTCATGCCACGACTTTAAGCTATCTACCCGTTCGAAATTGGCCTCTGAAGCGTAAGGCATCGTCAAACCAAACGCAAACCACGGGTTGCCCCGGTTATACATCATCACCAAACCAATCACTGGCAGCGCAATAAACAGGAGATAAATCACCAAATGTCCCAAATGCGCCAGTCCCGTCATCATCGGTTTTGGCTTAGGTATAATCGGCGGGGGTGGGTATTTCAGCCTTAACAAAAGACGAACGACCATCAGCACGAGAATTGAGATGCCACAGGAAACATGAATCATGTTGATGAGTGGCCGATCGCTACGTGGGAAGAAACCACGAAACTCCATTGCGCAATACGCTGCGATAACCAGTAAAAAGACCAGCCAGTGAATGCTGATTTGTAACCTTGAATATTTATTTTCCATAACATTTCCTGCTTTAACATAATTTTCCGTTAACATAACGGGCTTTTCTCAAAATTTCATTAAATATTGTTCACCCGTTTTCAGTACGTTACGTTTCACTGTGAGAATGGAGATTGCCCATCCCGCCATCCTGGTCTAAGCCTGGAAAGGATCAATTTTCATCCGAACGTTCCTGACAGGAGAAAACCATGAGTAAAGTTGGTATTAACGGTTTTGGTCGTATCGGTCGACTGGTGTTGCGTCGATTACTTGAAGTCAAAAGCAACATAGACGTTGTCGCTATTAATGATCTCACTTCCCCAAAAATTCTCGCCTACCTGCTGAAACATGATTCAAACTATGGACCGTTCCCCTGGAGCGTTGATTTTACGGAAGATTCACTTATCGTTGATGGGAAAAGTATCGCGGTTTACGCCGAAAAAGAGGCTAAAAATATTCCGTGGAAAGCGAAAGGTGCAGAAATCATTGTCGAATGTACTGGCTTTTATACCTCCGCCGAGAAATCGCAGGCGCATCTTGATGCTGGTGCGAAGAAGGTGTTGATTTCCGCCCCTGCCGGTGAAATGAAAACTATCGTTTATAACGTCAATGACGACACTCTGGATGGCAACGACACCATTGTTTCCGTGGCGTCATGCACCACTAACTGTCTTGCGCCGATGGCCAAAGCCTTGCATGACAGTTTCGGGATAGAAGTCGGCACGATGACGACCATTCATGCCTATACTGGCACCCAGTCACTGGTGGATGGCCCGCGTGGTAAAGATTTACGTGCTTCACGCGCAGCGGCAGAAAATATCATTCCCCACACTACGGGGGCGGCAAAAGCCATTGGTCTGGTGATCCCGGAACTGAGCGGCAAACTGAAAGGTCATGCGCAACGCGTGCCGGTGAAAACAGGTTCGGTCACTGAACTGGTATCGATTCTCGGAAAAAAAGTGACTGCCGAAGAGGTGAATAACGCACTTAAACAAGCAACCACCAATAACGAGTCATTTGGTTATACCGATGAAGAAATAGTCTCTTCCGATATCATTGGCAGCCATTTCGGTTCGGTGTTTGATGCCACGCAAACGGAAATTACCGCCGTGGGCGATTTACAACTGGTGAAAACGGTCGCCTGGTACGATAACGAATATGGCTTCGTCACACAGCTTATTCGCACCCTCGAAAAATTCGCTAAACTCTGACGCGCACAGGCGGAGGAAAAAACCTCCGCCTCTTTCACTCATTAAGACTGTAAATAAACCACCTGGGTCTGCAGATATTCATGCAAGCCATGTTTACCATCTGCGCCGCCAATACCGGATTTACGCCATCCGGCGTGGAAGCCTTGCATAGCTTCGAAGTTTTCACGGTTGATGTAAGTTTCACCAAACTTCAGCCCTTTAATGGCTTTCATCGCGACGTTCAGATTTTGGGTATAGATTGATGAGGTCAGGCCGTAATCACTGTCATTAGCCATTGAGATAGCATCTTCCAGCGTGTCAAATGCGACCACCGGCAGAACCGGGCCAAAGGTTTCCTCATGCATAATCGACATTTCCTGGCGAACATCCAGCAGCAATGTCGGCGGATAATAATATCCTTTCCCGTCTACTGCTTTGCCACCCAACGCCACTCTCGCCCCTTCTTCTACTGCGCGCGCCACTTTTTGCTCGACCCTTTCCAGCGCCGCGGCGTTAATCAACGGCCCCATCGCAATGTCGTTGCGTTCAGCGGGGTTACCAAATTGAACCGCCTGCATCGCTTCACCCAGCCGATTGACGAACTGATCATAAATGCCTTTCTGTACATAAACACGTTCTGCACAGTTACACACTTGCCCACTATTAATGACGCGTGAATCAACGATGGCTTTGACTGCCAGTTCAAGATCGGCATCGTCCATTACGATAGCTGGTGCTTTACCACCCAATTCCAGGCACACTTTGGTGATGTTTTTCGCCGCAGTCGCCATAATCTTCTCACCTGCAGAGACGCTGCCTGTCATACTGACCATTGCGACCTTTGGGTTACCCGCCAGTTCTTGCCCAACGGTTTCACCACGCCCCAGTACAAGGTTAAACACGCCGCGCGGAAGGCCTATTTCATCGACGATTTTGGCGAATGCAATCGCATTGTTTGGCGTAAATTCACTGGGTTTAATGACGATGGTATTACCAGTCAAAAGAGCGGGAGCCATTTTGCGGGCAATGAGGAAGAACGGGAAGTTCCACGGCAGAATGCCGGTAGTCACACCAAGCGCACGTTTAAACAGAAGAATATTTTCTCCTGGACGATCGCTTTGAATAATCTCGCCCTCGTAACGCCGTGCCCACTCCGCCATGTAATCGATATAGTCGGCAGTAAAAGCCACTTCGACTTCAGCCAACTGCTGGATCTTGCCCCCTTCTTCAACAATCAGCGCACTGATTTCACTGGCACGTTCCCGGATCCCAGCGGAGATTTTGCGCAACCAACTGGCGCGTTCAATAGCAGGCAACGCTTCCCATTCTGGTTGTGCACGTTCTGCTGCATCGATTGCCTTACGGGCATCCTCGGCCTGACCATCGGGTATGCGGGAAATGACAGCCTCTGTAGCAGGGTTTACCACATCAATCCATGCGTCTCCACGCCAGGTAACAAACTGTCCATCGATATACATAGGATGTTGAACGGGTACTGACATGGGCGACTCCTGTGATTTATATGTTTGTTTTCGGTAAATACATTGTTAATTAACATCAATCATCAGAGAGACGGCATCGTGAAAGGACAATTCTGTGAAGGGCTTCATAAAAACAAGTGTAAAAGGAATAAAAGGCAGAAATAAAAGTCAGGAGTCATGCCCGTTTGCAAACAAGTGGTTCACAAACGGGCAATTTTTAACGTAACGAGCGACTTTCCATCGCCTCGATAAGCACCGCATCGTGTTTCAGCGTTTGCCATGCATGGATGACTTCTGCCGGAAAATCAACGTGAACGATAAAATCTCGCCCGCGGGGACCGTAGCCATCGCTATCATCGCGTAAACGCGGCAGCTCGCCAGTGAGTAGCGATAGATAACGCTCAACCGGCCATAATCCTTGCAACGGTTTAACAAAGATTACACTGTCTGCGTTATTTCCTAACTGAGGAACGAATCCGGGATAACTTAACCAGCGTGGTGCATCGGGATTGTCCCCAGTCATACGGCGGAACGTCGCCATCGTGCGCCGCTGCATGGTGGGGTCCTGAACAACGATAGCCGTATGAACTCGTTCTACGGCCTGATTCAATAGCGCGATGCTAAAGCGTGCGTTTTCACCGCAGTTTGTTGACTGGTCTTCAATCCAGATTTTTTCATGCGGAATGTGCCAGAACTGATGAGCGATATCCGCCAGGATGGTCGCTTCTGCTCTGCCAGTGGTGCGGATAGTGTTGTAGTGCGGATGCTGTGCGATGGCGCTATACAAAAAAGTTGTCGAGTGACCGATACCACCACTAATCAGTAAAGGAATTTGCTGATCGCGAGCAATCTTACATGCCGCATCGATAGTCGGCATAACCGCATTTCCTGCAAGTATGACGCAATCAGCCTGATACGGCACCTCACCGGAGAAATCATCCTGCGCCAGCCACTGTCCGATAACATTTATGGCATCTATAGTTGCCGTCGAAAGCGTCGGAAACGGGGTAATGTTCATGGTTCCTCCTTATCGTTCCCTTAAGAATACTGCGTGAGATAATAGTGAGAAGCGGAGCACTCTGAAAGGAGGAAGTCGTATTTCCTTAACCGCCACTCCGCAAGCCTGACATATCTTTTAAGGAAATGCTGTAGATAAACATTATTCATCTTGCAGCTGAGAATTGTATTTTTCTGAATTCCTGAATTTTTGTCCTTACCGTTTTAGAATTAATAAAAAACCCGGCGCTAAATGCTTACCGGGTTTTAGATTTATCAGGCAAATAGCAGGGTTAACCGCTAATCTGCTCCATCGCCTGCAAGATACGCTTATCCGAAATGGGATACGGCGTTCCCAGTTGTTGAGCGAAGTAACTAACGCGCAGCTCTTCTATCATCCAACGGATCTCTTTCACGTCTTCATCCTCACGACGTGCAGGCGGCAGTTTGTTGATCCATTGCTGCCACGCCTGCTGGACGTTTTCGACTTTCAGCATCTGAGCACGGTCGCGATGTGGATCAACCGCCAGTTTTTCCAGTCGTTTTTCAATCGCCTGCAAATATCGCAGCGTGTCGCCCAGCCGTTTGAAGCCGTTACCAGTGACAAAACCGCGATATACCAACCCGCCCATCTGCGCTTTAATGTCAGAAAGCCCCAGTGCCATGGTCATATCCACCCGCCCTTTCAGACGTTTGTTGATATTGAAC
>OKVW01001331.1_pt1 | contig 10503 bp, 8 predicted proteins | sample 1606991 | NCBI WGS metagenome assembly OKVW01 (sample SAMN03281021, study PRJEB24777) | human gut metagenome | isolation source: fecal sample PR177 from 1 month old male Malay infant, vaginal delivered...
CAGTTCATCATAGGCGGCCTCAAACGTCAGATAATCCCCCTCCACATGTGAGACATCAATGATAAACACAATCCCCTTTTCCTTCAGGTAAAAACCGCCGGTTCTCTCCGCCCGGTTTAATATAGAATCGCCCAGTTGATCATACCACTTCATTTTAAGGCACTCTTCATGGGAAAACCGGTCATTTTTAAACACTCCCTCATTGATCTTTTCTATGATCTGCTCATCGACAGTCATCAGATCCCCCAGCTCTGCCAGCTGGCCGGTATTTGTGTCAATCACCATGGATGATAGGCTGCACCACGGATGAACCGCGCTGCGGATATAGCAGTCCGTCCAGGTGGTAACACTCAAATAGTTTCGATAAATGATGGGCGTCTGCACAATTTTAAGGCTGAGGTCCCTCTCACTGTCCGGCTGCCAATCTGAAAATGCTTCCTGCCTCAGCATTTCATTAACCGTCCCCTCTGCATTCCGGTCAGGAAGTCTGCCGACCTGGACATACTCTATGGAAATGTCCGCCCCCGCCTCAGCATCAACTCTGCTGTACTCTTTCCCGGCCAGCGAAACCTGATTATCCGTACTGTACGGCGCATCGTACGCTGTCATCAGCATACCCGCCAATAAAAAAACGATCAATCCCTTCCCCACTGCGCACCTCCCTGCCGGTTCAGAATTCTTCCAGTATTCACACCCTCATTCGTGGCTGCAGGGCAGCTCCAGCACAAAGGTGCTGCCGCCGCCCGGGGTATCTCTGACACTCAGTTTCCCCTGGTGCAGCTTCACCAGTTCCATGGCAATGCTCAGACCCAGCCCATAATGTGACTTGTCATTTCTGGACTGGTCTGCCCGGTAAAAACGGTCAAATATCCTTTTCTTGTCCTCGTCCCCGATCCCCGGCCCATGGTCCTCCACCTCAATGAACACCCGCTTATAGTCCGACCAGGCGCTGACTGAGACAGGGCTGCCCTCCGGCGAATAGCTGGCGGCATTGTCTGTGAGGATCATCATAATCTGTTCCAGCCGTTGACGGTCCCCCATAATCCTGGGCAGCTCTTCCTCCTGCAGTTTCAGCTCAAAAGGCTGGCCCTTTTTCCTGCACAGCTCTGCCAGGGAATCATAGATGGATATGAGTAATGTATCCGGCGTCAGCAGTTCCTTGTGCATGGTCCAGGTCCTGGCATCCGCCAGGGCCAGCTGCAGCATATCATTGATGAGAACCGTCATTCGCTCCCCCTCCCTCTCAATCCCGGGAAGAAACTGTTTTGCTTTCGTCTCATCCATGGAGACGGCCTGAATCCCCGCCCGTATGACAGTCAGCGGCGCCCGCAGCTCGTGGGAGGCCGCAGCGATAAATTCACGCTGCTGTTTCAAGCCTGTCTCCAATGGTTTCAGACTGCGGTCCACAAAGATGCGGCAGATAAAAAACAGGATCACTAGCCCCATCAGGTTAATAAAAGAATACAGTATGGCCGAGTTCCTGTAAACCACATTTTCATCTGTCAGGGCCTTCAGAACCATAACTTTCTGCTCTTTTCCGTACGTCCTTTTCAGAAAAATGCTGCCATAATAATGCTCTCCCTGCTCCCCATATATGGAATATACCGGGCTGATTGTCTCCCCTTGCCACGTCTGGGAAGCTGCTTCAAAGAATCCGTCCCGCTCAGCAAACCGGTTCAGTTTATCAAGCAGGATTTCCCGCTTGGTAACTGGATTCCATGCGCCTTTAAAGGATAGCAAAATGGAGTTGCCTGAAACGGAAATGATCAGATTTTCTCTTGTTTCGCTCTCTGCCAGCCATACATGGGAGATCCTGCCGCCGGCCTTTATGGTGTCCGTCACATTTCCAAATGCAGACTGGTATCTGCTGATATGATTCGTCTCATACTGCTTCCAGGACAGGATCAGCAGACCGGTTACAATCACGGTCAGCAGCAGCCCGGTGGCCAGTACATAGGCGCAAATAAGTTTTTTCCTTAACTGTTTAACCATGGCTGCCGTCCCTTCCTCCGACTCCCTCACTCTTCCAGAAAATACCCTACGGACCTTACTGTTTTAATATTCACGCGGCTTCCCACCTGCTTCAGCCTTCTCCTGAGAAAGTAAATATAATTGTCCAGATTACCGTCCTCCACCGCACTGTCCATCCCCCATACCCGGTTCAGCAGCAGCTCTCTGGTAAGGGTCTGGCCTTTATTCCTGATGAAGATCTCCAATAGATCCATCTCCTTTTTTGACAGCTCCACCTTCTTATCTTCCTTCTGCAAGATCCTGCCGGACAGATTCAGCACCACATCGCAGAATGCCAGCTGCCTGTTCAGTTCCAGCTGAACAGGCCTCCGCTCCAGGGCGCGGATTCTGGCAAACAGTTCCTCCGGCTCAAAGGGCTTAACCAGATAATCATCTGCTCCGGCATCCAATCCGCCGATCTTATCCTCCACGGTCCCAAGGGCAGTCACCATGATCACCGGCGTGGCATTTCCCTGCCTTCTCATCAGCTGCAGAATCTGTATTCCATCCATTCCAGGCAGCATCCGGTCCAGAATCACCACATTGTAAACCTGCCGTTCCAGATAATACAATGCATCCTGCCCATCCTGGCAGATATCGGCCGAATACCCCTTCTGCTCCAGCCAGAATCCCATAAGCCTGCACAATTCCAGATCATCCTCAACCAGCAATATTCTCACAGCCGCTGTCCTCCTTTATGCCCTTTACTCCTCAAGATATAATGTCATTTTAGACAACAATCCCTCTGTCGTTTCCTCTAATGATGTTCTTCCCTCAAAATAGCCGGTTGAATACTCCAGCAATATCTGTTTTATCTTCCAATTTCTTCCAGCTGAGTGTTTCGCAGCCTTGCAGAACTCTGTCAGCCTGAGGCACAAAGGCTTTGAAGGCCAGCTGGTTTTCAGCTCATAGCTTCTTCCATCGATTCCATTGATTTCTCCCCCATAAGCGTCCCCTGTGGTCCACTCAGTTCCGCACAAATATTCCAGCGCATTTTGATTCACCGCGAATCCGTCATAGAAATCCGAGCGCTGCACCTCCTCAGACAAGGCTGTCTGGAGGAATTGGACTGCTGCCTCCTTATTCTTCCCGGCTTTGTTGATCCCGATTGTCCCGTACGGCACATACGCCTCATTGATGGAGATCATATCGGCTTCCAGTTCCCCCTGGGCCTGCTCCATAACAGATACCCCTGGCCCTGCCTGGAAAAATCCCGCTATTTCCTCAGAATGCAGATATTTTCCAGTTTCCAGCAGCCCCCATATGCTGGTCGGCCTGTTTTCCCTTGTGCCGTCGGATATCCCGCTGCCATCTAAAATCAGTTTCATATTGCTGAGAAACTCTTTTAACGCCTGCTCCTCTATGGCCCCATCCCCGCTCACAATGTCATTTAAATATGCGTCCGCATAGAACGATATCAGCGTTTCCCTGTCAACCGTTCCAAAGACCTGCCCGGCCTCATTCCCCTGAACAAGGGCGGCCAGAGACGGCAGCTGTCCCGCCTCTTTAAGCGCCTCCTTCCGGCCAAATGTAATTGGAAGCCCAATTCTCACCGGCACAGAATAAATCCTTCCGTCCACCCTGCTTCCATCTGCAATATTGGCCAGGAAATCGCCGGATGCGGTCATGGATTCAATCACGTCCGTAATGTCTTCCAGCACCCCTTTTTCAATATATGCTGCCTCCGACATGCCGTCTAACACCAGGATATCCGGACCGTCCCCGGCAAGCAGCTCCGTGTTCAAAGTCCTGATATAGTCGTCGGCAACTGCTCCATCGCCATCCGCTGTCAGGGGCTGGTAATCCATCTTCACATTGGGATTTTTAATCTGGAATTCACTGACAGCCTGCCGTATGGTAGCATTCTCACGCAGTGAAAATATGGAGAGCTCCGTCTCCGGTTCTACGGGCATATCTGCGTCATAAACATAGTGGGAAAGCTTATATGTTTCATCCATGGAACCATAAAAAACGAAATAGTCATCCCGGCTTCCCACCGCAAATCCCGTGTGATAATACTTGGGTGATCCCATGGTATTTCTCTGCCCGTCTATGATCTGCTCCCATATATCGGAGCCGTTTTTCATAATCTGTATCCCCTCTTTAGACAGCAGGCTCAGATCCCCGGCTTTATCCGCTGCTGCTATCACACCATAATAATCGTCCAGCTGGGCGGGCAGCCTGGACAATTCTTTTCCGTCTTCTCCATCATATCGTACCAGACTTTTAGAATCCCCGTCAATGATGAAAAACTGGCTGCCATGAGCAAAATAGTATGCGTCATTATTGATTAACTCCGCAATTCTCTGCTGCCCCGAAGCGTCATAGAGGAATATACTGCGGCCGGAATCAAACAGGAGATTTCCATTTTCCAGGGCTGTGATTTTTCTGGGGAAGTACGCATATCCCAGCTCATTTGTCTCCAACAGCAGGGGCAGCTGGATCTCCTGGCTGTTTTCCCAGTCCGCAGATACCACAACGTGGTGCTGGGCTATGGTATCCTGATTATCCTCCTCTGAATAAACTGCATACAGTTTACCGTCCTCTCCAAATGTAATGCTGACCCTGTCCTGCCCATAACTCAGCCCAAGCTGTGTCAGCCAGCCGCATTCCTTTTCTTCCCATGTCATATCCTCTGAGAGCAGATATGCGGTGAAGGCTGCAGTTCCATCAACCTCTTTTCTGGTAAAAAGTACGGGATTTCCGTCCGGCCCATCCTGGAAACCGATCACAGAGCCATATGCAAGCCCATCCGGCAGGGGAACCTCATTCTCCGTGTATCTCCCCATAGCCTGGACCTGCTGCTGCCCGCTGCCCTCGCCCTTGGGTTTTGAGACCACCTTCCCATCACCGCTGCAGCCGTACAGGCTGGTTGCTGCCATTAAAAGGGAAGCGATCAGCAAAAACACCCTTTTTATCCTTAATTTCATCATCAAATACCCCTTCCTGTCCTGAAAATTTTCTTACCGTAATTATCTTATCACTGCTGTCTCTAAATCATCTCAAACGCAGGCCTCTCTTATACCGTATAAAAATGCCATAAAAATGTAAGAAAACTTCATTTGACTGGAGCCGCCATTTGTATTAAATTGGGAACATATGAAAAGAAAGGCAGAGGGCAACGATTATGAAACGCATGGTTTGTGCCGTATTAAGCGGTATGCTGGTTATAGGTGGAATCAGTTACGGAGGAGTGGTCAGTTATGGCGCGGAGCCGTCCTATGCGGAGGCCAACGCCGTGGGGCCTGGGATTAAAGCCACCACGGGCATCAGCAATTTCCTGGACCAGGAAGTGAGTAATCCCATTGTAAAAGCAGCAGACAAATACTCTTATGAGCAGATGGAAGCTGACATCCAGTCCCTCAAAAATACTTACGGGGATAAGATCACCGTCAATGTCATCGGCACCTCCCACGATGGAAGGAATATCTATGATATCATACTGGGCAACCCCGGAGCAGAGGCGCAGATTCTGATGCAGGGAGCCATCCACGCCAGGGAATATATGACCCCGCTGGTGATGATGAGCCAATTGGAATACGCCCTGGCCTTCTATGACACCGGAACCTATAACTTTAAAAATGTTTCAGACATGCTGAATAAAGTAGCCATTCATTTTGTGCCCATGACCAACCCGGACGGCGTTTCCCTCAGCCAGTTTGGAATTGACGCCATACGGTCCGAAGGGCTGAAACAGGGGATCAGAGACACCTATGCCAGAGATGTAAGCCTCGGGCGGACCCCCGATTCTTTTGAAGTCTATCTGACCAAGTGGAAGGCAAATGCCGCCGGCGTGGACTTAAATTATAACTTCCCATACGGCTGGGAGGAGATTTCCAACGTATTGACAGCCCCCTCCTCCGCAACCTACAAGGGCACCGCCCCCCTGTCGGAGCCGGAGACCCAGGCCCTGTCCGGACTGGCGGATCAGTACCCCTGGGCCATTACCGTCAGCTATCACTCCCAGGGCGAGGTTATCTACTGGACCACAAGCAGCAATGGCGCTGAGATGGCCTCCAACACACTGGCCGAAGCCATCTCTGTCATGACCGGCTACCGTATGGACTCCAGCGACGGCAAAGGCGGTTTTAAGGACTGGATGCAGTCCAGAAGCGGGGCTGTTCCAGGGGTGACGCTGGAGGTCGGTAGAACCCCCTGCCCGGTACCCTTCTCAGAATTCCCTGCCGTTTGGAAGCAGAATAAGGGCGTCTGGCTGCAGGCCCTTGATTATGTAGTACGGCGGATCTAGACTCAGGTAATTATACAACGCTGTACTAGTACATACGCCCAGCGCAGGAACCCCCCAGGCTGTTTATGTGAACAGCTTGGGGGGTTCCTGTGCACGTCTGCCGCAGCCTTATTGATAATGTGTTTTACCAAACAGTAAATCAAGGGGAATCGCTATCTTTTGGCCCGGATAAATCAAATCTAAATTCATGATCCTGCCCCCGGCCCGGTTGGGCTTAAATTGGGCAATCTTATAGTAATTACCGGACTTATTCGTGAGTTTCTTTGATATAGCCGACAGATTATCCCCCTTTTTCACCACATAATAATAGGGCTGCAGAATAAAGGTCTTTATGATGCGTTCCTGGATATCATAAGCATTTTCCACTACCTCGGTATTCTTTGACACATCAAACAAAATCACCCAGTTTTCATTGTAATCAGGCGTTACAGGAATATAAAAGGCTGCGCTGCGGTCCTCATATCTGCCCTCAAACCGCAGGAACTCATGATAATCCGTATCAAAATCCGAACACGTCCAGGTTCCCCCTTCCCCCAGTACCGTTTCCAGCAGATGATCCGCCCCGCCGCCTTCCACGTAATCCCGGATCGCCTCAGGCGTTGAAAAGTCCTGATCCGCCCACTCCTGAAAAACATAAATTCTTCCATGATCCTCAGAGGCCTTGTATTTCACCGGTACGTCATTGGGCCATACAGCTACCTTTCCGCCCCATGCCCAAACATAGAAATTCGCCACCTGCCTGCCGTCTTTTTTCACGCTGTACCAGCCGCTTCCCGGCTCATCCTGTTTGATAACGAACTCCTCTGTGACAGGCTGCCCCAAAGCATCTTCCAGCACTTCATTGACTCCGCCGTCCAGAACAAGCTCTGCGATCTCATCCTCGGCATTTTCAACATGCATGCCGAAACCAGGGAATACATCATAGTATTCTTTAAATCTTGTTTGATCCAGACCTCCCGGGCCCCGGTCCGACTCATGGCAGAACACCAGAGGGCATGAGGCGCTTGCGCCCACATGCCAGTCCTGGGGCATCTCCATAGAAAAAAGGCTGCTGAGAAATGCAGTCTCCTCCCTGCCCATAAAATCAAAATATATCTTGGGCTGGTCGTCCGTTCTGTCCTGCTCCTTATTCTGGACAGGAGGGTGATCCGTATTGACAAACTCATCCAGATACCGCTCATAAGCTCCGCTGTCAAAAAATCCGCTCTTATCCATCAGATAGGATGAGACCTCGGACCGCTCCAGCTCCTCCTTCACCGTCTGCGAGACCTTAGAATCCGCGGAAGCGCTGAGCGGGCTGAGTGCGCCCAGGCTGAGTGTCAGAACCAGGGTGCCTCCAATGTGGACCAGCTTTCTTATCTTCATCAAATTCCCTCTCCTTCAAAAGAGGAGGCATATACTTTTTGTATACCCTCCTCATCCTATTTGACCCTATTTTTACTGTGCCAGACGTTTCCCTCCGTAGAGATCGCAGAATGCTTTATAATCGGGGTTTTCCCATGTCTTTTCCTCAAAATTGGTGTAGGAAACCACTACTGCTTTGAAAGACGCAACACCACTGTTTTCATCTACGGCAAAGCCCTGGGAATCCCCATAAGAGCCGCCTGGAACCAGATTGATATTTTCAAAAGATACTTCCGTAACATAGGTGGGATCATTGAAACTCATCTGCCCTTTAATCTTTACAGGAAGGCCATTGGCATCCCATCCCACAAACGCTACAACCGCATCCCGGATATCGTCTTCTGAATTGTTCTGTACAATCGCCTGCAGCATATCCGGATACAATGACTTATACTGTTTATCCTGAACAACATATTCTGTGCTGCTTATAAATACAGGCTGGCTGGCCAGAGAGGCTTCCAGTTCCTCTGCAGAAGCATTTTCCACCATGGTGTCCGATGGGGTCTCCGACTTTACAAAAGCCGTATCCTGAATTTCAACTTCAACCTTTATATCATCAGCATATTTCTTTCCCTCATAGGCCTCGCAAAAGCTGTCCACATACGGATTTTCCCATTTATCCCCGTCAAATGTTTCAAATGATAATACAATGGTTTTAAAAGAAGCAACCTTGCAGGATTCATTGAGAGAAAAGCCGGAATCTTCTCCGTACGTGCTTCCGCCCACCAGATTAATATCACTGTAATTCACCTTCTTAAAGTATTCTCCTCCGCCAAAATCGATTTGGCCCATCAGCTTAATTGGAAGATTATTGCTGTCCCAGGCCACGATTGCAAGAACAGCATCTTTGATGTCCGAATCCGTATTGTTCATAATAACCGTGCTCAGCAGGTCCGGATAAAGGGACTTATACTGTTCATCCTGAACAACATATTCTGTCTTTACAACAGAAAGGGGCAGACCGGCCAGCAGCTCGTCAAATTCGCCCACAGACAGTTCCTTTATCTCCTTGGGAGCCTCCGTTGTTTCCGGCTCTGTGGTCTCTTTTTCTGTGGTCTCTTTTGCTGCTTCTGATGCATTTCCCTGCTTTTTCTCCGCGCTGGTTGTGGCTGACGCTCCGGAGCTGCCGCAGCCGCTTAAAACCAGTACCGCTGATAAAACTACCATTAAAAATTTCTTCATTTGTGAATTCCCCCTTTTTGTTTTATTTTAACACTTTTCCTCAAAAACGTCCATCCTATTGTAACTATTTTACAATTTCTACTTTTATAATAAAGTATGGTACAATGGTCATATATTCTTAATCCAAAGAAAGGGCCTGCTTGTATGAAAAAAATCACATTGCCTCTGGGAATAGTTATATGCCTGCTCCTTGTTTCATGTTCAAATAATAATACCAGTAAGTTTCTATCCCAAAATGCTGTGATATCACTGCCAAAAACACCAACATGGGGAGACAGCAAAAACCTTTCATATCCCAAATCATACACGGATTTTTTGCTGAGTATGGATCAAACAAAAAATGATGATGGTTTCCCAGTCAGTGGCTACTATTTATTCGATTTAAATTTTGATAGCCTCCCCGAACTTGGTATCCACCATGATTCAGGTGGTTCCATGGGGGGATATTTCAACTTTTATTGTTTTGATGGTAATCAAACTACCGCAGTATTGGATTCCCAAAATGAGCCTGCAAGAATCTCTGATAGTACACAGATCCTTGCCGATTTGGAACATAAAAAGCTGTATTTATTAAAAGAAATGTACCTTCTTGTTGGAAATGAGAATGGTACCTACGGCTATGTCCGTGATATAATTGACCATGACAATCTGCCGTATGTTAACGATATTCTCAGACTGGATGTCAATCAGGAAATGAATCTATTACAATATGATACAGACTATTACAGTGAGGACGATTATTTATCAGATGCAGAACTTACGGACTGCCTGGTTACCCAATATGACGCTGGCAGCGGATGGAGCGATATCCTGCCCACCGAGTATCTAAAGCTGAAACGTGAACTGATCCCGGCAAAGAATTCATTTGTAGATCTGCGGAATACTGATGCGGTTTTCTTAGTATCAGAAGATGACAAAATAACCGCGGAAGATATTGATGCACTGCTCTTAAAATGGGAGCAATCACTAATAAATTGAGTAAAGAAAAGAGGGAAAAATGAGAATATCAGATCTGTTCCGAAGGCAAAAAAATACCGCCGAAACCTCGTCACCCCAAACCAATACCGAACGCTGGCTGACCGCAGTATGCGCCATCTGGTCAGAATACTGCGGCGGAAGCTGGAATTATATCGGCGGCTTTGAAAAGACGAGTTCCAATGCCGCCTGCTTAAAAGGGATACTAAGCAGTGACTGGCTGGTGACTGATCATGACAGCGGGATTAAAATGGTTGAATATCTTCTCAGCCACGCTGGCGCGGTGGAGGGCAAATGCGCCTTTGATTATACCTGCGCCATTAATATCTGCGGAAGAATGTATCTCTGTGATTACCTGTCAAGAAAAGAATATGTACACTATTCAACCATTGCCGGGCAGAGACTGCAGCAAAAATACAGCTCCTGGCCAGAATTCTGCAACGGTTATATTCAAGGCACAAAACTGGAGAGCGGCGTGGCTCATAACACGCAGGAATTTATAGACAGCTATCAAAAACTCTCTGCCATGTGCCATGGGCCATATCAAATTAACTGGAAGTTGAAATTATAATGGCTTATATCGAAACCGCGGCTGTCTGAATTGACAGCCGTTTTCTTCTCACACGGAAATTTATTTCATAGAATCCAATTGCTTTTTTGAATCACAAAATACTTGCCATGTT
>OKVW01001333.1_pt1 | contig 10494 bp, 10 predicted proteins | sample 1606991 | NCBI WGS metagenome assembly OKVW01 (sample SAMN03281021, study PRJEB24777) | human gut metagenome | isolation source: fecal sample PR177 from 1 month old male Malay infant, vaginal delivered...
ACACGATCATGTAACGGACGAATACTCATTGATAGCTCTCCTTTGAGAAAGTCATTATCAGTTATGGATGACGCCGGTCCGCATGCGGTTTTCCGGCTAGTGCCCTGAGAGATGGGGATAGCTTTTTACCCCTTCAAGGGGTAATCGAAAAAAAATTTGCGAAAGTGTTACCATCCACTCTCTTTTGATGGTGGCGGGACGAGGTAAATGAGTGGACTCAGGCAGGAGTTGGGGCTGGCGCAGGGCATTGGCTTACTCTCAACGTCTTTATTAGGCACGGGGGTATTTGCGGTTCCCGCGCTGGCGGCATTGGTTGCCGGCAATAACAGTCTTTGGGCATGGCCGGTGCTGATCGTACTGGTGTTTCCGGTGGCGATTGTCTTTGCCATACTCGGGCGGCACTTCCCGAGCGCAGGCGGCGTAGCGCATTTTGTCGGCATGGCGTTTGGGCCGCGGATGGAGCGCGTCACCGGCTGGCTATTTTTGTCGGTGATACCCGTTGGCCTTCCGGCAGCCCTGCATATCGCAACCGGCTTCGGACAGGCGCTGTTTGGCTGGCACGATGAACAGTTGCTGCTGGCTGAACTCGGTACGCTGGCGATTGTCTGGTGGGTAGGCTCACGCGGGGCCAGTTCCAGCGCCAATCTGCAAACGCTGGTCGCCGTGTTAATTGTCGCGCTGATCGTCGCCATCTGGTTTGCGGGTGACATTACGGTGGCGGATATTCCTTTCCCCGCGATTAACGACATCGACCACGCACAGCTTTTCGCTGCACTATCCGTCATGTTCTGGTGTTTCGTCGGTCTGGAGGCGTTCGCTCATCTGGCATCCGAGTTTAAACAGCCCGAGCGTGATTTCCCCCGCGCCCTGATGATTGGCCTGCTGCTGGCGGGTACCGTGTACTGGGCCTGTACCGTACTGGTGCTGCACTTCAACGCGTTCGGTGAAGAGAAAGCCGCCGCTGCGTCGCTGCCGGGCATCGTGGTGCAGCTGTTTGGCGTTAAGGCCCTGTGGGTAGCCTGCGTGATTGGCTATCTCGCCTGCTTTGCCAGCCTCAACATCTATATTCAGAGCTTCGCCCGGCTGGTGTGGTCTCAGGCACTTTATAAACCGGATAGCCCCCTCTCACGCCTGTCAAAGCGTCAGCTTCCGGTGAATGCGCTGAATAGCGTACTGGGCTGCTGCGTGGTGAGTTCCCTGGCCATTTATCTCCTCGACATCAACCTTGACGCGCTGATTGTCTACGCCAACGGTATTTTCATCATGATCTACCTGCTGTGCATGCTGGCGGGCTGTCGGCTACTGAAAGGACGCTTTAAAGCGCTGGCGGCTGTCGGGTGTGTCCTGTGCCTGATGCTGCTGGCGATGGTGGGATGGAAGAGTGTGTACGCCATCGTCATGCTGGCGGGGCTGTGGGTGTTTTTACCGAAGCGGCAAAAGCCGCAGGCCCGGTGAGCGAGCGCCACCGGGCCACAAACTCACCGATCGTCTTTATGATCTAACCGGTCGCGCTGCTCATCCTTACGCTGATATTCCCCTTCAAAGGTATCCCCCGGGCCGGTGCTGAAACCACCGCCTGGCATACGGCTGAAACGCAGGTGCGGCAGCAGCTTCATGGTCAGATGCTTCTGCACCGGCGGCAACAGCAACAGCAGGCCGAGGAAGTCGGTGAAGAAACCAGGCAGGATCAGCAGCAGGCCAGCAATAATCAGCGACACGCTTTTGATCATCTCGGCTGCCGGGCTTTCGCCTGCGGCCATCTTCTGCTGCATTAACAGGAAATTTTTGAAACCCTGATTGCGCACCAGCGACATGCCGATGACGGAGGTGAAGATCACCAGAATCAGCGTCAGCAGGACGCCCAGCACATGGGCAACCTGAATGAAAATCGAAATCTCAATGTAAACATAAAGAAAGAAAGCAATAAATGGTATCCAGCGCACTGGCATCTCCTGTGTGGCAGGTGCCTTCCGGCCCCTGACTGAATGTGTTCGCGAAGCGCGTAGATAAGAAATGGTGACGATTAGCCAAAATTCAATCGGTTTGCACGGATATTTTTTCTGGAAATATTAAAGCGGTGACATATTTCACAGATTAATAATTATCATGAAATCGGGTCGATAATAAGTGATCCAGCTTACGGCAATTCGCTATCATCAGCATATGATCTCGAACATCTGGCCGATTGAGGGAATAATCGTCGGTCATAAAATATTCAAAACCACATATATACTGTGTGTTTAGTACAATCCATCGGCAGCTTGAAAAGAAGGTTCACATGTTAAACAACATTCGTATCGAAGAAGATTTGTTGGGTACCAGGGAAGTTCCAGCGGATGCCTACTATGGTGTTCACACTCTGAGAGCGATTGAAAACTTCTACATCAGCAACAGCAAAATCAGCGACATCCCTGAATTTGTGCGTGGCATGGTGATGGTAAAAAAAGCCGCGGCTCTGGCGAACAAAGAGCTGCAAACCATTCCTAAAAGCGCTGCAAATGCGATTATCGCCGCGTGCGATGAGGTGCTGAACAACGGTAAATGCATGGATCAGTTCCCGGTTGACGTCTATCAGGGCGGCGCGGGCACCTCCGTCAACATGAACACCAACGAAGTGCTGGCAAACATCGGCCTGGAGCTGATGGGTCATCAGAAAGGTGAATACCAGTACCTGAACCCGAACGATCACGTTAACAAATGTCAGTCCACCAACGACGCCTACCCAACCGGCTTCCGCATCGCGGTGTATGCCTCTGTCGTTAAACTGGTCGACGCGATTAATCAGCTGGGCGATGGCTTCCAGCGTAAAGCCGTAGAGTTCCAGGACATCCTGAAAATGGGCCGTACCCAGTTGCAGGACGCGGTGCCAATGACCCTCGGACAGGAATTCCACGCGTTTAACGTGCTGCTGAACGAAGAGACGAAAAACCTGCTGCGCACGTCCGAACTGCTGCTGGAAGTGAACCTGGGCGCAACCGCCATCGGTACACGCCTGAACACGCCAGATGGCTATCAGCAGCTGGCGGTACAGAAGCTGGCTGAAGTGTCCAACCTGCCGGTTGTGCCTGCGGAAGACCTGATTGAAGCTACCTCAGACTGCGGCGCCTACGTGATGGTGCACAGCGCCCTGAAACGTCTGGCGGTGAAACTGTCCAAAATCTGTAACGACCTGCGCCTGCTCTCCTCCGGTCCGCGCGCTGGCCTGAATGAAATCAACCTGCCAGAGTTGCAGGCGGGTTCATCCATCATGCCAGCTAAAGTGAACCCGGTGGTGCCAGAAGTGGTGAACCAGGTTTGCTTCAAGGTTATTGGTAACGATACGACCGTCACCATGGCCTCCGAAGCCGGTCAGCTCCAGCTGAACGTGATGGAGCCGGTGATTGGCCAGGCAATGTTTGAATCTATCCATATTCTGACCAACGCCTGCTACAACCTGCTGGAAAAATGCATCAACGGCATCACCGCGAATAAAGAAGTGTGTGAGGGCTACGTCTATAACTCCATCGGCATCGTCACCTACCTCAACCCGTTCATCGGCCACCACAACGGCGATATCGTCGGGAAGATTTGTGCCGAAACCGGTAAGAGCGTGCGTGAGGTGGTTCTCGAGCGAGGATTGTTGACCGAAGCCGAACTGGACGATATCTTCTCCGCCCAGAACCTGATGCACCCGGCATATAAAGCGAAACGATATACCGATGAAAGCGAACAGTAACCGTTCAGGCTAAGCTTCCGAAAGGCACGTCACTTGTGACGTGCCTTTTTTCTTTATGGGCGTTACCAAAACACAACAATTCAATATCAACTTGTTAATGAGCAAGGCAGGTCTTTATGTTTGGAGCAGAACTCGTCATCGTCCTGTTGGCGATTTATTTGGGCGCACGACTCGGGGGTATCGGCATCGGTTTTGCCGGCGGTCTCGGGGTGCTTGTACTTACCCTGATCTTTCAGATTAAACCCGGCGCAATCCCTTTTGACGTTATCGAAATCATCATGGCGGTTATTGCTGCTATCGCGGCTATGCAGGTCGCAGGCGGTATGGACTACCTGGTGAGCCTGGCGGAGCGAATGCTGCGTCGCCATCCGAAATACATCACCTTCCTTGCCCCACTGGTGACCTGGTTTATGACCATTCTCGCCGGTACCGGCCACACCGCTTTCTCCACGCTGCCGGTAATCACCGAAGTGGCGAAAGAGCAGGGTATTCGCCCGTCTCGCCCTCTTTCTATTGCCGTGGTCGCCTCCCAGATTGCGATTACCGCCTCGCCTATTTCCGCGGCGGTAGTCTTCTTCGCGGGTATCCTTGAGCCGATGGGCGTAAGCTACCTGACGCTGCTGGCAATCTGTATTCCGGTCACGCTGATTGCGGTAATGATCACTGCCGTACTGTGTAACTTCCTTGGCGCCGAGCTGAAAGACGATCCGGTTTACCAGGAGCGTCTGGCAAAAGGTGAAGTGAGCCTGCGCGGTAGTCAGGTCTTCGAACTGAAGCCGCATGCAAAACGCTCCGTGCTGCTGTTCCTGATTGGTATCGTCGCCGTGATGTTCTACGCGACCGCCATCAGCGATACGGTAGGTCTGATCCAGAACCCGGTTCTGCCGCGTAACGAAGCCATTGTGGTATTTATGCTGACCATCGCGACGCTGATCAGCATCACCTGTAAAATCGACACCAGCGAAGTGCTGAACGCCAGCACCTTCAAATCCGGCATGAGCGCCTGCGTGTGCGTGCTGGGCGTGGCGTGGCTCGGTGATACCTTTGTGAAAGCGCACATTAGCGATATCCAGACCGTTGCAGGCGACCTGCTGCACAACTATCCGTGGCTGCTGGCGGTAGTGCTGTTCTTTGCCGCGACGCTGCTGTACTCCCAGGCTGCGACTACCAAAGCGCTGATGCCTGCGGCACTGATGCTGGGCGTAACGCCGCTGACGGCGATTGCCTCTTTTGCAGCAGTTTCCGCCCTGTTCGTTCTGCCCACCTACCCAACCCTGCTGGCCGCGGTTGAGATGGATGACACCGGCTCAACCCGTATTGGTAAATACGTGTTTAACCACGCGTTCCTCATCCCGGGCGTGGTGGCGATTACGCTCTGCGTGATCCTCGGCTTTATCATCGGCGGCATTGTGCTGTAAACGATTAGCCGTTGTAAAAATAGTTAAAAACGGGCCGCTCTGCGGCCCGTTTCATTAATGACCAACCGCCTTGCGTGATATAGTGAAGACTTTCGTGATGAGGAGGTCGACTTGTGAACACGCCTGATGCTGTTGTTGTACTGTGCACCGCCCCTGATGAAGCTTCTGCCCAGGATCTGGCCGCCAAAGTGCTGGCCGAAAAACTGGCTGCCTGTGTCACACTTCTTCCCGGTGCCACCTCCCTTTATTACTGGGAAGGTAAGCTGGAGCAAGAGTACGAAGTCCAGATGTTGCTCAAAACCAACCTGACAAACCAGCAGGCGCTCCTCGACTGCCTCAAGTCTCATCATCCATACCAAACCCCGGAGCTGCTGGTTCTGCCAGTGGTCCACGGCGATAACGATTATCTCTCATGGCTCAACGCTTCATTACGCTGATCCTGCTGCTGTGCAGCACGTCAGCTTTTGCCGGGTTGTTTGACGCACCCGGCCGTTCGAACTTTATTCCTGCCGACCAGGCGTTCGTTTTCGACTTTCAGCAAAACCAGCACGATCTCAGTCTCACCTGGCAGGTGAAAGAGGGTTACTACCTCTATCGCAAGCAGGTCAGCATCACGCCGGCAAAGGCGAACGTCGGCGCATTGCAGATGCCCGCTGGCGAGTGGCACGAGGACGAGTTCTACGGTAAGAGTGAAATTTATCGTCAGCGCTTAAGCGTGCCCGTCACGGTGAATCAGGCGGATAAAGGCGCTACCCTGACGGTGACGTATCAGGGCTGCGCCGATGCGGGCTTCTGCTATCCCCCTGAAACAAAGGTCATTCCGCTTAGCGAAGTGAAAGCGGCGGCCTCCCCTCTCCCCTCAGGGGAGAGGGCCAGGGTGAGGGGTGAAGGCAAAGCCGCTTCAGACCTTCCGTTCTCAGCGCTTTGGGCGTTATTGATTGGTATCGGCATCGCCTTTACGCCCTGCGTACTGCCCATGTACCCGCTTATCTCTGGCATCGTGCTGGGCGGTAAACAACGCCTTTCCACTACCCGCGCGCTGTTGCTGGCCTTTATCTATGTGCAGGGCATGGCGTTAACCTATACGGCGCTCGGCCTCGTGGTCGCTGCTGCCGGATTGCAGTTCCAGGCCGCCCTTCAGCACCCTTATGTGCTTATCGGTCTGTCAGCGGTGTTTATTCTGCTGGCGCTGTCGATGTTTGGCCTGTTCACCCTGCAACTGCCCTCTTCCCTGCAAACCCGTCTGACGCTAATGAGCAACCGTCAGCAGGGTGGCTCTACGGGCGGCGTGTTCGCCATGGGTGCCATCGCCGGGCTGATTTGCTCCCCCTGCACCACTGCGCCGTTGAGCGCCATCCTGTTATACATTGCTCAGAGCGGCAACCTGTGGCTCGGCGGCGGCACGCTGTACCTCTACGCGCTCGGCATGGGCCTGCCGCTGATCCTGGTGACGGTGTTTGGCAATCGTCTGCTGCCGAAGAGCGGACCGTGGATGGAGACGGTGAAAACCGCGTTTGGTTTTGTCATTCTGGCGCTACCGGTATTCCTGCTTGAGCGCATCACTGGTGATGTGTGGGGTACACGTCTGTCGGCGATGCTCGGCATGGCCTTCTTCAGTTGGGCGTTTATCGTGAGTCTGGGGGCGAAGAAACCGTGGATGCGCCTGCTACAGATCCTTCTGCTGGCGGCCGCGCTGGTGAGCGTCCGTCCACTCCAGGACTGGGCGTTTGGCACCCCGGCAGGTCAAACGCAGGCTCATCTGAATTTTATACAGATTAAGAACGTGGATGACCTTAACCGCGCCCTGGCGCAGGCGAAAGGCAAACCGGTCATGCTCGATCTCTACGCCGACTGGTGCGTGGCCTGCAAAGAGTTTGAAAAATACACCTTCAGCGATCCGCAGGTACAACATGCGCTGAGCGATACCGTTCTGCTCCAGGCGAACGTTACCGCCAACAGCGCGCAGGATAAGGCTCTACTGAAGCAACTTAATGTGCTCGGGCTGCCTACCATCCTGTTCTTCAATGAACAGGGGGAAGAACAGCCGACGCAGCGTGTAACCGGGTTTATGGACGCGACGACATTCAACGCGCATTTGCGCAATCGCCAACCGTAAACAACACTTTAGACGGGACAAACCGTTGGGAATAGCGGAGGAGATAACCGTGCAACGCGAAGACGTACTGGGACAAGCCCTGCAATTGCTTGAGATTCAAGGGATCGCCAGCACCACGCTTGAGATGGTCGCCGACCGTATCGATTACCCTCTGGATGAACTTAAGCGCTTCTGGCCGGATAAAGAGGCGCTGCTGTACGATGCCCTGCGCTATCTCAGCCAGCAGGTGGATATCTGGCGCAGGCAGCTGATGCTGAATGAAGAGCTGACCACCGAGCAAAAGCTGCTGGCGCGCTATACCGCACTGACGGAGTGTGTAACCAACAACCGTTACCCAGGCTGTCTGTTTATTGCCGCCTGCACCTACTATCCGGATCCCGGGCACCCCATCCATCAACTGGCAGATCAGCAAAAACGTGCCGCGCACGAGTTCACACACGAGCTGCTGACCACGCTTGAAGTGGATGACCCGGCAATGGTCGCGAAGCAGATGGAGCTGGTGCTGGAAGGTTGCCTGAGCCGCATGCTGGTGAACCGTAGCCAGGCGGATGTGGATACAGCGCACCGTCTGGCGGAAGATATTTTGCGGTTTGCGCAGTGTCGTATGGGTGGTGCTCTGACCTAAGCCAGCATTCCCGTCCAGGCGGAAATAAACAAGCACAGCGCCATCGCGCGCTGAAATCGCACCATCGCCACGGTGGTGCGGAAAATCCGGTTCACCGCCTTCCCCAGCCACGCCCAGCACAACAAACAAGCCACGGAGATCGCCAGAAACCATAGCGCCATCAGCGCAACATCCCGAAATGCATGGTCGCTTGCCGGAGCAAACAGGCTGACAACTGCCAGCGCCATCATCCACGTTTTTGGGTTTACAACCTGTAATAACGCCGCCGCCCGCGCGGTAAACCGGACATGGCGTCTGGAGGAGAGATTCGCGGCCGGGGCGCTAAACAGCTGCCAGCTCATCCAGGAAAGCCACAGCACGCCCGCCCAGCTCATTACCTGACGTATCAGCGGATACTGGCGTAACACTTCTCCTGCCCCTGCGCCTGAAACCAGAACAATAGCGCTGGCGGCAATACACCCGCCCAGGATCGCAGGAAACGTATTTTTTACGCCAAAGTGCTGACTGTTAGCCAGTACCAGAATATTGGTTGGCCCCGGTGTAATCGAGGCGACAAATGCAAACAGCAGGAAGGGTAATAAATTCACAGGTGACTCCTTTTTTATTAGAGCCACGAATGTGCCGTTATTTTCTGGAAACGTCTGGAAGGTTTGTGCACAACCGACGGTAGTGTGCCGGAGAAATACGGTATGCCCGCTGGAACCAGCGACCAAGATGGCTTTGATCGGCAAAACCCACTGCCGCCGCAACATCAACAGGCAGTTCCCCACACGCCAGCATCTGTCGGGCCTTTGCCAGGCGCAGCTGGATAAGCCAGGCGTGCGGTGCCAGGTGAAATTCGCGCTTAAAACAGCGGGTGAGCGTAAAGCGATCCGTACCCGTCTCACGGGCAAGGTCTGACAGCCCCACGTTCTCGCCGATATGCGCATAGAGATAGTCGCGGGCACGATGCGCCACGGCGGAGCTTTGTAACTGCAACGGGAGTTTCTTACGCCAGTGGCAGTGGGCAGTGATCTGAGAGAGCAGGTTATCCATTGTGCTCTGTTGGACGATCTTCATTTCATCGTTATGCAACGAGACAAATGTATCACCGATAGCGCGCACCAACTGAGGCTCTCGCGTCAGCGTTTGGGCAAAGTGGAGGGTGTAGCTCCCGGGAGTAGAGTCGTACAGCCCTTGAAGCGTACGGGTGAGCCAGTGTTCATCCAGATAAAAGGTCAGATAAGTAAAGCCCCCCTCTATCGGCGCATCACCGTCATGGATCTCCCCGGGCTCAAGTAAAAAAGCATCGCCCGGCTGGCTACGGTGGCGTTCACGGCGACAGTGGAACTGCTGCGTGCCGGAAAGGGTTATTCCGACCAGATAGCTATCATGCCAGTGGGGATCAAAGGCATGTCCTTCGAAATGCGCCTTAATTGTCTCAATACCTGTTTCTGCATGCTGACGTAGCTCAAGCCAGTCGTTTGCCATACTGCCCTCCTCTTACCGTCAGCATTGTCACATCTTGCCTGAACTGTCTGGAAGATTTGTGCAATTCCAGGGCACAAACGGACAGATTGCCGCAAACTTAAGCAGTTGAACAGCTTTTCCCGAAATAATGTTGACGATCGCGCGCGATTGCGGTTTAATGCGCTCCGTTGCCCGGATAGCTCAGTCGGTAGAGCAGGGGATTGAAAATCCCCGTGTCCTTGGTTCGATTCCGAGTCCGGGCACCACTATTTAAAGAACCCAGCCTATGGCTGGGTTTTTGCTTTTCTGTATCCGCTACGCATTGAATTTTCCCTTCTGTCAGGTAATAGTGATTTTTTCCCCTGACAATGAAAATGATATGACCTTATCTGCTTTAAAAGTCGGGTCACTGCTCCTGCTGATGATCCTGTTTTATACCGGCCTGTTCACGAGCGATCGCATCACCTGGCTGATGGAGGTGACGCCCGTCATTATCATCATCCCACTTCTGCTTGCCACGCACCGGCGATACCCCCTGACTCCCCTTCTCTATACCTTGATTTTCTTCCACGCCATCATTCTGATGGTTGGTGGTATGTACACCTATGCAAAGGTTCCGGTTGGTTTTGAGGTTCAGGAGATGCTCGGGCTTAGCCGAAATCCGTATGACAAGCTCGGTCACTTCTTCCAGGGGCTGGTTCCCGCACTGGCAGCGCGAGAAATTCTGCTGCGCGGTGGGTATGTTCGTGGACATAAGATGACGGGATTTCTGGTGTGCTGTGTTGCTCTGGCCATTAGCGCCACCTATGAACTCATTGAGTGGTGGGCAGCTTTGGCAATGGGACAGGGTGCGGATGATTTTCTGGGGACGCAGGGCGATCCATGGGATACCCAGTCAGATATGTTTTGCGCGCTGCTTGGTGCGTTAACGACGGTGCTGATCCTTGGGCGTTTCCATCAGCGGCAATTGCTTCGTTTGAATGTTTGTCAGGGATAGTACGCTCTGAGTTGCCGGGTGGCGGCTTCGCCTTGCCCGGCCTGCCGTTTTTCGACGTACAAACGCAAAAAGGCCATCCTTCCGGATGGCCTCTTCACTTAATTGATGCCTGGCAGTTCCCTACTCTCACATGGGGAGACCCCACACTACCATCGGCGCTACGGCGTTTCACTT
>OKVW01001334.1_pt1 | contig 10494 bp, 10 predicted proteins | sample 1606991 | NCBI WGS metagenome assembly OKVW01 (sample SAMN03281021, study PRJEB24777) | human gut metagenome | isolation source: fecal sample PR177 from 1 month old male Malay infant, vaginal delivered...
TGTGTGTTCCTATATGGCTCTTCCTCTTCCTGGAGATGAATGGGATATCCAAACATTGCTGAGCAAGAATCACTATATAACAGAAGAGGAACAGGAAATGCTGATAAACCAGCAGTCCTTCTGCATAATTGCTGAGATCGGAGGAGGCAGAACCCTGGAGGGAAAGCGGTCTGTCTGCCTTACGCTCACCAGGCTGTGCGGCGCCCTCTTAACGGTCGATGGCGCGGCCGGCGTATACTATAGCGCAGCCGGACTGCTGCTGGGCAGGAAAATGTATTTAAACTATGTGGCAATTACCAGGCAGCAGCGGGGGAATGCGGAGTATTTCCCGGCCATGCTGTGGATTCTGGTGGCCCCTTCCCAAACTGAGGATGGGGCAAATGTGATTGAAACCTGCGGTCTGGGTGAATTTGGCTTTCTGGAATTGCAGTTTTATAAGCCCACGGAGGAGTGGGCCAAGTCCTACGAGAAATTATACATTATGTCAACTTTACAGATTACCGGAAAAGAAGTTTATAAAAATATGGACACCATCTCTTTTACAGAGGACGGCTTCTCCATTTTCAAGCAAAGCGGTAATAAGCTGGCAGTGATCGGAGGAATTTAGCAGTATATGCCCAATACGAGGCGCAGCCATTGTGGCTGCGCCTCGTATTGCATCTAATATTCAATCACCCGGATATGCTCAGGCAGGCCAATCCCACCCATCAGATTCCCCATCTCCTTCGGCACATATATCTCCTGAAGCCCATTATATAAGTCAAATGCCCCCGAATCCACCAACACCCCTTTGGGAAGCCGGATACTGCGCAGGCTGCCGCACCTGTAAAATGCATAATATCCGATGTATTTAAGCCCCTGAGGCAGCTCCACACAGTCCAGGCTCTCACAGCCGTAAAATGCCTGCTGCTGTATGACGGTCACACCGTCAGGTATCCGGATGCTTTTCAAACTGGCGCAGTCCCAGAAGGCATTCCCGGCGATGCCCTTTAAGCCCTCCGGCAGCTGAACGCTTACCAGGCTGCTGCAGTCTGAGAACACAGACCCGGACAGGTAAGTGACCCCATCTGGCACAACCATCCGTTCCAGGCGCTGGCAGCCGCTGAATGCCCCGACACCCATGAACGTCACTCCTTCCGGCAGTTCGATTTCCGTCAGGTAACTACAGTCCTCAAATGCAAAATCCTCAATTTCGGCCACTCCCTCCGGCAGCCGGACTATTTCCATACTGCGGCAGCCTCTGAAGGCACCGCTTCCGATGGACGTCACCTCGCCAGGAATAGAGACAGAGCGCAGGTCCCGGCAGTCGGCGAAGGTATCCCGCTCCACCCTGGTCAGCCCCTGGGGCAGCTCCATGCTGGTGAGCCCCACACATCCCAGAAACACGCCTTCCCCCATACTGCCCAGCTGTTCCGGCATCACAACCACCTGAAGATTGATACAGGTGGCAAATGTCCCATTGCCCAGGCTCTCCAGGCTGTATGGCAGGTCAACACGGATCAGGTTCAGACAGCCCTCAAAGGTCCAGCTTCCGATATGTTCCAGATTTTCGGGAAAGGACAGGCTGTACAGGCTGATATTGCTGTCAAAGGTCCTGTCTCCGATACTCCTTAAACTGTCCGGGAAATCCAGCCGCCCCAAGTTAATGCAGTTGTCAAATGCAGCATCCCCGATTGCAGTCAGTCCCTCTGGAAAGCTGACCTCAGCCAGCCCTGCGCAGTCTGTAAACGCATCAAACCCGATCTCAGTCACCCCTTCCGGGATCTCAATGGATTCCAGGCTGTGACAGCCAGCAAATGCCCAGTTGGCAATCCAGGTCAGGCCCTGGGGCAGCCGGATACTGGTCATATTGATGCAGGCCGCAAACGCATAATCCCCCATATCGGTCAGCCCCTGGGCAAATTCCAGGCTGGTGAGGCTGTCGCAGCCATAAAATGCGTAGGTTCCAACCCCTGTCACAGAATCGGGTATGTCCACTTCCTCCAGGCTGATACACTCTGCAAAGAGATAGTCCTCAATGCGGCCAAGGCCCTGGGGCAGCTCTATTTTTTTAATGCCGCTGCAGCCCGCAAATGCATAGGAACCGATGGTCTGCACCCCCTCTGGGATCAGCAGGCTTTCCAGGCTGCTGCAGCTTGTAAAGGCATAATCTCCGATTGTGGTAAGGCTCTCAGGCAGTTCAATACTTCGGATTCCGCTGCAGTCGGCGAATGCGCCGGTATTGATCGTTGTTACACCCTCAGGAATCACGATATCGCCAGTCAGCAGAGCTCTCTCCTCAGGAGAATCCCCTGTCATATAGCAGGTGTCTCCATCTACAATCAGGCCCGTGGCGTCCGCGGAAGCGGCCGCTGCCGCAGATTCCCACGGCAGAGTGAACCCGCTGTGCTGTACCAGCACCACCAGGGCCAGGGCAGCCGCCAAAGCAGCCGCCAGCACCCATCCCGCGATACACACCAGTGTCTTTGCTGTCTCCCGTTTCATATGCCTGTCCCCCGTATCCTCTTATCTATTGTGGTAACTGTTCAGTATCCTCACATTTATGAGCAGGAATCCATGGTGGATTTTTGCTCTCATTTCCACGTCAACTTACGGTCAGCGCAGTAAATACGCTGACCTGCCAGACAGTTGACTATAGTGTACCATTGACCTGCCAGGTCCACTGCGCTGCCGCGTTTAGGCAGGGATGTGAACTGCAACTCAGGTCACCAACCTGCAGTCTGCCCATCCCCAAAGCTATGAATTTAATTTTACCAGGATTTCCGAGGCATTGGATGCCCGGAGTGCAATGACAGAATCCCGCACCTGGTAGGCGGACATACACCGGTCCGCGCCTTTTATAACACATGTAACGGGTTCATGGGGGGAGAATCCCAGGTCTGTCAGGCGGACCACAGTATCCGGCTCGCTGGCGATCCAGACTACCCGGGCCCGTTCCCCCGCTTTCAGCTGGCTCAGAGGAACTACCATATACATTCCACCTTTACAGAAGGCTTCCCTACAGTATATGTGGAAATCCCGCCTTGTTGCCAGCGCGTGCCTGAAAATTCATTACCGCTGCCTCCGAGAGCCTCCCCCTCGCCGCTGCCTCCGAGAGCCTTCCCCTCGCCGCTGCCTCCGAGAGCCTCCCCTCGCCGCTGTCTACCCCAGCCTCACCCTCACCGGCCGGTCCACCATCATTGTATCCTCAGTAACCGCGCAGTCCATGGCCAGCACCGCCACCCCGGCCTCACTGGCCTTCAAAAGGGCCCGGCCAAATTCCGGGTGGGTGGTCATATTGGGAGTGAACTCAGTGATCCCCTTCATCTGGATCACGAACAGCGCAAATGCCAGATAGCCCTGTTCCTTTGCCCTTATCAGCCCATTTAAATGCTTGATCCCCCGTTCAGTAGGCGCATCCGGAAACATAGCAATCCCATTTTCTTCCAATGTCACGCCCTTCACCTCCATGTAGGCAGGCAGAACCCTCCCCTGGTCCTCCAGGGAAAATGCCAGGTCAAAACGGGAGTCCCCATAAGTGACCTCCCGCCGCAGGTCCAGCACATGAGGGTCTGCAAGCCCTGCTGCCGCCCGCAACACATCCCGGCAGCCCGCTGTGCCCAGCCACTCCCAGGCGGCCTTATTGGGAGCCTGGGAGTCCATATTGATCAGCAATTCCCCCTTGTAAACGCCAATCAGGTCATAGGACGTCTTGCGCCCCGTAACAGCAGCATCCGGATGGTATTCCAGTATCACCGCAGTGCCGGGTATCAGCAGTTCCCGGCATCTCCCCGTATTCTTCACATGGCAGACCACCGTCTCCTCTCCCAGAAGCACATGGGCGATGAAACGGTTTGGTCTGCTGACGAAGGTACCTCTGACTATATGTTCATATTTCATAATATATATCCTTTCTCCATGCCCCGCATCAGGTTGACAGCAGCCCTTCAATGAGATACTCTGGGAGAATAAAGGAGGTTATCCTATGTCACAACCTGAAATCATGCGGTCAGCAGATGCGATTTCCGTAATCAAAGAGAACAAAACCAGTGTAGACTACTACATATTCAGCGAATATGAGATCCACACCAATACCATCCCGCCGGATTCTGTCCAGGAATGGCATTCCCATTCCGTCATAGAGGAGACCATACTAATCACCCGCGGCCAGATGACCTTCTCCTGGAAGGACGAAGCCGGCGCCGTCCAGGAGCAGCTGCTGCAGAAAGGCGATCTGGTGAGAGTGGGAACCTCCCTTCACACCTTCTTAAACCGCAGCGGGCAGGATACGGACTTTGTTGTGTTCCGTTTCATCCCGGACGGCCGGGACAAGAGACAGCAGATCAAAAATGACAAGACAGTGGTTTCTTCTATGTTTTACTAGTTTAACACCTGCCGACCCCAATGTAAAGAACCCGGCCTGTGGCATTACTGCCACGGGCCGGGTTCTGAATATTTGTCACGTGCTGGAAGTGCTCAGCATTTTCTTTTGATAATATCTGACTCCGCAGGATAAGGAGAAGCAGATCACAAAATAACACAGGGCGATAAAGACATAGAGCATAATAATATGCGAAGGCACTTTTAATTTACCCATAACCACAGAGCTGTTTCTCATAAATTCCGCAATATCCACTACCTTTAAGAAGGAGGTGTCCTTGATAATGGTGATCACCTGGGACAGCATGGCCGGAACAATGCTCTTGTAGGTCTGGGGCAGTACAATGTAGAACAGTGTCTGGAAAAATGAGAAGCCCTGGGAAGCGGCGCTCTCAAACTGACCCTTGGGAATTCCGTTTAATCCGCCGCGGATGATCTCCGCCATCACAGCCGTTGTAAACAGGGTACAGGCGAAGATGGCCAGCACCAGAGGGTTGCCCTTGATGGTGAAACGAATCCACAGAATCCACAGGATGTTGGGCGTACAGCGGAAGAACTCAATGTACACGCCGGTCAGGGCCGACAGCCACGCCCATTTGCCGCTGCTAAAATGTCTGAACAGAGCCAGGATGGTGCCGAACAACAGGCTGAGGATGATGGTGCCGATGGAGATCAGCAATGTCATACCCAGGCCGTTCATCATAAACAGGAAGTTGGCTTTTGTGAAAATCAGGTTAAATCCCTCTTGCATTTAAGCCACCTCCTTCCGCTTTTTAGGTACAGGCAGCCTCTTTGCGCGGATTTCCAGATACCGGGCAAGCCTTGCAATGGGGAAGCAGATGATGAAGTAGAGCAGTGCGCATGAGAAATACGCCTGGGCAAAATACCCGCGGTCGCTGCCCCATGCATCTGCAAAGTACATCAGATCCAGTCCTGCCACCATGGCCAGAACCGACGTGTTCTTCACCAGGTTTAATGCCTGGTTGGCCAGTGCGGGCATGATGAGCTTGATAGTCTGCGGCAGAATCACATAGCGCATGGTCTGGAGGTATCCAAATCCCTGGGAATAAGCGGCCTCAAACTGGCCCTTGGGCACTGCCTCGATGCCTGTGCGGATTACTTCCGATATGTATGCCCCGTGGTAAATGCCCACGCCGATCACTCCCAGCAGAAACTTGGGAACACGTCCTCCGATCACATAGGGCAGGCAGTTGTAATAGAAAAAGACCTGCACAACCAGCGGCGTATTCTGAAAAAACTCCACGTACACCCTGGAGATAAATCTGCATATTTTTAATTTTGCAGTGGAAAGCATGCCGAAAATGATTCCTAAAACCAGCGCTAACAGGAGTCCTGTTAGCGCTACTTTTAAGGTCATGATAAAGCCGGGCAGATACTTTTCCGGGAGCACTGTAAAGAGTGCAGCCCAACGTTTCGCTTCAAAGAGACCTTTAATCATGAGTTATTCGATTCCCCATCCTTTAATCATTTCATCTAATTTGCCGCTGTCCTTTAAACCAACGATCACGCCGTCAACCAGTTCAGCCAGTCCGGTGTTCTCTTTCTTGGTGCAGACGCCGTATTCCTGCTCTGCGTAGCGGTCATCCAGAAGTTTGTTGGTGTCATCTCTGTAACCTGCCAGGATTGCGCGGTCAACGGAGAATACGTCAATGTTCTTGGCTGCCAGTGCTGCGGACAGTGCGGGATAGCCGTCAAATTCCTCGAAGGTTGGCGTCACGGAGATTCCCTTGTCAGCGATGTAGGCTTCAAAGCCCTTCTGGCTGGTGGAACCCTGTGCAACACCGATTACTTTTCCGTCCAGATCTTCGATGGAGTTGATGCCGGAATCAGTGAGAACCAGCAGGCCAACCGCGTCTGTAAAGTAAGGTGTGGAGAAGTTGTAGGTCTCCTTGCGGTCCGGGGTGATGGTGAAGGTGGCGATAACCATATCCAGTTCACCGTTTTCTACGAGAGGACCTCTGGTCTTGGCTGTAACGCCCTGGAATGCAACCAGTTTCTTCTCTTTGGCTTCCTCCGGGGTGCAGCCGAAGATCTTACCTGCGATCTCATAGGACAGATCGTCTTCCAGGCCTTCGTACTCGCCGGTAGCAGTGTTCTGCAGGCTGAAACAGGGAACATCAGTCTTGACGCCGACCTTCAGGACGCCTGCGTCGATGATCTTCTGAACATCAGCGGAAACATCACCTGTGGCAGCGGCAGCAGTGGTGTCGCCGGAAGCAGCGGTGGTATCGCCGGAAGCAGCAGTGGTAGCGGCGGCTGTTGTGGCGGTACTGGAAGATCCTCCACAGGCTGTAAGTGCACCCATTACCATGGCGGCAGCTAAAACGGCAGCGCTCATTTTAAGATTCTTTTTCATAACTTTAGTCCTCCTCTTTTTTACTTCTGAAGCACCGGCCGGGCCGGCGCCTCTTTATTGCCTCAAACACGCTCTGCAGCGTGGAACGCAATCGGTACTCTGATGAAACATAATTAATGAAGAATCTTGCTCAAAAATGCTTTGGTTCTCTCATTCTCCGGGTTCTCAAAAAAGTGTTCCGGCGTGCCTTCCTCAACGATGGTGCCGTCATCCATGAAGATAACGCGGTCGGCAACCTGCTTGGCGAAGCCCATCTCGTGGGTTACGCATACCATGGTGATGTTCTCCTTTGAAAGGTTAACCATAACATCCAGAACCTCCTGCACCATCTCAGGGTCCAGAGCGGAGGTGGGCTCATCAAACAGAATCAGTTTCTGCTTGGTGCACAGTGCGCGGGCAATGGCCACACGCTGCTGCTGGCCGCCGGATAAGTTCTGGGGATAGGAGTCTGCCTTGTCGGCCAGGCCTACGCGCTCCAGGTACTTCATGGCTTCTGCTTCCGCCTCGGCCTTGGGCACCTTCTGAAGCTTGATGGGAGCCAGGGTCAGGTTCTGCAGAACGGTCATATGTGGATACAGATTAAACTGCTGGAATACCATGGAGGAATACCGTCTGGCCATCTCGCCGCGGTTTTTGTGGGTCAGGCGCTGGTCGTTGATATAAACCTCTCCTGCTGTTGGCTCTTCCAGGTAGTTCATGCAGCGGATCAAGGTACTCTTGCCGCTTCCGGATGGGCCGATAATTACCAGCTTCTCACCTTCCTGAACGGTTAAATTGATATCCTTGAGCACCTCTAAGTTACCAAAATTTTTCTTTAAATGATTTACCTTAATCATACTCTGTTCCACCTTTCTACAATGTTGTTATGGTTTGGGACGCTGGTTTAGGGTATAAAAAAACACCCGAAGAATCCGTAATAATCCCATTAGATCCTTGAGCGCCGTTGCCCATATCATGCTTCTCTTAATTTGTAAGGTTCTTGTTCCGTCCGGTTTCATTTTCACCGTCCGGGCCCTTTTCGTTTCTGTGATGTAATGGATTATATTCGTTTTCTTTTTAAAAGTCAATAGGTTTTCGAAAAAAATACAACTTTTTAACTGTTATATGCACAGTTTTTATATTGTGACACAAAGCGTAAAGGTACGTCCCGCCCGTAATTATTCAGTTGCACCCTCCCTTGAAATATGCTAAGATCTAAGGTAATGAAATCAATATTCAGCGATATTTTATGGCAGAAGAGAGGAAAAGTACATGGGTTTATCCTATCAGAGCACCAGAGGCGGCGAGGCGGGAATCACTGCTTCCCAGGCGATATTAAAGGGGCTGGCCAAGGACGGGGGCCTGTTTATGCCCACCGAGATCCCGGTTTTGGATGTGCCGGTGGAGAAGCTGGCCGGCATGACGTATCAGGAGACTGCTTATGAAGTGATGAAGCTGTTTCTGACGGATTTTACGGAGGAGGAGTTAAAGGCCTGTATCGCAAAGGCTTATGACGGCAAGTTCGATACAGAGGAGATCGCACCGCTTTCTAAGGCGGACGGAGCTTATTATCTGGAACTTTATCACGGCAGTACCATCGCGTTTAAGGATATGGCGCTTTCTATTCTGCCTCACCTGATGACCACCGCGGCCAAGAAGAACCAGGTGGATAAGGAGATCGTGATCCTCACAGCGACCTCAGGCGACACGGGCAAAGCGGCCATGGCCGGATTCGCAGATGTGCCGGGCACACGGATCATCGTATTTTATCCCAAGGACGGAGTCAGCAAGGTACAGGAGCTGCAGATGCGGACCCAGAAGGGGGACAACACCAGCGTAGTGGCCATTTACGGCAACTTTGACGATGCCCAGACCGGTGTGAAGAAGCTCTTTGGGGACAAGGATCTGGAGCAGGAACTGGCTGGCAGTGGCTATCAGTTTTCTTCTGCCAATTCCATTAATATAGGAAGATTAGTACCACAGATCGTATATTATGTATATGCATATGCCACACTACTTGATAACCAGGAAATCGGAAAGGGCCAGGAGATCAATGTGGCGGTGCCCACAGGCAACTTCGGCAACATCCTTGCAGCCTACTTTGCCAAGCGTATGGGCCTGCCCATTAAGACTCTGATCTGCGCTTCCAATGACAACAAGGTGCTTTACGATTTCTTTACCACCGGAACATATGACAGGAAGCGGGATTTCATTCTCACCAACTCCCCATCCATGGATATCTTGATTTCCAGCAATCTGGAGCGCCTGATCTATCTCAGCGCAGGCAGCGATGCAGCGGTCAGCGGGGCCTTGATGAAGGATCTGTCTGAGAAGGGCAGCTATACCGTCACAGACGGGATGCGGCAGTTCATGGCGGACTTTGCAGGCGGTTATGCGGACCAGCAGGAAAATGCAGCGGCTATCCGGCATATATTTGAAGATACCGGGTATCTGATCGACACCCACACAGGCGTGGCGGCCGCCGTATATGAGAATTACAGGAAGAACACAGGCGATGAGGCCCGGACGGTGATTGCATCCACGGCCAGCCCCTACAAGTTCTCCCACAGTGTGATGGAGGCCATCGCCGGAGCCGGGGCGGTTCAGGGGAAAGATGAATTTGCCATTGTGGACGATCTGAGCAGGCTCTCCGGCGTTGCAGTACCACAGGCAGTGGAAGAGATCCGCACCGCCCCCATCCGCCACAACCTGGAATGCGCGGTGGACGGCATGGAAGCCATGGTAAAAGGTATTTTGAAGATATAGGAAACTTCCACTTTCCTTTTTAGGGTAAGTGCGCTATAATATTGAAGTTAGTTAAAAAAGTAACAATCAACCATAAGCCACTGCGCTGAGTGCCTGAAGAACAGGCGCCAAGTGCTCGTAACGAGGAGGTATAATTATGTTAGTATCAGCAAGAGAAATGCTTGAAAAAGCAAGAGAAGGAAAATATGCGGTAGGACAGTTCAATATCAACAACCTGGAGTGGACCAAGTCCGTACTGCTGACCGCACAGGAGCTGCAGTCCCCGGTTATCCTGGGCGTATCTGAGGGTGCAGGAAAATATATGACCGGATTCAAGACCGTTGCCGCCATGACAGAGGCCATGATGGAGGAGTTAAAGATTACGGTCCCCGTAGCGCTTCATCTGGACCACGGCACATACGACGGCTGCTACAAGTGCATCAAAGCAGGATTTTCTTCCATTATGTTTGACGGCTCCCATTATCCCATCGAGGAGAATATCGAGAAGACCAGAGAGCTGGTTAAGGTAGCCCACGCTATGGGCCTGTCACTTGAGGCTGAGGTTGGTTCCATCGGCGGCGAGGAAGACGGCGTTGTGGGCGCAGGCGAGTGCGCAGATCCCGCAGAGTGCAAGGCCATCGCAGACCTGGGCATCGATTTCCTGGCAGCAGGCATCGGCAACATCCATGGCAAATACCCGGCCAACTGGCAGGGCCTGAACTTTGAGGTTCTGGCTGCTGTTAAGGAGCAGGTAGGCGATATGCCCTTAGTCCTTCACGGCGGCACCGGCATCCCTGAGGATATGATCAAGAAGGCCATCAGCCTGGGCGTAGCCAAGATCAACGTGAACACAGAGTGCCAGCTGACATTTGCGGCAGCTACCAGAGAGTACATCGAGGCAGGCAAGGATCAGCAGGGCAAGGGCTTTGACCCGAGAAAGCTGCTGGCTCCCGGCGCAGAAGCCATCAGAGGAACTGTTAAGGAGAAGATGGAACTGTTTGGTTCTGTTGGAAAAGCCTGAGATATATAAGTAC
>OKVW01001338.1_pt1 | contig 10484 bp, 9 predicted proteins | sample 1606991 | NCBI WGS metagenome assembly OKVW01 (sample SAMN03281021, study PRJEB24777) | human gut metagenome | isolation source: fecal sample PR177 from 1 month old male Malay infant, vaginal delivered...
GACACGCTCTCCGTAACCAGGAGCCGGCCCCTCCGCTGTCCTCCCAGCCCCAACCTCCTTCTTTTCACGGCCAATACACCAGCCAACGTCCGCGTACCCTTCCGCGCCTAACTCCCATCTACCCCAAATTCAGAAAGAACCAAAACCGACACCATTATTTCACCTACCTTTTTTTGTTGCACCCAGTGAAGTGTTTGCAAAGCGCCCGGTTCACCGTATTCGTATGACAGCAAAGTTACATCCTTTCGGCTGACGACAGGCACAGGGGCAGCCGGTATAATCAGAATATAGATCAAGAAAGGGAGGAGTGCAGTTTAATGAATACAGTGGAAAAAGAGATCTTGTCCCTGCTGCGGCACATGCGCGATGAATATGGCCTGGTTGGCGTCAAGGGAGAATTTGAGGCTGAGGGAGCGCGTTTGGAGGAACTGTTGAGACTGAAGGAGATCTCCTCAGCCGCGGGCCTGGAGATGATTGTGAAAATAGGTGGATGTGAGGCTATCACAGACATGCGGCAGGCGCGGTCAGCTGGGGCAACCCAAATTATTGCACCCATGATAGAGTCCGCCTTTGCGGCCCGGAAGTTCCTGGGCGCGGCTAAAATGATATTCCGGGAAGATGAGTTGGAAAAAATTGGGTTACTGATCAATGTGGAGACAGTGGATGGCCTCAAGAATTTTGACCATATCTGCAGCCTTCCGGAGGCTGGAATGCTGGCCGGTCTGGATATAGGCCGGGTGGATATGGCATGTTCCATGGGTCTTGATATGCAGGGCTGCAACAGCCCCCAGGTATATGAGGCCTGTATAGAAGTCTGTAGAAAATGGCATGATCAATATCCCGGTAAGGCCTGCACGATTGGCGGCCTTTTAAATGCCGATACGGTCGCGTTCTTAGAAGATATGCCCAGGGAGTACAAGATTGGCTGTGAATCCAAAAAGGCAGTATTTTGCCCGGAGACAGTGCAAAGCGGTAGACTGAAAGAGGCATTTTTGGCTGCAATCCGGTTTGAAACACTGTGGTACCAGAACTGTATGGAGGACTATCACTGGATGAGTCAAAACAATTGGAATTACTTCAAAATTCTTCCGGAATATGAGGCTGCGCTTCTCCATTAGGATAGTCCCCCCTCAATTGTAGCAGTTATCTGCTCATGTTATAGTAGAATAGCAATGCAAAAGATTCTGAATGGAGGAGGGGACTATGGCGGGATCTATGGTGTACTTAACAGAGAAGCTGAAAGGAAAACTGGAACGGATTTTACAGACGCCCCTGACACTGGTTTCGGCGCCCATGGGCTATGGGAAAACAACGGCGCTCAGGGCATATCTGCAGTTTCGCACAGAACAGGGAAAAGACGTGCCAAGGGTAATTTGGCAGACGCTGCTTGGCGGGGGCAGCCAGGGCTTTTGGGAAGATTTCAGAGCAGCGTTCAGAGGGGAAGACGAGGAATTCTATCAGTTCCTTCTGGCGGGTTCCATACCGGAACGACTAGGGGAAATGCGGAGATTTCTAGGTGCATTTCAGACGTTTTGCCAGGGGACAAAGTTCCCGCTGGTATTAGTGCTGGACGGGCTGGAAGAGGATATTTATGCACCGATACAGGAGTTTTTGCATGTTTTTGTAGGAAACCTGCCGGATGGATTCCATCTGGTACTCTCCGGCCGTCCGGCGGCCAGGAACGACGATTTTTTCAGGATCTATGGCATGGTCAATCAGATCTGCCAGGAGGATTTTGAATATTCCGTCAAAGATATAGAACAATATTTTAAACTGAATGGAATCATACTGCCTGCGCAGGCCCTTCAGCCGCTCCATCAGGCCTGCTCAGGCTGGAGCGTTCTGGTTCATATGAATCTCCGGGAATATCAGGAACACGGGAGTTTTCTGTCGGAGCATGAAACATTTTGCCTGATGGAACGGATTGTGTTCAGCCGTATGCCGGAGCGGGCACTGGAATTTCTGTCCGCTGCAGCGATCGCGGAATCGTTTACTGAGGAACAGGCAGAGTTTTTGTGGGGACAAGGGGATGCCGCAGCCTTAATCAGTGAACTGGAAAAAAATGGGATGTTCCTGCAATATGACCGTTCCACTGGCATTTACCGCTTGGCCCCTGTTTTTGCAGGCTATTTTGCCTGGAGAAACAGAAGGCTTCCCCCGGAGGAATACAGGAGGCGGCAGAGCAGACTGGCAGAATGGTATCTTAAAAATGATGAAAATGAGCGCGCCCGGCGGCTGTACTACAGAATCAAGGATTTTGATGCCTTGATGGATGCGGTGGAGAGGAGGAGGTTCATTGTCTTGTATGGGCTGGATGAGCAGGAATTTATCTCCTATTATACGGACTGTCCTGCACAGATCCGTGCCAGACACCCCAAGGCGATTCTTACATTTGCCAGGCAGATGTTCGCTTTTGGGCGCCATGAGATGGGGAAGGAAGTCTGTGCGGAATTTGAGGAGATTATGGGCACCAATACGGATTTTGATGAGGAAACCCGTACCCGGCTTACAGGTACATATGAACTGTTGCTTTGCTACGCCCAGTATAACGATTTGTCTGCAATGCTGCCCCACATCTATGAGGCCAAGAAGCTTCTTGACAGCCGCAGGGCGGCAATCCCATGGCCGGATACCGGCCTGAACGATTCTCTTTCCCTATTATATATGTACCATCGCCGGCCTGGAGATCTGGAGAAAGAGACAGCCCTGTTTTCTGAGTATAATCCGCTGTACTCGGCCTTGATCGGCGGCCGGCTGGATGGGGCGGACCTGGTGATGCAGGCTGAGGCGCTCTATATTACCTGCCATCTTCAGGAGGCAGAAATAGCAGTCTATAAAGCGTTGCTTGCCATCCATCGGGACAGGCAATGGCATACGTGGCTCTGTGTGGTTCTGCTTCAGATCCGCATTGCCCTGGCCCGCGGAAACTGGCGCTCCATTGAATACTTACTGAGAGAGGTGGCGGATTCTGTCTCCCTTAAAAAAGAATACCGTGTTTTACCTGCCACCGATATTTTAGATATCTTTTTGTACAGTAAATTGGGGCAGCCCCAGAAGATCAGGGCTCAGTTCGATGCGGATATTCTGCCGCGATTTACGCTCTGTTTCCGTGCGGCCCCTATGCTGTACTGCGTACAGGCTGAAGCGCTTCTTGCCAAGGGAGAGTATCTGCAATTGCTGGCTATGTCGGAAAACTACATGGAGGCAGCGCGAATATATCCCAATATTTATGCGGAGCTGATGCTGCACATTCTTATTGCAGGCACATATGAAGCGCTGGCTGACAGTGAAAAGGCAAAGCTGCACCTGAAAATGGCTCTGGAGCTGGCTGCCCCGGATCATATTCTTATGCCCTTTGCGGAGCTTGGAAAATATGTCGGTAAAACGCTGGAGACATTGGCAGCAGAATGGGATTGTCCGGAGCTTTTAGAGATCCAAGAGCAACGAACGGCATATGAGCAGAGCGTCACGCGGATTATATCTGAACATTTTGCGCAGCCGCCCATGGGCCTTACTGCGCGTGAACTGGAGATAGCAAAGCTTGCGGCAAAGCGCCTTTCCAACAAGGAGATCGCAGGCCTGCTTGTGATCAGTGAGAGCACGGTTAAGACGCAGCTTGCGCGTGCGTTTTCTAAACTGGAAATTCAAAAGCGGCGTGATCTGAACCGGTTTTTCCCTGAAAAGTAGTACATTAAAAGTCCATCTTTTGGTATGACGACAGAAAAAAAACAGAGGTTATAATAAAGATATATGTTGCAGTTGCATAAATTTAAGATTAAATGGGAGGTATTTTTATGAAAAAAGCTAATTTGCAGAAATTATCAGCAGCTATTCTGGCCATTGCAATGCTGGCAGGCTGCGCCAAGAGCGCGCCGGCAACATCAGCTCCGGCCCCGGACGCCCAGTCATCAGCCCCGGCTTCTGCGGAGTCATCCTCATCCTCAGCCAATGACAAATATCCGGACAAGCCCATCAGGTTTGTACTTCCCAACGGTGCGGGAGGTGCAATGGAGAAATCTGCACGTAAATGGCAGCCTTATTTTGAAAAGGCCATGGGAGTGCCTCTTCAATTTGATTTTGTGGAGGGGTCCGGGACTTTGATTGGCACCAACGTGGTGGCCGAGGCTGAGCCGGACGGTTATACACTGCTGATGCTGTCTGGTTTTGATTTCTGTAATACCATTGCAACATTAGACGCGCCCTATGGGCTGGACAGCTTTGATGTGCTGGGTCTCAACATGCAGGATGCCACAGCGGTGATGGTCCGTAAGGATGCCCCCTGGGATACATTCCAGGAACTTCTGGACTATATGAAGACCCAGCCGCCGGAATCGGTTTCCATGGCTTTAACCAATCTGGCCTGCAGTGATACCCTTGGCGTCAAGGAGATAGAGGCAGCCGCGGGCGTGAAATTTAATTCGGTGGCATTTAACAGCGGCAGCAAGGCCCGCACAGCGCTGGTGGGAGGCCAGGCGGACGTAGGACATTTTTCCTTGTTTGGTTCCCAGGCCATATTGGATGATGTGAAGATTCTGGCCATTCACTCTTCCGTGAATCCTTTTGAAAAATACAAGGACGTGCCCACAGTCAGTGAAGTCCTTGGCACCCCTGTGACGGATATCACTTCAGACTACGGCGTGCTGGCCCCCAAGGGCTTTATGGAACAATATCCGGACCGCGCCCAGAAGCTCATCGAGGCATTTAACACAGCGTGGACAGACCCGGAGTTTGTGGCTATGCTGGAAGATACTGAAGAAGATAAGATTTATAATGTACTTACACCTGAGGATGCGACGGTCCATATGCAGAAGCTGCTGGAGTTTGTGGAAGAAAACAAGGACATTCTGTCCGGCGAATAGAGGCTGATTAAAAAAGGGGGTTAAATATGCTGATTAAATATATCCGCTTCCTGATTAAAAACTATCTCTTTGCGCTGATTGCCCTGGCCTTTGCAGGACTGTACTGGTTCAGTGCGAAAGATCTTCCGGCTAAGGCGCTGGATTTTCCCAAGGCACTTTTTATGATCCTGATCCCGCTGTTTTTGTGGAATGGGGTGAACAGTGTCAGGGAATTTATCAGGACACTTTCCGATACTGAAAAGGAAGAAGCCGGCAAGTGGAACTGTACGCTGAATATTACGAAGCAAAAGGTATTCGTGACTATTTTGACGCTTGGCTATATCCTGCTGATCCCGCTGATTGGATTTTTTATCTGCACTGTACTTTATCTGGCGGTGCTGGCCTTTTATCTGGGAATCCGCAGACCTGTATCATTGCTGCTGTTTTCACTCTTATTCACAGCAGCACTCTACGGAATTTTTGTCCAATGGCTTCAGATACGTATGCCGGCCGGTGTTTTATTTTAGAAAGGGGTGATGGTATGTCTGATACATTTTCCTTGATTTTAGGCGGGGCGCAGTATCTGTTCACACTGGAAACGCTTATGATTCTGGTACTGGGGGTTCTGATTGGGATCATCGCCGGAAGTATTCCGGGACTTAGCTCTTCCAACACAACTGCGATCCTGCTGCCGCTGACCCTGGGCATGACCACCCAGGGAGCGCTGATTTTCCTCGGCGCAATTTATGTGGGCTGCCAGTACGGCGGCTCGGTTCCGGCCATCCTGTTTAAGACGCCTGGCACCACCGGGGCCGGAGCCACCACCCTGGACGGATATCCCCTGGCCCGACAGGGCCGTGCGACATACGCCCTGGGGATTTCTCTGACTGCTTCCTGTGTGGGCGGTATAATAGCGTCCCTGATAGCCCTGTTTGTGATTAAGCCCAGCGCACAGATTGCGCTGAAATTCGGCCCGGCGGAGATCTTTCTGCTGTCCCTTCTTGGGATTGCAGTGATCGTCACATCATCGGAGAAGAATATGGCCAAGGGGCTGCTGGCCGGTGTGGTAGGGCTGCTGATTGCCACAATGTCGGCAGACCCAACCCTGGGCCGACCGCGTCTGACCTTTGGATTGATCGAACTGTTTGACAGCATTCCGTTGATACCTGCCCTGGTGGGGCTTTTCGCCTATCCTTCCCTGATTGCGCTGGTGGGAGAGGAGTCTGTGGCCCAGAAGGCGGATCAGGGTATAGGCAAGCTGTCGCAGATTGCAGAAGGCGTGCGTGAAACGTTCAGCCATTTCGGAGCGGTGGTCCGTTCCTCGCTTATCGGACTGTTTGTAGGGATTTTACCTGGGGCGGGAATCGATGTTGCAGCCTTTCTCAGCTATGGTCAGGCCAAGACCTGGTCAAAGCATCCGGAGGAGTTCGGCCATGGCAATCCGGAAGGAGTCATTGCCTCAGAGGCTTCCAACAATGCAGTTGCGGCAGGCGCGCTGGTGCCCTCAATAGCCCTTGGCATTCCGGGCTCCAGCACTACTGCCATCATGCTGGCGGCGCTGACACTCCATGGGATCAATCCAGGGCCCCAGGTTATGCGGATGTATTCCAATGAAGTCTATGCGCTGTTTCTGGCAGTGCTGGCTGCCAACATCCTGCTCTGGCCCTTTGGTTTTGTCTATACGCGGCTGGTGTCCAAGCTGTCCCTGACAAATGTGGGCTATCTGGTGCCGGGGATTTTCGCGGTCTGCATGATTGGCTCCTTTGCTACCAGAGGTTTTATGCTGGATATGTATTTATTCCTGATTTTCGGCGTGATCGGTTATATTATGACGGAAAATGATTTCCCTCATGTGCCGCTGATTCTGGGCCTTGTAATGGGTAAGATTGCAGAAGAAAACTTTATAGTGGCGTTCCGGCTGTCCAAGGGCAGTTTTGGCATTTTCTTTGAAAGCGGAATTACCTGGGTTATGTGGGTCATTATTGTGGGCGCACTGATCTTGCCTAAGGCATTGCCTTACCTGAGAAATAAGTTCGCAGAGAAAACCAAATAAGGAGGGAATATCCATTGGGAGCCACAATATCTGAAAAAATACTGGCCGCCCATGCCGGGCGGGATACAGTTAGCCCAGGCGAAATTGTTTTCGCCAGTGCGGACTGCCTGATCTCCAATGAGATCAATGCAGCGATGTGTTTTAACGAGTACGACAGATTGGAGTGCCGGCGTATCTATGATAAAGAAAAGCTGGTGATTGTACCGGACCATTACGCCCCAAACAAGGATATTGCATCCGCGCAGCAGTGCAAGGCTGTTCGGGAATTCTGCCGCAGAGAACAGCTGCCCCACTATTATGAGGTGGGAAGGATGGGAATTGAACATGTTCTGCTCCACGAAAAAGGATTTGTGGCGCCCGGGGAACTGATTATCGGGGTGGATTCCCATTCCTGCACCCACGGCGCCATGGGCGCTTTCTCCGTCGGGGTGGCCAGCACAGATATGCTGTGTGTGATGACATTGGGAGAACTGTGGCTGAGAGTGCCGGAGACAATCAAGATCACGTTTGAGGGAGATCTGCCTGAGGGGATTGTGGGAAAGGATTTGATCCTTTACACAATTGGAAGGCTGGGATTGGAGGGCGCGCGGTATAAAGCAATTGAATTCTATGGAGCGGCGATTGAAAGCCTGTCCATGGACAGCCGGTTTTCACTGTGCAATATGGCGGTGGAGTGCGGAGCTAAAACGGCTATTATTCCCGCGGATGAGATCACCATGGCATATGCCGGGAAGCGGTGCGGCCGTCCGTTTACGCCGGTATATGCGGACATGGATGCTGTCTATGACGCGGAGTATACCTGGGACGTCAGCAAAATGACGCCGCAGGTGGCCATACCCCCTAACCCCGCAGGCGTATACCCCGTGGACCAGCTGACTGCGGAAAAGATTCCCATAGATCAGGTATTTGTGGGTTCCTGTACAAATGGACGCATGGAAGATATGCGGATTGCCGCAGATATTTTAAAAGGCCGCAGCGTGTCTGAGAATGTCCGTATGATTGTTATACCCGGCAGCCAGGAGGTGTATCTGGAGGCCATGAGGGAAGGCCTCTTTGAAACAATGATCCAGGCAGGGGCAGTGGTGAGCACACCTACCTGCGGCCCCTGCGTGGGCGGACACATGGGATTACTGGCAGCTGGTGAGCGGTGCGTGTCCACATCCAACCGCAATTTTGAGGGGCGGATGGGACATGTGGACAGCCAGGTATATCTGTCGGGGCCTGCAGTTGCGGCGGCATCTGCCGTGCTGGGCTACCTGGCATCTCCTGAGGAGGTGATTGTATCATGATACAGGTTTTATCTGGAAATGTATGGAAATTTGGTGACCACATTGACACGGATATGATTATTCCCAGCCGTTATCTAATTACAGACAACGAAGCGGAGCTGGGCAGCCATGCATTTGAGGACCATTGTCCTGGTTTTGCGGGGCAGGCCGCTGCCGGAGATATCCTGGTGGCAGGCCGTAACTTTGGCTGTGGCAGCTCTCGGGAACATGCACCCTTGGCTATACGGGGCGCGGGCATTTCCTGTATAATTGCCGAGTCCTTTGCACGGACGTTTTTCCGCAACTGCATCAACCGCGGATTCCTGGCACTGGAAGTGCCAAACGCCGGAAAGCTCATCAATGAAGGCGATCACATTTCTGTGGATCTGGAACAGGGGATCATCACAAACAGCCGTAGTGGCGCTACCTATCCCATCAGATCCATGCCGCCTTTTATCCAGGAGATCTGTGAGGGCGGCGGACTGTATTATTACATTCAAAAACAACTGCTGCTCAGAAAAGGGGAACCGAGATGAAAAAAATCATGAACCAACCAGGGACAATTGTGGAGGAGATGCTCCAGGGGCTGGCACTTTGTGATCCCAGACTTGCCTGTTTTCCGGAAAAACGGGTGATTGCCCGTAAAGAAAAGACAGAGAAGGTGGGGCTTGTCACAGCAGGAGGAAGCGGCCACGAACCGGCCCATGCAGGGTATGTAGGGATGGGGATGCTGGATGCGGCGGTGGCGGGCAATGTCTTCGCCTCCCCCAGCCCGGATCAGATGTTAAAGGGCATAGAAGAAGCCAATACAGGAAGAGGCGTTTTGATGATTCTGAAGAATTATACAGGGGATCTGATGAACTTTTCCATGGCAAAGGAACTGGCGGAGATGGAAGACATCACTGTAGACAGCGTGGTGGTGAAGGATGATGTGGCGGTGCCGGACAGTACATATTCTGCCGGGCGCCGGGGAATCGCCGGGACGGTGTTTATACACAAAATTGCAGGAGCTAAAGCCCGGCAGGGAGCAGACCTGGATCAGGTTAAGCAGGCAGCCTGCAAGGCAATTGGCCGGCTTCGCACCATGGGAATGTCTATGACTGCCTGCACCTTACCGGGTCTGGAAAAACCTGGGTTTAAGCTGGATGAAAATGAAATCGAGATCGGGATGGGGATTCATGGGGAACCGGGAATTGAAAAGACCGTTATGAAAACCTCCCGGGAAATTGCAGAGATTTTGTTGGAGAAAATCCTGGCCGATTATGATTACCATGGCGCAGAGGCGGCGATGCTGGTTAACGGCCTTGGCGGAACGCCTCTGATGGAGTTGTATGTGTTTGCCAGGGATGCGGCAGAGATTTTGGAGGAAAAAGGCGTAATTCTATCCCGGGTCTATGTGGGAAATTATATGACTGCACTGGATATGGCAGGGTGCTCTATCTCCCTGCTGAAGCTGGATGGGGAGCTGACGGGGCTGTTGGACGCTCCCTGCGATACACCTGCATGGAAGCAGTTACCATAGGAGAACTTATGATGATAAAAATGGATTGCAGCCAATATTTTAACTATCTGGACGAGGCGGCTCAAGTTATCCGGGAACAGAAGGATTACATCACAGAGCTGGATGCGGCTATCGCCGATGGAGATCACTGGCTGAATATTACAATTGGGTTTGACAAATTACTGCAGCTGCGGGAATCGCTGACCTGCGCCCAGGATTTTAAGGAATTTTTTAAAAATCTGGCCATGGCGGTGATGTCCGCCATGGGCGGAACGTCAGGTGCGCTTTATGGAAGTGCTTATCTTGCCGCGGCGAAAGCTTTTGGAGGAATCCGGTATCTGGACGCAGATCATATTGGTAAGATGCTGACCTGCTGGTCAGAGGCGCTGATGAAGCGGGGGAATACAAAACCGGGAGATAAAACCATGGTGGATGCAGTTTATCCGGCAGCAGCAGCCTACAATCTTGCCTTATCTCAAGGACGGAACTGCCGGGAATCCCTTTTGATCATGAAAGAAAAGGCCCAGGAAGGCGCCGAAAGCACGAGGGAAATGGAAGCGGCCAAAGGACGCGCCAGCAACCAGCCGGGAAAAGGTGTTGGACATCTGGACCCCGGGGCGGTGACAATGGCGATTCAGCTGGGCTGCCTGGCCGATTATCTTATAAAACATTGCTTGGAGAGATAGACAAAAAGGAGCAGTGTGCTTGACGGGTTCTTTCTTGGTTTGGGTAAATGGGGATTTAGGCGTGGAAAGGTTACGCGGGCGGAGTTAGATGCATCCGTCCGTGAGAGCCAGGGGCTGCGGGCGGGAAGGTTCGGGGAC
>OKVW01001339.1_pt1 | contig 10483 bp, 9 predicted proteins | sample 1606991 | NCBI WGS metagenome assembly OKVW01 (sample SAMN03281021, study PRJEB24777) | human gut metagenome | isolation source: fecal sample PR177 from 1 month old male Malay infant, vaginal delivered...
TTGTGTACAACTGCGGCGGCTATGAGCGGTTGGAAACCGTTGCCGCGCTGAAGGACTATGTGGACATCTGGCTGCCGGATTTTAAATACTTCGACAACCGCCTGGCCGCCCGCTATTCCGGCGCACCGGATTACTTTGAGACAGCCGCAGCAGCCATCCGCCAGATGATTGATCAGACCGGCCCTCCGGTATATTTCCCAGAAAATTCCAATTCAGCAGGGCAGGCGGACACGCCCCTGCTGAAAAAAGGCGTCATCATCCGCCACATGGTGCTGCCCTCCCACAAGTCGGACTCCATGGCGCTCTTAAACTGGATCAGTGAACATTTCCCCAGGGGACAGTACCTGGTGAGCCTGATGAGCCAGTATACCCCCATGTTCCACAGCAGCGGATATCCCCATCTCAACCGCCGCATCACCTCCTACGAATATTACAAGGTCGTGGACGAAGCCATCCGTCTGGGACTCACCGACGGCTTCATGCAGGAAAAGAGCAGCGCCAGAGAAGAGTATACCCCGCCCTTTGACCTGGAAGGCCTGTAATCCACAGGACCTCCCCGCCAAAGCGCGGGGTATTTTCTTGCTTATTTATCCATGTATTCCCGGATCACTGAGACCACCAGCCCGTGATCCTCGTGCTCCGCCAGGCCCGACACTGTGATGGCTCCCACCACACCGGTGCCGCGCAGCACAATGGGCACAGATCCGCCTGCCGCCGCGTACTCAGACAGCTCAAATCCGTACTGCTGCTTCAGATCATAGCCCTTCATCCGCGTATACAGCGCCATCTCATAGGAGCTCTTCTGAAACCGGTAGACCATGTTTTCCTTTCTCCTCACCCAGTCGTCGTTGATGGCCGCCGCCCCGGGCATGGAACAGCCGAACAGCCGTCTACGGTTCACTGTGACAGAGACTGCCACCGGGAAACCTCCTTCCACCGCCTTCCGCCGGATTCTGCTGCCGATTTCCCAGGCTGTCTCCTCGTCAAACTGGTCAAAGACCAGCTCCTTCTGCTCCAGGCGCAGCTGTTCTATCTTTGCTGATACTTCTTCCAACGCTCCTCCTTGTCCGCCGGGAACACAATCCCCAGCTGCCTGCGCACCTCATCCATCAGCTCCAGCTCCATCAGGGAATACTGGTTGTGGACGGCTGCAGACTCACCGCGTTCCATCAGACGAAGCCACTCCTGCACCTCCGGCAGCATGGGATCTTCCAGGCCCTCCGGAACAAGCGTCTCCTTTGAGCCGTCCCGGCGCCAGATCTCAATCACCGAGGGGTTGGTCAGGTCTTCCCGGATCACCATAGTGCCGTCCTCCCCCTGGATCTGGCTGGGAATCCTGTTGTCCGCGATTTTCGAGTACAGCAGCTCTGCCTGCATTCCCTCATAGCGGGCCAGGATCGTTCCCGCCCCATCCACACCGTTCTCCAACAGAATACTGTCCGCCGCAATCCCTTCCGGCCGCCCAAAGAGTTTAACCAGCTCATGAACACAGTACACCCCGATATCCATCAGCGCTCCATTGGAAAATGCCGGATTAAACGCATTTTCCACGATGCCCTGGCGGAATTTATCATATCTGGATGAATATTTCCCATACTGCAGGCTGACCCTGCGGATCGTCCCCAGCTGTCCCAGATTCTCCTTTATCATGTCAAATGACGGAAGGAACACCGAGCGCAGCGCTTCCATGATAATAACCCCATTTTCCTCTGCAATGGCCAGAAGCCGTTTAAGCTCCTCCTGGTTGCTGGTGATGGTTTTCTCACAGAGCACATGCTTTTTATGGGACAGGAATAATGCCGCCTGCTCAAAATGGAGGCTGTTGGGGCTGGCCACATACACTGCGTCCACGTCCTCTGCCTCCGCCAGTTCCTGAAGGCTGGTGACAAATCGGCCGGCTCCATGCCTTGCCGCGAATTCCTGGGCCGTATCCTCTGACCGTGAGTAAGCCGCGCTGTAGTGAAGTCCCGGGCAGGCCTTGGCAGATTTTAGAAACCACTCCACAATAAAATTTGTTCCCACTGTCGCATATCTGATCATCTGTCTGAGTCCTTTCTCTGCTGCATAATTCGCGCCGCGCTTCACCTGGGATGTGTTTGAAAATTCATTTCCGCCATCTGCAGGCGCCGGCGCCATACCGCTATTATATACCTTCGCCCCGCCATCCGCAACGATGAATCCCTCTGACAGCCCCCCTTAACACTACCCCTTTTTCTCAAGCAGCATGGTCTCTATCTTACCAATAATGGCATCCGCCTTTTTGATGGCATCCCCAATCCACACCCGCACAACAGGGATATTCTTAAAACGCTCCTCGCCCAGAATGGACATATCCTTGGTCAGAATGACGGCATCCGCTTCCTCCACGTCCTCGGGCGTAATCTTATTCTCCAGCCCAATGGACCCCTGGGTCTCCACCTTGATGGCAATGCCGCGCTTTTTCGCCGCCTTCTCCAGCGCCTCAGCCGCCATATAGGTGTGCGCCACGCCGGAAGGGCAGGAAGTAATTGCTAAAAGTTTCATATGAAATCCTCACTTTCTCTATTCAAAACTGATATCAATATCATCATCAGATCCGGCCTCCGACTTCTCAGTCACCGGTTTCTTCACAAGGTTAACAAGTACCGCAGTCACCGCTGCACCCACCAGCACAGAAATAATCCAGCCCATGCGGTTGCTGATCGCCGGAAGCACGATGAATCCGCCCCATGCCACGGTACAGGTGGTATTCATCATAAATGCCAGAGCGCTTCCCACCGCGTCGCCTATCATCAGACAGGGGATCACGCGCAGCGGATCATTGGCGGCAAAGGGGATCGCCCCCTCAGTGATACCCACACAGCCCATGGCCAGCGCGGCCTTGCCTGCTTCCTTCTCCTCTGAGGTATATTTCCTGGGAGCCAGGAAGGTGGCCAGAGCCATGCCAAGGGGAGGAATGCAGACCGCTGCCGCAGACGGACCCGCATATGTATAGATTCCGGCGCTGACAGTTCCCACGCAGAATGCATAAGATACCTTATTTACCGGGCCGCCCATATCAAAGGCGGTCATCAGTCCGCAGATCACGCCCAGAAGGATTCTGTTGCCCTGGGACATGCTGGTCAGCCAGTTGGTCAGAGCCATCATCAGCCCGGCAATAGGTGTTCCGATCACCCAGTACATAATTCCGGCAGACACGGTCACGCCCACAGCAGGAATAATGATAATGGATTTTAATGAAGCCAGGGATTTGGGCAGTTTAATCTTCTTCAGATAAAAACACACAATACCCGCTATAAAACCCCCTGCAATCCCGCCTAAGAAACCGGCGCCAATACTGTTTGCAATAAACCCGGCCGCCATGCCAGGCGCAAGCCCCGGCCGGTCCGCAATGGAAAAGGCAATAAATCCGGCCAGAATCGGCACCATGAATCCCATTGCCGCCGCTCCCAGCGTCCACAGGTCGGCCGCAAATCCCGTATCCGGCACAGCCCCCTCGCCATTTAAGATCACCGCAACTGCAAAGAGCACACCGCCCGCCACCACAAATGGAATCATGTGTGAAACGCCCTTCATCAAATGTTTCCTTGCATCCTTTAATATCCCTAAAAATTCTCCCATTTTTATACCCTCCTTAAAGCGCTACAGCTGTTCCCCCACCAGTGCCAAAATCTCTTCCGGCGTTTCCGCCATTTGAATCTGTTCCCTGAAATCATCATCAATCAGTTTCCTGGAGAGCGCCGCCAAAATCTGAAGATGGCGGTCCCCCGCTCCCGTCTCCGGCACAGCCAGCTGGAAAATCATGGTCACATTGTCCTCCTCATCCCAATAGATCTCTTTCTTCAGCCGGGCAAATGCCACACTGGCCGCCTTTACGGCATCCGTCTTGGCATGGGGTGTTGCCACGGAGAATCCAACGCCTGTGGCATAGGTTTCTTCCCGTTTAAACACCTGGCGGATATACTCCTCCTTATCCGTCAGCCGGCCGGCCCGGTCCAGCCGGTCCGCCAGCAGACGGATCACCGCCTCCTTGCTCTCTGCCTCTGCGTCAAGGCAGATCAGCTCCTTACTCAATACCTGTTCCATTATTATACCCTCCTGATTTTAAATGCAATAATCCCCGATCATCTGCCTGAACTGCGCGGGCGTCCCCGCCTCCCTCAGTATATCCGCGATTTTCACCTCGCAGGTCAGATGATAAAATCCATTAAAAAATGCCCTGGTACTCTCCACATCCTCAAAATCCAGGGCCAGCATAAACACCAGACTGACCGGCTCCCCCGTCCAGTCCATTGTTTCTCTCAGCTGCGCCACACAGACCGCAGGCTTCTTCACAAAACCGCTGATTCCATGAGGGATGGCCACTTTAAATCCAAGAGCCGTGCTGCCCCGTTCCTCCCTGTCCCTCACATCCCGGAGAAATTGTTCCGTTACATAACCCTTTTCTTCCAATTTCCCGGACATCTGCTCCAAAAGCCGCTCCCTGCTCGTTTCTTCACAGTCGAGAAATATCAGTTCATCATCCAGCAGATCCAAAAGGCTTCCCCCTGCCGGCTGTGCTTTTGTGTAGATTCCGGAACACAGACGGTTCAGCAGCTTTAGATCATCGCGGCTGAGCACCGGCGAGATCACTGCCACCGGGCAGTCCGCCTTTACATCCCGGATGGTGGACACCACCAGCTGGGGGTTCAGCTGCCTTAACATATCCCGGCGTTCATACCCCAGGACCTCTGCAATCAGCAGCTGGGGCACCTGGTCTTTCAGCTTCCTGGCCAGAATCTGGGATGTCCCCACTCCCCCTGCGCAGATCACTACGGTCCGTATGGTCCGTTCCCCCCTCACAATAGCGCCTCCCATCAGCAGCGACAGGCAGGAGATCTCATTCTCAGACGGCAGCTCCCCTGCCGCTTCCTTGTAGATCACACTTCCCGCTGCAAAGCAGGCTGAGAACACCGCAGGATACGTACGCTTTACCTCCTCCAGAAACGGATTCTTGATCTCCACGCCATACCTGATCCGCGGCAGGGCGGAACGGTTGTAGCAGGCCAGCGTCCGGACCAGCAGTTCATCCGCCCCGCCTTCCAGCCCCATGACCATGTATACATACTGTATGACCCTAAGGGCAAAGTCCCGTTCCTTGCTGGTCACAGGTTCTCCCTGGCCGTCCGGCGCTTCCTGGTACTCCATGCAGCACAGCAGCAGGCTGATATACGCCTCCTCCTCCCTTGGCAGACCAAGAGCCGTCATCAGGCTGCGGGCCGCTCCCTCCACCCCGGGCAGTGTTGCCTCCCTGGAAAGGGCAGATTCTTTAGCCGGAGGCATTTCCCTGGAATCCATGGACTCCACCTGATACGTAAAATCCGGCTCCATCCTGTATCCGTGCTTTACTCTGGCTGCCGTGACCGCCAGATACTCAATAAGCGCCTCAAAGCTCCGGTCCGACAGGCAGCGGCCCCACCGCTTCTCCATGTTCTGGATCACCTGGACAAAAGCTTCTATCCTATATCCCCTGAAGCAGCCCGACAGACGTTTAAATGTCCCCGGCTTCAGCCTGTAGTCACCCCCATTTTCCCCGTCCGCGCCCTCCTCCGGTTCCATCCGGTTGACTTCCACAATGGCCCGTCGTATCTTCAGCTCCGGCCCCCGGACATATATGCCAGCGCCGGGACGTTTCACCAGCTCGATGCCCGCCTGTTCCAGATACAGCTTCGCCAGTTTCAGGTCCTGCCCCACCGTGTCCTTGGATACCTTCAAATCCTCTGCAAACAAGGTGGTGGTGTAGCTGGTTCTGTTGTTAAGCAGCACCTTGACTATGTAAAACAGGCGTTTTGAGGCACAGTCTCCCACTGCCCCGGCGCCGGACAATTCATCCAGAACCTCCTGTTCCCGGCCCCTGCAGTTCAAAAAGGTTCCCACTCCGGCCTTGTTGGCCACGGTAATCCCCTTTTCATCACAGAAGGCATATACCTCTTTCAGATAACTGCTGATGCTCCGCTCAGACATGGACAGGGCCGCCGCCATCCGCCCCGCGGTCATGGGCCGTCCCTCATTCCGTATTAAAAGCATCAGCACCTTTGCGGCTTTCTCCGACAGCATAGAACCACCTTATTTCTCTAAATCGCTCCGAACTTCTCCACCAGCGCGGCTTCCATCTCCTCAAATGGAGGACGGATTCCCAGATAAAGCTCATCCTGAGCAATGGCCTGTAAAATCAGCATCCTTGTCCCCGGCACCACACGGCAGCCAGCTTTACCTGCCTCTGCTGCGAACACCGTGTGGATGGGGTTAAACACCACATCCAGCACCACTATCCCCTGAGGGAACTGGTCCGCCGTCAGTAGCGTATCATCTGACTGGAATCCCACGGATGTTGCGTTGACCAGCACATCCCAGCCCGCTTCCTTGTCATAGTCAGAGGGCAGGCCGCCAAACTGGGCTCCCATGGCTGCACACAGCTCCCGGCCCTGTTCCGGGATAATGTTGAACACCGTCACCCTGGCCCCTTCTTTTAACAGCCCGTACAGAATGGCCCGGGCCACGCCCCCTGCTCCAAACATAGCCACTTTTTTACCCTGCAGCCCGGTTACCTCCAGCAGACCGTCCACTGCGCCCTTATAATCTGTGTTATACCCAACCAGCACGCCGTTGTCATTGACAATGGTGTTGACTGCCCCGATCTGCGCTGCGGTCTCATCGATCCTGTCCAGATATTCCATCACCTCGGTCTTGTACGGCATGGTAACGCCCATTCCCCGGATTCCCAGATTTCTCATGGCTTCAACCGCTTCTCTGGCGCCTGCGGGTTCAAAGGATACATAGGCGGCATTGATTCCCGCCTTCTGATAGGCCCTGTTGTGCATCAGCACACCCAGCCCTCCGATCTTACCCGCAATGGAACCGCATAGTGTTGGATTTGATTTTGGCATATTAATCTCCTTTTCTTCCATCTGCCTGAGAGGCACTGGTCAACGAATCACAATTCCCATTTCCCCGGCCTTCTCCAGAATCTCCCCATCCACAGGCCCATCCAGGATCAGAGCCTCGAAATGATCCAGGGAGGCGTACTCAAAGGTTCCGTCCTTGTGAAACTTCTCCTTCTCCGCCACCAGAAAGGCCCGTTTGCAGCGCTGGATCGCAGCCTGCTTCACACTGCCGTCCTCCAGATCATAGGTAAATGTAGCCCCTGTGTCCACATTCATGCCCACGGCCCCGAAGAATCCCACATCAAAGCGGAATGAGCGTATAAAGTTGGTTGCGCCCGCGCCCAGAAATCCATCGCCCGTCATATTGAGCTGCCCTCCGGTGAAAAACAGCGGCACCCCGCCTGCTGCGGCCAGTGGGATCAGGTCTACCATGTTGGTGACCACCTTCACATCAAGCCCGCGCCGCACAATCTCCTTCATCACTTCCAGATTGGAAGTGGAGATATCCAGGTAGACCATATCCCCCTCTGAGATGTAGTCCGCCGCCTTTCTGGCAATGGCTGCCTTTACCTCAATATTCTCAGCCCTCCGCTCGCTGACATGGAACTTGTGAGGATTTTTTCTGGTTACAGTTGCCCCTCCATAGGTTCTGACCAACAGCCCCTGGTTCTCCAGAATGGTCAGATCCTTGCGGATACAGTCCTCTGTCACGGAAAACCGTTCGCTTAAATCCTTCACCACAACCGAGCCGTCCTGGCTCAGCACATTGAGAATTCCGCTGCGCCGTTCCTCTGCGAACATTCCTCTGCCCCCTTTCATCGGGTTTTATATTTTACTCTTATAATGTACACTTACTTTTTATTGTTGTCAATTGTTTTGAATTATTTTGTATTGCCAGTTATCCTATAATTACAGGGACTTCCTGCAAAAATCAGGATGTTATCGGAAACATGCACAAAAAACCGGTGTCCCATAGGCTGGAACGCCGGTTTCCCTTTATTGATTCAATTGAAAACAATTCCTTACAGCAGATTCTCAGGATTCAGGCAATCCAGCTCCTCCAGCACAAACCGGCCGTCCTTGCGGATCAGCACATCATCGAACCAGATCTCACCTCCGCCGTATTCCGGTGTCTGGATGCAGATCAGATCCCAGTGCACGGACGAGTGGTTTCCGTTATCCGTATTGTCGTAAGCATTTCCCGGGGTGATATGGAAGCTTCCCGCTATCTTCTCATCAAAGAGAATGTCGCCGATGGCCCTGTGGATCTGCGGGTTTACGCCAAAGGCAAACTCTCCCACATAGCGCGCCCCCTCATCAATGTCAAACACCTTGTTCATGCGCTCCACGTTGTTGGAGCTGCAGTCCACAATCCGGCCGTCCCGGAACACCAGCTTCACATCCTGATACACAAAACCGTCATACGGTGCCGGCGTATTGTAGGTGATCACACCGTTCACCGAATCCTTCACCGGAGCAGTGTACACCTCCCCGTCCGGTATGTTCTTGTTGCCATGCATGCCGCAGCTGGGAATCCCCTTGATGGAGAAGGTCAGATCCGTACCCGGCCCAACAATGTGCACCTTGTCCGTCCGGTCCATCAGGGCTTCAAGGTTCTCCATGGCCCTGCCCATTTTCTCATAGTCCACCAGGCAGGCTGCAAAATAGAAATCCTCGTACTCCTCAGTGCTCATCCCCGCCAGCTGGGCCATGGCGTCATTGGGATAGCGCAGCACCGACCATTTGGTGTGGTTGCAGCGCTCCGCCAGATGGATGGGGCCCCAGTAATGCTTGCGGTAGAAGCCGTTTTTCTCATCTGACACCTTGTTCCACACGCTGATATTGTCAGTGGCCCGGATATCAATGTATGCGTCCATGTCCTTCATCCGGTCCAGCTCATAGGAGGCGATCTCCGCCATGTGCTCCTCACTGCTGCCCTCGATCAGTGCGCCCTCCACCTCATAATCAAAGATGTGCACAAAGGGCTTGCCCCCCGCCGCATAAGCTTCCTGCACCAGGGCCTTTAACAGCCCGGTCTGTTTTCCATGTAGCTCAATCAGGATCTTCTCATTCTTCTGCAGGTACACTGCCTGCCCAATCAAAAACTTCGCAAATTTCCGAATCCGCGGATCTTCCATGATCTATCCTCCCCTGCTTACTTATTGCTGTTCTCATACAGTCTGACATAGCTGTCCCCGCCGTTTAAGCCGGTCAGTGCGCTGACCAGCACAATCATCAGCACTGCCGCAGGAACCGCCACAATGGCGCTGGCAATCCCATAAGGACTGTCTAACACCATGGTCCAGACCACAGTCACCACGCCTCCTGTCAAAATGCCCGCGATTCCGCCCGCAGGAGTCACTTTCTTCCAGAACAGGGCAAACAGCAGGGCCGGCGTAATGGCCGCGCCGTACATGGTGTAAGCCGTCATCTGCAGGCTCAGAATAGTGGGAAAGAACAGGGTGAGCACCACTGCCAGTACGGTGAGCACCACAATGGTCACACGCATGAAACGGATCTTCTGCCGGTCGTCGGCATCCTTTTTAATGTAACGCCCCCAGACGTCATAGGTCACATTGGTGGCTGCCGACAGCAGATATGAGTCCGCCGTTGTCACAATAAACGCCACGCAGGCCACCAGCACCACCGCGCCCAGCACAAAGGGCAGGCAGTCCACTGCCAGGGTAAAGATCACATTGGAGGGGATCGCAAGGGTATTATCCCCTGCATACAGGGCAATTCCGGCGGTGCACATCAGGATAATCAGGATGCACACAGTTACCTCCGCCACAAACAGGCCTAAATTAGACTTCTTAGCCTCCTCTGCACTTTTCGCTGATGCGAAACGCTGCATCATGTTCTGATCGCCCAGCAGCAGGGAAATGGTTGGAACCATGTAACCCAAAATCGCCACAACGCTGAGCCCGCCGGTCATTGTCATCTTCTCAGCCGGCATACTGGCAATGGCTGCCGCCCATCCCCCCGCCTTGGCAAACAGCAGCGGAAGGGCAATCAGGAAGCCGCCCACCATCATCAGGGCGCTGACAGCATCCGTGTAGGCCACGGATATCATACCGCCGCTGACTGTCAGGAACAGAATTCCCACTGCTGACAGCACGGTGGCAAGATTGGCATCCATGCCCGTGATCAGGCTGATAATATTTCCTGCCGCTTTGATCTGTGTGGCGCACAGTCCCACATAGGCCAGCATGATGCAGACCACGGCAATGATGCTGGCCACATCCCCATAGCGGGCGCCGAATACCTCAGGCACTGTGATCTTGGTGCTGCTCCTCACCTTGCTGGAGATAAAATACAGCAGCAGCATTCCAATAGGCGCACCTGCAAAGTGGAGCGCGCCCACCCAGGGACCGTACATATAGACCACGCTGGCGCTTCCCGTGATGCCTCCGCCTCCGCACCAGCTGGCCAGCAGGGTTCCGATGAGGATAAAAAAGGGCAGCTGACGCCCCGCTACCACAAAGTCATCAGATGTTTTCACTTTCTTCTTTCCAATCATGATGCCATAAATAATGATACCCGCTATATACACGAGAATGCATATTAAATAACCCATATTG
>OKVW01001340.1_pt1 | contig 10481 bp, 9 predicted proteins | sample 1606991 | NCBI WGS metagenome assembly OKVW01 (sample SAMN03281021, study PRJEB24777) | human gut metagenome | isolation source: fecal sample PR177 from 1 month old male Malay infant, vaginal delivered...
CCCGCCGCAAATGCGGGATAGTAGAGACGCCGGATTACCTGCCTCTCCCCCTTTTTTCTCCGTTCACATACATCTCCCAGCATGTCAAAATGCCCGTCAATGGTGTATTTAATATTCATGAATTACCTCTATTATCTTATTAGTAGATCAGATCAGAGAAGAATACAATGCACACGGCATCCTCCTGACCTGTATTTAAATAGTTGTGCAGCGTGTTTTTCGGAATGTAAAAACTGTCCCCCTCCCGGGCGTTATAGACGTGGGTGCCGATGTGGGCCTCCAGCTGTCCCTTTACCAGCAGGACGTTCTCGTCCATGGTCTGGTGGAGGATCATAGTCTCAGTAACCCAGTAGCCTGGTTTTAAGTTGACATACAGGCCGGTGAGGCAGGGCTTCTGTTGATCCGGCAGAATGGACGGTGTAAAAATAGAGTAGGAGGTGTCGATCTCCGGGATCTTCATCGGAACGCGGTTGTCCCTGCGGACAATGTAGCCGGGGCTTGTGCTTTCCTCCGACTGGGCGGCAGACACCGGCGTCTCATTCTCCGTGCCCATGATCAGCCATACCTCGGAACAGCCCAGGCAGTTGGCAATTTTGCGCAGAGCCGCCAGGGACGGCTCCTTCTGGTTGCGCTCCAGCTGGGAAATGTAACCGATGCTGTATCCCGTCTCCTCGGCCACCTGGGCGAGTGTATATCCTTTTTTCTTTCGCTCATCGCGAATTCGGCTCCAATTCATAATCCAATTCCAGCGCCTTTGATCCTGGACAGGCCCTCTGTCAGCAGCGGGCGCGGACAGCCGATGTTCAGCCTCATAAAGGTATCTGCCTGATCGCCGAAGCGGTAGCCCGCGTTCATGCGCACCTTGGCCTTTTCCAGGAAAAATGTGTTCAGCTCCTCATTTTTAAGCCCCAGTCCGGCACAGTCCAGCCACAGCAGATAGGTGCCCTCAGGAACCCAGACCTTGATCTGGGGAATCTGCTCTCTGATATAGTTTACCGCATAGTCCCGATTGGCTTCCAGATATACCAGAAGCTCCTCCAGCCAGTCCTCAGCTTCATTGTAGGCGGCGGTGAGGGCGGTCATGCCGAACACGTTGCTGCCCAGATCCAGTGCGTCGTACACGGACATGTAAGCGGCCCGCAGCCGTGGGTTGGGGATGACCACATAAGACTGGCACAGTCCGGCCAGGTTAAATGTTTTGCTGGGCGCATAGGCGGTTACCGTGCGGTTCGCCATATCCTCGGAAATGGAGGCGATGGAAATGTGCTGGTGCCCTGGGTAAATGAAATCAGCGTGGATTTCATCAGAGACAACGATCAGGTCATGGCGTTTGGCAATGTCCGCCAGCTTCAGCAGCTCCTCCCTGGTCCACACACGGCCGGCCGGGTTGTGGGGATTGCACATCATCATCATTTTGGTGCGCTTGTCGATCTGGGATTCCAGCAAATCGAAATCAATGCTGTAGCGGCCATCCACGTCCCTGGCCAGCTGATGGTTGACGATGACACGCCCGTTTTCACGGATGGAGTTGTAGAAGGGGCGGTACACCGGCGTCATGATCAGTATCCGGTCACCTGGGTTAGTAAATGCCTCCACACTCATGGAGAGGGCTGGCACCACGCCGGGGCTGAACTCCACCCACTCCTTCTCAATCTTCCAGTGGTAACGCCGTCCAACCCAGGAGGTGATGGCGCTTAGAAGGCCGTCACCGTGGAAGGTATATCCGTATACCGGATGATCCAGCCGCTTCTGCATGGCGGCCTGGATCTGGGGTGCCACCGGGAAATCCATATCCGCAACCCACAGGGGATGGATGTCGGGGCTGCCGTTGTCGTCCCATTTCAGGCAGTCGGTGCCTGTTCTGTCAATGATGGTATCAAAATTATATTTGCTCATAGTAATTGTCCTTTCATTTTGTAAGATCTAAATCCAATTAAGCGATTCCTGCCAGCCCTGTGATGGCTGAGATGGCGCACTGCGCCTCTGTCATGTCCCTGCATTCCACGGACACCTCCGTGCCGCCGACCCGTGTGGTATAGGGCAGCTGTGCCACCATTTCCGCCATGGCGGTGGTCTTGAAATCAATGGCCAGGCAGATGGGAGTCTCCAGCTTATATAAGGGGAGGGACTTCAGATCCGATTCCAGCACCTTTTTAACCGCTTCAATGGTATTCTGCCGCAGCTGTTTCTGGGGGACGAACTTGGCGGCGTACCGGGAAAGGCTCTCCTTGGTGGTGACGAAGGTCACCCAGGGCATCATCCCCTGATCTATCAGCTGGCGGCCCAGGCCGGAATCCCCGATCACTAGGCCCACCGGCACGCCGTAGCTGCCTGCCAGGGCCGCGTTGGCAGTGGACTCGTTCATATATCTGCCGTTCAGCTTCAGCTGGGCCACTGCTTTGCCGGAGAAGCTGTGATCCATGTTGGCGAAGGGTTCCCCCGGGCCTGCGTGGTATCCGGCAAGGAACACCACATCATATGTACTGTCCAGGCAGGACATCATAAAATGCTTCCTGGGGGAGCCGCTGACCAGGCTGATGCGCGGGTCCATGGCACTGAGCTCATCATAAGAAAGGTTAGTCCCGCTGCCATGGGAATCTGCTACAGTGATTTCCTCCACCTGGGAGTCCTGAGCCGACAGGTGGATTCCGTCCATGATCCACTGGATCTGGTTGTGAAGGGCTCTGCGGAATGAGAGGATTTCCTCTTTTTCCTGGAAGGGCGCGGTGATACCGGCCATGCCTTCCATATCTACCGAAATAAAAATTTTCATATGTGCCTCCTGAAGTTTTTTCAGTTGAAATATAAAAATATTATAATCGCACAAGAAAATAAAGTCAATATATTGACAAAATAAACAAAAATAATTATACTATAGGTAAAAATATGAAAGTGCAAAGGAGGAAGCAATATGAAAAAAAGAAAATTAATCCCATTAATGCTTGCTGCGGCCACGGCTGTTTCCATGCTCAGTGCATGTGGTTCCAGCACCAAAACGGCGGAGACCCAAGCCACCACGAATCAGGGGGTATAGATACCACCGAAGCGGCAGAGAGTGAGACCGAGGCTGAGGAGGGAGCCGGTTCTGACCGGTACCTGGTATGGCGTTTGTCCGCAGAGCCAAAGCTGTGGGACCCCACCAACAACTCAGAATCCATTTCCGATGCCATTGTGAAGCAGCTGTTTGAGGGACTGACCGTTTCCACATCCGACGGATTCAAGCCGGGTATGGCTGAGACATGGGATGTGTCCGAGGATGGCAAGACCTACACCTTCCATCTGAGAAAGGACGCCAAGTGGTCGGACGGGGACCCTGTCACTGCCAAGGACTTCGAGTATTCCTGGAGAAGGATCTGTGATCCTGATTACGCCTCTGAGGCCCTGCAGGCTGTGACTGACTACGTGGTGGGCGCCACTGAGTATTTCGAGGGAACCGGCGCTTATGACGACATCAAGGCAACTGCAATCGATGACTACACATTTGAGGTAGTATTAAAGAATGTTACCCCTTACTTCCCGCAGCTGGTGGCCAACGACGTATACCTTCCAATCAAGAAGGACGTGGTGGAAGCAGCAGGAGAGGGATGGGAGAAGAAACCGGATACCTGTGTCAGCAACGGCCCGTTCATGCTGGAAGAGTACCAGGTAGGCTCTCATTTCCTGTTTAAGAAGAACCCCAACTATTATGATGCGGCTGCTGTGAAGCTTCCCGGAATCAAGGCTGTGATTATCACAGACGACAATACCGCATACCAGGCATACCAGACCGGTGAGGTGGATGTGATGGATCACCTCCCATCTGAACAGATTCCTCAGATCGTGGCAGAAGATCCCAATGTGATCGTAAGCGCGGACACTGGAGCCAGGTTCATGAACTTCAACGTGGACAAGGCCCCGACCGATGATTTACATGTGCGCAAGGCCATCTCCTACGCCATTGACAGAAAGCAGATCGTGGAGCAGGTGTTAAAGGACGGAAGTATTCCGGCCAGCGGTTTCATCGCACCCACCTGCCAGAAGACTGACGGCAGCTCCTTCCGCGTGATGGAATCCGACGGCTATCCGGCAGAAGAGTACGGCATTAATCCCAGACAGGCCAATGTAGAGGCTGCGAAGCAGGAGCTGGCAGAGGCCGGATATCCTGACGGCAAGGATTTCCCCGCGCTGGAGATTACATACCCCAACAACGACAGGGACAAAAAGACCTGTGAGGCCATCCAGCAAATGCTGGAGGACAACCTGGGAATCACTGTTACCCTGCGTGCAGAAGAGTCCAGCGTATTCACCTCCACCAAGAACAACGGCGACTATCAGATGGCCACCGGCGGCTGGACCAACAGCCCCTACGATGCCAGCGGACTGATCAAGCTGTTCTATTCCCAGAACGGCAACAACACGCCCCAGTGGAGATGGAAAGATTACACAGGAGCGCCCCATGACAAGACCCTGAATCCGGGCAGCGAGGCATTTGACATTGCATTTGACAAGGCTCTTGCGTCCCAGGGCGCGGACCGCGACAACGCGTGGGTGGAGGCTGAGCAGGCGCTGATGGCAGATATGCCGGTAACACCCCTCTACTATCCGTCTTACATTGCAGTGGTAAATGAGGACCAGGTCGAGGACGTGGAGCTGACAGCAAGCAACACCTTCATGTTTAAGGCAGCCAGCGTTATTGAATAATTAGGAAACGGAGGCCGTAAAAGGATTAACCTTTACCGGCCTCCCATTTTACATGAAAGGAACCTGAATATGCTCCGATACATATTAAAGAGGGTCGTATCCTCGATTATTACAATTTGGTTCATTATGACGCTCACCTTCTTCCTGATGAAAGCAATTCCGGGCGACCCCTTCTCCAGTGAAAAAATGGCTGACCCTGTGATTATTGAGAACATCAAGGCAAAATACGGGCTGGACCGCCCGCTGTCCGAGCAGTATGTGAAATACCTGTCGGACTATGCCCACGGTGATTTCGGAATCTCCTTTATGAAGAAGGGACTGACCACCAATGACATCATTTCCTCGGGCTTCCCCTATTCACTGACCATCGGACTCTGGGCTTCCGCAATTGTGCTGGTGATAGGGATATTCTTCGGCATTATTGCGGCGCTGCGGCAGAACAGGTTCGTGGACCGGCTGCTGATGATCCTGTCCTCCCTGGGAGCCACCATCCCCAGCTTTGTGTTTGCCACAGGCTTTCTGTTCGTGTTCAGCAAGATACTGGGGCTTGTGCCCTCCTATGGGGTGAACAACTGGAAGGGGTACATCGGACCGGTGATTGTCAGCGCCCTGTTCTCCCTGGCTTATGTGGTGCGGCTCATGAGAACGTCCACGTTAGATGTGCTGAACCAGGATTATATCCGCACGGCCAGGGCCAAGGGGCTGCCGGAGTGGAAGGTGCTGGGCAAACACGCCATGAGAAATGCCATCCTGCCCGTTGTCACCTACATTGGCCCCATGTTCGCGGCGCTGATCACAGGTTCCTTTGTGGTGGAGAAGGTATTTGGAATACCGGGTATCGGCAATCTGTTTACCAACAGTATTTTGAACAGGGATTATACCCTGATTATGGGAATCACCGTGTTCTTCTCCGTGATTCTCGTGATCTGCATCCTGGTGGTGGATGTGCTGTACGTGTTGATTGACCCAAGAATCAAATACCAATAGGCGTTAGGAGACAGAGTATGACCAATGAGAATGATATGAAGAACCTTCCTGACGAGCTTTGGGAACCGCTTAAGCAGCAGGAAAAGGATGCAGAGAAAATCGAACGGCCCAGCCTCACCTTCTTCCAGGACGGCTGGAGACGTCTGAAGGCCAACAAGGTGGCCATGATTTCCATGGTTGCCATTTTCATCATTACCGTGGGAGCCATTGTGGTACCATGGTTCTGGCCCTACAGTTATAAACAGCAGGATTTAAACCTGGCCAACCTGCCGGCCACCATGAAGGTATATCCGGTAGATGACGAGAACAGCGTGTATGTGACTCCTCAGTATATGCTGATGGTGGTCTCTCCAAAGGGAGAGTTAAAAGGGCTGGCGGAAGCCACCCGCAAGGATATGAACCAGAAGAAAAATTACTTTGACATCAACGGAAAAGCCATTGTGGTTGATTACAGCTTCTATTCCGATGCATTAAAGGAATATAAGAAACTGGAAAAAACGGTGAAAAAGACTGGGAATCCCATGGTTCAGGTGAAAAAGGCTGATTATCTGAAGCAGTATTTCCAGGGGACAGACACCCAGGAGGTGAATCTGGCTGAAGCCCAGGATATCCTGGAGAACAAGCTGGCCCGCACCCAGGTAACCAGCGACGGGCAGCTTCTGACCAATCAGGTGAAGGTCAAGAACCAGACCTATCTGCTGGGCACCGACGGCCTGGGCAGAGATCTGTTTATCCGCATCGTGTACGGCGCCAGAATATCCCTGACAGTGGGCTTCTTCGCCGCGTTTATCAACTTTGTGGTGGGTGTGTTCTACGGAGCCATCGCAGGGTATGCAGGCGGGCAGGTGGACAACATTATGATGCGTATTGTGGACGTGCTGGACTCCATTCCCATGACCTTGTATGTGATCCTGATCATGGTGGTGGTGGGTCCCGGGCTGGTGTCCATTATCGTGGCATTGGGCCTTACCTTCTGGGTGAAGATGGCCCGGATTGTCAGGGGGCAGGTGCTGACCCTGAAGCAGCAGGAGTTTGTGAAGGCAGCCATCGTAACCGGAGCGGATACGAAACGTATCATCATCAAACACCTGATTCCCAACATGATGGGCCCTATTATGGTCAATATTGCGATGCAGATCCCAAGCGCCATCTTCAACGAGGCATTTTTAAGCTTCGTGGGTCTGGGAATCTCCGCACCCATGGCTTCCTGGGGCACCCTGTGCAATGATGCCCTGGCCGGAATCTATGTGTATCCATACCAGATGGTATTCCCGGCCATTGCCATCTCAGTGACAATTTTGACATTTAACCTGTTCAGCGACGGACTCAGAGATGCCTTTGATCCCAAGCAGAGAAAGTAATGAGAGGAGGAAGCGGTACATGAACGAAGAATTATTGGAAGTAAAAGGGCTGCGCACTTCTTTCTTTACCCACCTGGGAGAAGTTAAGGCAATCCGTGACGTCAGTTTTTCCGTACACAAAAAGGAAATAGTGGGGATCGTGGGAGAGTCCGGAAGCGGCAAGAGCGTAACCAGCCTGTCCATTATGGGCCTTCTGGCACATCCGGGCAGAGTGACGGGCGGAGAGATCCTCTTTAAAGGGGAGGACCTGACCAAGGTCCGCAAGGGGAGAATGAGAAAGATCCAGGGAAACCAGATCTCCATGATATTCCAGGACCCAATGACCTCCCTGAATCCGCTGTTTACAATAGGAAACCAGATCACCGAGGCTATCTTGACCCATCAGAAGCTGACCAAACAGGAGGCTAAGGACAAGGCGGTGGAGATGCTGAAACTGGTGGGAATCCCATCCCCAGAGAAGCGCTGTCACTCCTATCCCCATGAGTTCTCCGGCGGTATGCGCCAGCGCGCCATGATCGCCATGGCCCTGTCCTGTGAGCCGGATCTGCTGATTGCCGACGAGCCAACCACTGCTCTGGACGTGACGATCCAGGCACAGGTGCTGTCCCTGATGAAGGAGCTGAATGAGCGCCTGGGAACAGCCACCATACTGATCACCCACAACCTGGGCTGTGCATCCAGTATCTGCGACAAGATCATTGTGATGTACGGGGGCCAGGTGATGGAGGAGGGCACCACTGAGGAGATCTTCTACGAGCCCAGACATCCCTACACCATGGGCCTGCTGAATTCCATTCCCAAGGTCACAGGGGAAGAGTCCAAGCAGCGGCTGATTCCCATCCTCGGCACGCCGCCGGATATGCTGAATCCGCCTACCGGATGTCCCTTCTATCCACGGTGCCAGTTTGCCGTGAAGGCCTGCGCTTCCATGGAGGTGCCGGAGCAGCATTTAAGTGAAACCCACCGGGTGAGCTGCTTTATGTGCCACCCTCAGGCGCCGGTCAATGAAGCATATGAAGCGCAGAAGGGAGGTATCCGCCGTGTCTGATGAGTTATTATTGGAAGTTAAAAACTTAAAGATGTATTTTGAGAACCGCAAGGGGCTTCTGGGGAAACAGATCGAGTATGTGAAGGCAGTGGATGACGTGTCCTTCCAGATCCACAGGGGGGAGACCATCGGCCTGGTGGGAGAGTCCGGCTGCGGTAAATCCACCACCGGTTACTCCATTATGCGTCTCTACAAGCCCACTGCGGGCCAGATCCTGTATAAGGGCGTGGACCTTGCGCCTATGAGCCCCAAGGAAGTGTGGCCTTACCGGAAGAACATGCAGATGATCTTCCAGGACCCCTACGCCTCATTAAATCCACGCATGACCGTCTCCGATATCATCGGAGAGCCGCTGGACATCTATCATTTATATGAGGGGAAGGAGCGGCAGAGCCGCATCTATCAGCTGCTGGAGACGGTGGGACTGGGCAAGGACCACGCCAGCCGTTATCCCCATGAGTTCTCAGGCGGCCAGCGCCAGCGCGTGGGTATCGCCAGAGCGCTGGCAGTCAATCCGGAGTTCATTGTGTGCGATGAGCCGATATCTGCCCTTGACGTATCCATCCAGGCCCAGGTGGTTAATATGCTGGAGGACCTGCAGGCCAGCCTGGGGCTAACCTACCTGTTTATTGCCCACGACCTGTCCATGGTGCGCCACATTTCCCGGAAGGTGGGCGTCATGTACCTGGGCTCACTGGTGGAGTTCGCGGAGACGGAGGAGCTGTACACCCACACCCTTCACCCCTACACCCAGGCGCTGATGTCAGCGGTCCCTGAGCTGGACCCGGCCATCAGTAAGACCAAGCAGGTGCAGATGTTAAAGGGCGATATACCAAGCCCTATCAATACACCGCCAGGCTGCAAATTTGCCTCCAGATGTCCCCACGCCACCGGGCGCTGCCAGCAGGAACGCCCTGAATTTCGGGAGGTTTCCCCTGGACATTTCGCAGCCTGTCATTTAGTATAAGTGTAGAACAACGGCTGAGAAAAGGACTGGGAGGGAGTAAAATCTATGCATGAATTGACAAAACTGATCAAAAACGATATGAAGCCCGCTCTGGGTGTCACTGAGCCTGGGGCCATTGCCTTTGCAGTGTCCACTGCAAAATCCTATTTGACGGGAGATCTTAAGAAGATCACCCTGGAATTAAACAGCGGCATGTACAAAAATGCCTATACCTGCGGTATCCCTGGCAGCAGCCATGTGGGCAACCTCTACGCAGCAGCCCTGGGCGCTGTAGCCGGCCGGCCGGAACAGGGGCTGGAGAGCCTCTCGGATGTGACTGAGGCCGACAACCGGGCTGCGGAGCAGATGGTGGAGGCCGGCATGGTGGAGGCCCGCATGACGGAGGTCACCAGCCGCATCTTTATCCGTGCCTGCGTGGCGGCGGGGGACGGCGAGGCAGTGGTGACCATCAGGGATTCCCACACCAACATTGTGGATGTTACGGTTAACGGTAAAACTGTATATACTAAGGAAGAGACAGCAGCGGAGTCTGCCCACGCCGTTCCGCTGATCCACTCCTACACCCTCCAGGAAATGTATGATTATGTGAACACGGTGGACGTGGAGGAGATCCGCTTTATTATGGAAGCGTTCTCCATGAACTATAGGCTCTTTGAGGAGGGGTTAAGCAGTCCCCGAACTACATATGCCAGGTATCTGCTGAAGAAAAACGGAGGAGAGATTATCTCCGGGGATGAGCAGAAAACAGCCTCTTTGTTGTGCAATGCAGCAATCGAAGCGCGTGTGATTGGCCTGGATAGGCCGGCGATGAGTATCACCGGCTCCGGCGCCCACGGTATTATCGCCACCCTGCCACTGTATGCGGTGGCCCGGGTTAAGGGGCTGGAGGATGAGAAATTGCTGCGGGCAACAGCGCTCAGCTATCTGGTATGTATGTACATTAAGGAGTATTCAGGGAAACTGTCCGCCTTCTGCGGCTGCGGTATCGCGGCAGGGACAGGGATGGCCTGCGGCCTGGTATATTTAAAAGATGGAACCGTGGATATGATGGCCAAGACCATTAATAATATGTCAAGTTCGATTACGGGGATGATCTGTGACGGCGGCAATAAGGGGTGCACTATGAAAGGGGTGGTGGCCGTGGATGCTGCGTTTCAGTCTGTGGACTTTGCTATGGAAGGGATATTTATTGATAATGTGCATGGGATCAATGGCGGTACGCCGGAGGAGACGATGCGCAATATGGGGTTGATTGCGTCACCGGGGATGGTGGGGACGGAGAAGGTGATTGTGGATATTATGGAGCAGAAGTAGGGGGATAGGCGCGAATGGTTACGCGGACGTTGGCTGGTGTATTGGATGGAACCTGAGGGCGGAGGGACAGACGGCGGCCGGAAGGGGCGGCTGGTTCCTGGTTACGGAGGGAGTGTCACTAAGA
>OKVW01001344.1_pt1 | contig 10474 bp, 10 predicted proteins | sample 1606991 | NCBI WGS metagenome assembly OKVW01 (sample SAMN03281021, study PRJEB24777) | human gut metagenome | isolation source: fecal sample PR177 from 1 month old male Malay infant, vaginal delivered...
CCAGGTACTGGTCTCCAAGGGGGTCAACAACAGCCTGCCGCTGGTCAGGTGGTATTGATGTGGTATTGCTGCGGACGGCAGCAGGGAATTTGCAGAAAATTGGAAAAAATATAAAAAGTGCTTGATTTTAATATTCATATATGATATTATCTTCTGGTCGGGGCATTAGCGCAGCTGGGAGCGCGCCACACTGGCAGTGTGGAGGTCACGGGTTCGAATCCCGTATGCTCCATTTTTTATTGCTCAAAAAAGGGTCATCTGTGAAGGATGACCCTTTTTGTTCGGATGGAAGGTTCCATTGGTGCGGGCGCGCGGGGAAGATCCACTGAAGGCCGCAGCGGCAGGTAAAAAGAAAACACCTGGAAGTACATAGGCGTTCAATAAGATTATAACATCTGATCCTTATCAGAGGGAAGATAGCGCATCACTTCGCCAATGTCGCAGTTGAGTATCCGGCAGAGATCATTTATGGTAGTGGTGTTGATGGGCTTATCCTTACGCAGGCGGTCGATAGTGGAGCTGGAAATATGATGTTTGTAAATCAAGGTGTATGTAGATTCCTCGGACTCCTTTAAGGTCCGCCAGAACGGCTCATATGTAATCACGCATGTTCTCCTATTCTGGTCCAATATACTAATAGCATAGATTGTAGTTATATTCTTGGCCATAGTCGAAAACTCGACTATAAAGAAGAACGTACAAAAAGGTAAAAATCCCGGTTTCCATGTACGGGATTTTTTTCTTTTGTAAAAAATGTTGATTAAAGGTATTAAAAAATATTAGGTACCTTGACATTTGAGAAGAGAAATGATAATATGTTAAGGTACCTTATGAATTGCAGCGCAAAAGGAGGAAATAACTATGACGAATCATACTATGAATGAACATATAACAAACTGTGACAGGTGCCCCAGGCAATGCCCGCTTACGGATGTGCAGTGCGGCAGGGGAGAACGGTTCCTGGAGGAATTACAGGGCAAAGAAGAGAAGGCGGTCAGTTCGGAGGAAACAGCGCAGAAGCAGTGCGGAAATGCAGGCGAAGGTGATGGTGCCGAAGAGAGGCAGAGCCACGTCGAAGCAGAGGGGGTTCATGGACAAGACAGGACGGATGAATTTTATGGACGTGAGGGAGCGGAAGAAATTCATGGCCGTGGAGAAGCGGAAGGATTCCATGGCCGTGGCAGGTCGGAAGGATTCCAAGGCCGTGGAGGAGCAGAAGGATTCCGAGGCCAAGGCAGAGCGGAAGGATTCCATGACCGTGGCAGAGCGGAAGGATTCCAAGGCCGTGGAGGAGCAGAAGGATTCCAAGGCCGTGGCGGGTCGGAAGGATTCCATGACCGTGGCAGAGCGGAAGGATTCCAAGGCCATGGAGGAGCGGAAGGATGCCATGGACGTGGAGGAGCCGAAGGCGTCCGCGGTCACGGCCGGGCAGAAGGACATGGGGTCATGGGCCGGCGTCCGCGGGAAGGCTTTGGCGGGCGCCAGGGGCTGTGGGAGAGTTTGGATGGGGAGGATGAACTCTCTATGCTTTTGGGAAAATGCGGACATTTTCTGTATCACCGTCCGGCCAGAGGCAGGGGACAGGGCCGAATACTGGAAATTCTCGCAGGCCGGGACCAGGTGACGCAAAAGGAGCTGCAGGAGGCCCTGGGAATCCAGCCGGGGTCGGCCAGCGAAATCCTCTCCAAACTGGAGGCCAGAGGACTGGTAGGCCGGCAGCGGGATGAGCAGGACAAGCGGAAAGTGGTGCTGAGAATCACCGAGGCGGGGAGAGCGGGGGCGCAGGCCTGCTCTGATGAGAAAAAGGGCAGGAACCTGTATGAAGGTCTCAGCAGTGAGGAGCAGGAAAGCCTGAAGGAACTGCTGACAAAGCTCCTGAACAGCTGGTACAATCAGGAATAATTTGATTTTTAATGAAAATGTAAGAATCAAATTGCAAAAAGGACTTGCATTTTTTGGATAAATTCGTATAATGATTATCGGACATAAAATAAGCAGCTCAAAGGTGAGGCTTATAATTCCAGGAGGCAGCAGTAGTATGAATATCCGGAAAATAGCAGGCGGTGTGGCCTGGTTTGTACTGGCGGCAGTGCTGGTACTGTTTAATGCGGCGGCGGCCGGCGCGGAGAGCGTTTTGCCAACAGAAGCTCAGGAATCGGTGATTTTTTCCACCAAGTAAAAAGAATGTCTGTATGTCAGAAAGCTTTTGGAGATCGGTCAGAGCGCTTCTCCTCAAGCATGCAGGAATGATTTTTGGATGATAGTCAGAGGATGATCCGGGGAACAGAAATGAAATGAAAACATAAACAGGGCCGGGAGCGCGTTTAAAGATGCGCCCCGGCTCTTTTGCGCGCCCGGATACCACAACTTTTGCAATGTAATCAACAAAAAGGGATATGGATAAAGGCTGATCCTGGTGGTAATATAAGTACATAACGTAATGCGGCATGTATCGCACGTAAGCGGTCAAAAGACGACCGCCAAGTGCTCATAACAAGGAGGGAAAGGTTATGCGTTTACTGGACAGTGAGTTAAAGAATGGGGATGTTTGGGCAAAGGCACAGATTGAGCTTCCGAAGTTCGACAGGGAAGCTATGAAGGCTGAGACCAGAACGTGCCCACAATGGATTCATTTTGGCGCGGGCAACATTTTCCGCGCATTTCCGGCGGCTCTTCAGCAGAAACTGCTGAATAAGGGTGTGGAAAAGACCGGAATTATTGTGGCAGAGGGATATGACTATGAGATTGTTAAGAAAGCATACCAGCCCCAGGATGATCTGAGCCTGCTGGTTACCCTGAAGTCTGACGGCACCATTGAGAAAACGGTGATCGGCAGCCTGGCGGAATCCCTGACTGTGGACCGTCATGACCAGGCGGACTGGAACCGGCTGAAGGAGATATTCGCAGCGCCCAGCCTTCAGATGGTCAGCTTTACCATCACTGAGAAGGGCTACAGCCTTGCCGGAGGGGACGGGGCGTACCGCGCTGACGTTCAGGCGGATTTCCAGGCAGGACCGGACCAGGCGGACAGCTATATTGGTAAACTGGCGGCGCTGTGCTACCACCGCTATGTAAACGGCAGAGCACCTCTGGCCATGGTAAGTATGGACAACTGTTCCCACAATGGCGACAAGCTTTTTGCGGCTGTGGATGCCTATGCCAGGGAGTGGGTACAGAGAGGGCTGGCGGAACAGGGATTTTTGGCCTATATTGAGGACCCGGCCTGCGTGTCATTCCCCTGGAGCATGATCGATAAGATTACCCCAAGACCGGACGACAGCGTGAAGAAAATGCTGGAGGAGGTTGGATTTACGGATACTGAGAGCATAGTCACCAGCAAGAATACCTATGTGGCGCCTTTTGTCAATGCGGAGGAAGTGGAGTATCTGGTGATTGAGGACGCATTTCCAAATGGACGTCCGGCCCTGGACCAGGCGGGCGTGATGTTCACCACCCGGGATACTGTGGAGAAGGTGGAGCGCATGAAGGTGTGCACCTGCTTAAATCCCCTGCACACCACCCTGGCTGTGTATGGCTGCCTGCTGGGCTACACCAAGATCAGCGAGGAGATGAAGGATGAAGATCTGGTAAAGCTGGTGGAGCTGATCGGTTATAAAGAGGGACTTCCGGTTGTGACGGACCCGGGTATCCTGTCTCCCAAGACATTCATCGATGAGGTACTTCAGATCCGCGTGCCCAACCCATTTATGCCGGATACGCCACAGAGAATCGCCTGTGATACCTCCCAGAAGCTGTCCATCCGCTTTGGTGAGACGATCAAGGAGTATGCAGCCAGACCAGAGCTTTCTGTGGCTGATCTGAGATTTATCCCCATGGTTCATGCAGGATGGTGCCGTTATCTGCTGGGCGTGGACGATGAGGGAAGCACGTTTACCGTCAGCCCGGACCCAATGTACCAGTCTATGGCAGAGCTGCTGAAGGATGTGAAGGTGGGAGAGGCCTGCGATGTGCACAAGATCCTGGAACCGGTCTTGAGCAATGAGAAGATATTCGGCGTCAACCTGTACCAGGCAGGGCTGGGAGAAACTGTGGAACAGATTTTCTCCGAACTCATCGCCGGAACAGGTGCGGTGAGAGCCACCCTGAAGAGACATCTGGCTCAGGCATAATCTATTTATATGAAAGCCTTCTGGCCGCGGTATGCGGGCAGGGGGCTTTTTATCTGGTGGGCCGGAAAGGCTTGGAAAATGCATGTTTTTATGGGAAAGTGGGGTAGAATTAATGATTTTGTAATGATTTTGTCATATTTTAATGTACAAAATGGAAAATATGTGATATTATATTGAAAAATGAGGGTTCCCCCCTGGGTATCCGCTGGACAATACAGGCATTTGCCTTTTGAACATAGATTATACAGGCCGTACACGTATCAAATAACGGCAGAATAGAATATTGGAGAAAGACAGAGGTTACGTATGAGAAAGTGGATAGCTGCAGGCATACTGATGCTTGCGTTAACCGGCTGCACCAGATACGAACCGGTGGAAGAGCTTCCAGACATAGAGATAAATGCTGCTGAAACGGAAGCTCCCCAGGCGGATGAAACCGCCGGGGCGGACGAAGAGACCCAGGAAGCAGAGGTTATTTCCCTGTCCTCTTACCCTGAGCGGGAACGGGTTAAGGTAAAGGGGATCTATGTTTCGGCCTATGTGGCCGGCACCGGGGATATGATGGACCGGATTATTGAGCAGATCGATAAAACGGAGCTGAACGCAGTGATTCTGGATGTGAAGGATGACCAGGGGCGCATTACATTTGCCATGGATTCCCCCACGGTCAATGAGATTGGGGCTACCAAGGCATTTATCAGAGATATGCCGGCTCTGATTAAGAAGCTGAAGGAACACAATATTTATCCCATTGCCAGGGTGGTGGCCTTCAGAGATCCATATCTGGCGGAGCAGAAGCCGGAGTGGAGTCTCCATGTGGCCGACGGCAGCATTTACCGGGACAACAAGGGGCTGGCCTGGGTGAATCCCTATAAGAAGGAAGTGTGGGATTACCTGGTGGAAGTCAGCAAGAAGGCCGGTGAGATGGGATTTGAGGAAATTCAGTTCGACTATATCAGGTTCGCAGTGGATAAGACTATGAAGGACGTGGTATATGACGAGGCAGATGTCCGGGGACGCACCAAGACCGAGGCAGTCTCGGAGTTTATAACCTATGCCTATGATGAACTGGCCAAGGCGGGACTGATGGTTTCAGCAGACGTGTTCGGCACTATTATCAACAGCGGTGAGGATGCGGCGGCCGTGGGCCAGGATTATGGGGAGATGGCAAAACATCTGGATTATCTCTGTCCAATGATCTATCCATCCCACTATGGCGATGGGAATTTCGGTATTGAACATCCGGATACCCAGCCCTATGACACGATATTCCATGCGCTCCATGGTTCCAGGGCGGCGCTTGAGAAGGTAAAGACAGAGGATTCCAGGCAGGCCATTGTGCGGCCATGGCTTCAGGACTTCACGGCTTCTTATCTGAAGAATTATATTCCCTACGGGGACGAGCAGGTGAGGGCCCAGATCCAGGCTGTGTATGATGCAGGTTATGATGAGTGGATTTTGTGGGATGCGGGCGTGTCCTACCATTATGGAGGGCTGTTGACTCCTGAGGCGGCGGCTGAGGAAGAAAAGCAGATCCAGGAGTCCAGAGCGGCGCTGCCGCCGGAGACAGCGGGCCGGCCGGCCGGAGAGACACCGGCAGACGGCCAGACACCGGCGGAAACGGAGAGCGCGCCGCACTAAGTATAGAGGTTGAGACAGACAGGGGCTTATAACAGGCCCCTGTTTCTGATACAGAGAGGAGTTATAATGGACAGAACACCGAGACAGGGAGAATTCTACAGGCATTTTAAAAATAAGCTTTACCAGATCATCGGAATTGCGGCGCATTCGGAGACCGGGGAACCCATGGTAGTGTACCAGGCGCTGTACGGGGATTTTGGAATGTATGTGCGTCCTCTGGAAATGTTCGTAAGCGAGGTAGACCGTGAGAAATATCCGGATGCAGGTCAGAAGTACCGGTTTGAACGGGTGGAGTTAAAAGGTGAAGATACCGAGGCGCCGGATGAGGAGCTGGAAATGCAGAGCCTGGAAAAGGAGTGCGTGAGCAGTGAAGGACCCAACATTTATCTGATGGAATTCCTGGAGGCGGACGATTTTGACGGCCAGATGGCTGCCTTAAATAAGATGGCCGGCCATGTGGGGCAGCGGGAGGTGGACAGCATCCGCGTGGTGCTGGAGCTTGCGCCAGGGACCGGGGATATCCGGCAGCAGCTGGAGGATGTGAGGAAATATATGGAAATGCAGAGGAGATATGACGGTTCCCGCTTGCGTCAGCAGTGATAATGGGGTAATATATATAGAAAGTCCCCATCACATGCGTTCAGGGGAGCAGTATAGAAAGTCCCCATCACATGCGTTCAGGGGAGCAGTAAGGACGGTGAATATCCCTTTGTTTAATATGGAAGAAGAGCTTAAGAAGCTTCCGGCGTCGCCCGGGGTTTACCTTATGCACAATGACCGGGATGAGATCATCTATGTGGGGAAGGCCATCAGCTTGAAGAACAGGGTGCGGCAGTATTTTCAGAGCAGCCGCAACAAGACTGCCAAGATTGAGCAGATGGTGACCCATATTGCCTGGTTTGAATATATTATCACGGATTCCGAGCTGGAAGCCCTGGTGCTGGAGTGCAACCTGATCAAGGAGCATCAGCCCAGGTACAACACCATGCTGAAGGATGACAAGACGTACCCATACATCAAAGCCACGGTAGGCGAGGATTTTCCCCGGCTGCTTTTTTCCCGCGATATGAAAAAGGATGGCAGAAGCCGGTATTTTGGCCCCTACACCAGCGCCGGGGCGGTGAAAGACACCTTGGATCTGATCCACAAGCTGTACCGCATCCGCACCTGCAGCAGAAGCCTTCCAAGGGATACGGGCAAGGAGCGGCCCTGCCTGAACTATCACATCAAGCAGTGTGATGCGCCCTGCCAGGGCTACATTTCCAAGGAGGACTACCAGCAGAATTTCAGCCTGGCCCTGGACTTCCTGAATGGGAAATACAGCCCGCTGATCAAATCCCTGGAGGAGAAGATGCAGGCGGCCAGCATGGACATGGAGTTTGAGCGGGCCATTGAGTACCGGGAGCTGCTGGGCAGCGTCAAGCAGGTGGCCCAGAAGCAGAAGATCACCAGCAGCGGCATGGAGGACAGGGATATCATCGCCATGGCCAGGGACGAGCACGACGCTGTGGTTCAGGTGTTCTTTATCCGGGAGGGCAAGCTGATCGGCAGGGATCATTTCCATGTGCAGGCGGCTACTGCTGAGGATGACACGGAGATCCTCAACAGCTTTGTAAAGCAGTTTTACGCGGGAACCCCATTTATTCCCAGGGAATTGTGGCTCCAAAAGGAGGTTGCGGACGAGGAGGTTATCAGCCAGTGGCTCTCCGCCAAGCGCGGACAGAAGGTGAAGATGGTGATCCCCAAAAAGGGGGAGAAGGAGCGGCTGGTGGAGCTGGCGGCCAAGAATGCGGCGCTGGTGCTCTCCCAGGACAAGGAGCGGATCAAGCGGGAGGAGCTGCGCACCATCGGGGCCATGAACCAGGTGGGCGGGCTCATCGGGCTGGTGGGTGTGCGCCGCATCGAGGCCTACGACATTTCCAACACCAGCGGTGTGGAGTCGGTGGGTTCCATGGTGGTCTACGAGGACGGGCGGCCCAAACGAAGCGATTACCGGAAATTTAAGATCCGTACAGTTCAGGGACCGGACGACTACGCCTCCATGCGGGAGGTGCTGACCAGACGGTTCTCCCACGGCCTGCGGGAGATCACGGAGCAGCAGGAAAAGGGGCAGGAGCTGTCCCTGGGCAGCTTTACCCGGTTCCCGGACCTGATTATGATGGACGGCGGCCGGGGCCAGGTGAATATTGCGCTGGAGGTGCTGGATACACTGAGACTGGAGATTCCGGTCTGCGGTATGGTGAAGGATGACAACCACCGCACCAGGGGGCTGTACTACAACAATGTGGAGGTGCCCATTGACCGTCACAGCGAGGGCTTCCGCCTGATTACCAGAATCCAGGACGAGGCCCACCGGTTTGCCATTGAGTATCATAGAAGCCTGCGGGGCAAGGGCCAGGTGAAGTCCGTGCTGGACGATATACCGGGCATTGGCCCAACCAGGCGCAAAGCGCTGATGCGGCAGTTTAAGGATATCGAGGCCATCCGGGCGGCAACAGTGGAAGAACTGGCTGGGATTCCACAGATGAATGAGCGGGCGGCCACGCAGGTGTACCAGTTTTTCCACAAGGAGGCAGAGCCGGCGCAAGCCGCACAACAGGCCGTCCCACAGCCAGAAACTACATGACAAGACTAGGAAACTATGGTAGTATGAGTAGGAAGTAAGGATGACATGTATCGCACGTAAGCGGTGGGAATACGGCCGCAGAATGCTCATAACAAGGGGGTAATAATATGCATGGAGTAACCATTGCGGAACTGATTGAGAAATTCAAGCTTAGAAATACAACACCGGAGATTGACACGGAGAAGATTGTTCTGACCCATCCGGATGTGAACCGTCCGGCGCTGCAGCTCACCGGATTCTTCGATCATTTTGACCGGGAGCGGATTCAGATCATCGGATACGTGGAGCAGGCATATATTAATACCATGGACCGGGAGCTGAAGCGCAGGATGTATGATAAACTGACTTCCAGCCAGATCCCCTGCCTGCTGTTCAGCAGAGGCCAGGAGCCGGATGAGGATATTCTGGAATACTGTAATTACTATGGGGTGCCCTGTCTTGTTTCCGACAAGACCACCTCGTCCCTGATGGCTGAGGCCATCCGCTGGCTCAATGTGAAGCTGGCTCCCTGCATCAGTATCCACGGCGTACTGATCGATGTATTCGGCGAGGGCGTGCTGATTATGGGCGAGAGCGGCATCGGCAAGAGCGAGGCGGCTCTGGAGCTGATCAAGCGCGGACACCGTCTTGTGACCGATGATGTGGTGGAGATCCGTAAGGTCAGCGACGACACGCTGATCGGAAGCGCCCCTGATATCACCAAGCATTTTATTGAGCTGCGCGGAATCGGCATCATTGATGTAAAGACCCTGTTCGGCGTGGAGAGCGTGAAGGACACCCAGTCCATTGACATGGTGATAAAGCTGGAGGACTGGAGCAAGGATAAGGAATATGACCGCCTTGGCCTGGAGGACCTGTACACAGAGTTCCTGGGCAATCAGGTGGTGTGCCACACCATTCCCATCCGTCCCGGCCGTAATCTGGCCATCATTGTAGAGTCAGCCGCAGTTAACTACCGTCAGAAGAAGATGGGATATAATGCGGCCCAGGAGCTGTACAAGAGAGTTCAGGCAAATCTGGGAAAAGTTGATTGATGGAGTGAAGAAAATGAATGATTTTGAGCAGGAGCTGAAGGAGATCCTTGTATCGGAGACCTCCTTTGCAAAGGCCATGGAGCCCATGAGGAACCACACCACCTTCCGTGTGGGAGGCCCCGCGGGCTGGTATGTGGCGCCGGGCAATGAGAAAGAACTGGCGGAGGTGATCCGCCTGTGCCGGCGTGAGGATGTACCTGTGAGAATCCTGGGAAATGGCAGCAACCTGCTGGTCAGCGACTTGGGAATTGAAGGCGTTGTGATCGCCATGGAAGAAAACTGGAATTATGCGGAAATGACGGAACCTGGGGTGATGACCGTGGGCTCCGGCATGCTGCTGTCCAAGGCGGCCAGCCTGGCACTTAAGGAGAATCTGACAGGCCTTGAGGCGGCTTCCGGCATTCCGGGAACCATGGGCGGCGCGGTGGTAATGAATGCGGGCGCATACGGATTTGAGATGAAGGATGTGCTGTCCAGCGTTCGGGTGATGGACCCTGAGGGGAATGTGATCACCCTGGACGCCGGGGATATGGAGCTGGGCTACCGCACCAGCTGTGTGGAGAAAAACGGTTACGTGGTGCTGGAGGCGCAGCTCTCCCTGAAGGCAGGGGACGGGGATCAGATCCGCGGCAGGATGGATGAACTGGCGGCAAAACGCCGGGAAAAACAGCCGCTGGAATACCCCAGCGCGGGAAGCACTTTTAAGCGGCCGTCCGGACATTTCGCCGGGCAGCTGATTGAACAGGCGGGGATGCGCGGGTTCCGGCTGGGCGGCGCCCAGGTGTCGGAGAAGCACTGCGGTTTTGTGATCAACCGGGGAGAAGCCACCGCTGAGGATGTGATCTCCCTGTGCCGTCACGTGCAGAAGGCTGTGAAAGAGACCTCAGGTGTGGATCTGGAGATGGAAGTCCGCCGCTGGGGAGAATTCAGCTGACAGTTTGTATGGAATTGCAGGCCGGTACAGTATTGCCGGCCTGCTGGATTTCATGCCTTTGAACATAAACATGAGGTGATAGAATGTCGTTTTCTTCCAAGGTAAAGGA
>OKVW01001345.1_pt1 | contig 10469 bp, 8 predicted proteins | sample 1606991 | NCBI WGS metagenome assembly OKVW01 (sample SAMN03281021, study PRJEB24777) | human gut metagenome | isolation source: fecal sample PR177 from 1 month old male Malay infant, vaginal delivered...
CCCTGTTCAATCCGCAGGGTGATATAGATGTGAACCTGCGCCGGATGATCGGCGGCAATACCACCAATTTAAATGATTTCAACAATATGAGGTATCCCTGGGTCAGCGGCTGGTACCGCCAGGCCATGAACAACTTCTGGATACCAGAGGAGATCAATCTGAGTACAGATATCAAGGATTACCCCCTGCTGTCCCCGGCGGAGCGCACGGCCTATGACAAGATCTTAAGCTTCCTGATCTTCCTGGACTCCATACAGACCGCCAACCTGCCCTCAGTGGGCCAGTATATCACCGCCAATGAGGTTAATCTCTGCCTGACCATCCAGAGCTTTCAGGAGGCGGTGCACAGCCAGAGCTACAGCTATATGCTGGACACCATCTGCAGCCCCGTGGAGCGCAATGAGATCCTGTACCAGTGGAAGGACGACGAGCATCTGCTGCGGCGCAACACCTTTATCGGGGATCTCTACAATGAGTTCCAGGAGCGCCAGGACGGCGAGGGGCTGCTGCGGGTGCTGATGGCCAACTATATTCTGGAAGGGATCTATTTCTACAGCGGCTTTATGTTCTTCTACAACCTGGGCCGCGGCGGCAGGATGCCGGGCAGCGTCCAGGAGATCCGTTACATCAACCGGGATGAGAACACCCACCTGTGGCTGTTCCGCAGCATGATCCTGGAACTGAAACAGGAGGAGCCCCAGCTGTTCACCCCTGAGAATGTGGATCAGCTGCGCGCCATGGTGGATGAAGGGGTGAATCAGGAGATTTCCTGGGGACATTATGTGATCGGTGACCAGATTCCGGGGCTGACCAGGGAGATGGTGACAGATTATATCCGCTATCTGGGGAACCTGCGCTGGACCAGCCTTGGCTTCGGCACCTTATATGAGGGCTGTGAGAATGAGCCGGAGTCCATGAAATGGGTGGGCCAGTATTCCAATGCTAATATGGTAAAGACCGACTTTTTTGAGGCCAAGAGCACGGCCTATGCCAAGAGTGCGGCGCTGGTGGATGACCTGTAAATGCCGTTACCCGGCGCAGTACGCGGACAAAATGCCGGCCAGCTTTTTTACCGCGGTCTCTGAAAGCAGCTTCCCCTTCTCCGCGGAAGAAGAAAAGGCGGTTGCCAGTACCCCTGTGCCAGGAATGGCGTCCTTTTCAATGGGATATTTGATGCAGCAGCAGGGCACAGCCCCCTTGGTGTCCACAATCCGCTCTTCCCGGACTAAATCAGGTGCAAAATACATCATCAGGGAAGTTTCCGTGACCGCTGCATGTTCCAGCGCCCACCCGGGAAATGGAATCTGGTCAAAGACCGCATCAATGGTTTCCTGGGGTAGGGGGTCCCACCAGTTGGATGTAATCAGCAGCAGGTCCTCTCCGTATTTGGAGGAGGCGATGTCAAGCGCCTCCACAATAAAGGCCTCATTTTCAAAGTGGGCGTTCATAATGAAGATCTTGCGGAAACCGTCCTTGTAAAATTCATCGATCAGCTCCAGGACATTGGTCTGAAGCGTCAGCCCGCTTAAATCAATGGTGCCGGGGAACAGTGGGCCGCCGCCGCTCAGCGGTTTGGATTTATATCCGTATTTAAGGGTTGGGGCGACAACCGCATCCAGCTCCTCAGCGATCCGGAATGCGAAGTTCTCCGCGATAACTGAGTCCACATTTAACGGCAGGTGCGGACCGTGCTGTTCCATAGAGCCAATTGGAAGGATCATAAATGAATCCTTTTTATCGGCAAATTCCATCCATGTCATCTTTTCCATCCTGATCAAATCCCAGCGTGTATTCATAAAACCAGCCTCCTTTTAAATGATATCTCTGTTTAATAAAATTATATAACATCAGGACGCAGCGGGCATTGTACGCAAGGTATGAAATTCAGCCGGTTCCGCAGCCCATGAGAATACAATGACCGGGTATAAATCTTAGTATGATGGTACAATGTCCACCTTCCAAAATTATGGTATTTTATAAATATCATAATTTGGAGGACGCGAACATGAACCAGGATAGAATCGTACTGCAGAACGTAAATATATATCAGCAAGGTCTGGCTGATGTCCTGATAGAAGGCGGAGTCATCCGCCGTATTTCCGCTGATTTGAAGGGCCAGGCTGAGGAAGCCAGGCGCTATGACCTGGAGAAGCAGCTGATGGTCCCGCCGTATGTGGAGTCTCACATCCATCTGGACTATGCGTACACTGCCAATCATCCCGGCGCGGTCAACAACACGGGAACCCTGTTTGAGGGCATTGCCAGGTGGTCTGAGATGAAGAGGAAGGATACTGTGGAAGCTGTGAAGGAACGGGCCAAGAGAGCCCTGAGGAACCAGATACTCAGCGGAATCCAGTATGTCAGAACCCATGTGGATATCACGGAACCCAATCTAACCGGCCTGAAAGCGCTGCTGGAGCTGAGGGAAGAATTCAGGGATTTTGTTAAGATCCAGATTGTTGCATTTCCCCAGGAAGGGCTGTACTGTTATCCGGGGGCGGAAGAACTGCTGGAAGAGGCCCTTAAGATGGGTGCGGATGTTGTTGGCGCCATCCCCCATTTTGAGTATACGGAAGATCTGGGGAAGGCATCCGTTAAAAAAGCGATTGACCTGGCGGTGAAATACAACAGGCTGATTGACGTCCACTGCGATGAGACGGATGACGAGCACTCCCGTTACCTGGAACAGCTGGCATACCTTGCCCTTGCATATGGGATTGGGGCCAGGACCACGGCCAGCCATGCCTCGGCCATGGCGTCCTACAACAATGCATATACATTTAAACTGTTTAAGCTGCTGTGCCAATCAGGGCTAAACTTCGCGGTCTGCCCCTCAGAAAACCTGTATCTCCAGGGACGGCAGGACAGCTATCCCAAGAGACGGGGCATCACCAGGGTAAAAGAGCTGACTGAGGCAGGGCTGAATGTTTCATTTGCACAGGATTCGATCTCAGATCCCTGGTATCCCCTGGGCAATGGCAATCTGATGAACATACTGGATATTGGGCTTCACGCCTGCCAGCTGATGTCCCTGGAAGAGATTGAAAACGCCCTGGACTATATAACGGTTCACGGAGCAAAAACCCTGAACCTGGATGGGTACGGGATCAGGGAGGGAGGACCAGCTGATTTTATCATACTGGATGCCAGGACGCCCTTCGAAGCGGTGCAGAACCGGGCTTTGGTGCTCTGTTCCGTCAGGCATGGGGAGCTGCTGTTTCAGAGAGGAAAAACGGCGTACCAGGCCGGAAATGCAGGATTTGCCATATTGTGAGAGACGGCTGAAAGCCGGGCAGGAGAATTGTTCCTGCCCGGCTTTCAGCTTGTGAATTCATAATACAAAATACTTAAAAACAGGGACATTCTGGTCAGAGAGCTGTCCAGGTCATCGTTCAATATGCGCTTAATAATGTTTAAACGGTAGATCAGGGTGTTGCGGTGGATGTACAGCGCTTCCGCGGTTTTTATTAAATTACAGTTATTCTGCAGATAGAATTTAAGGGTGTTGATTAATTCCGGGCCGTTTTTTTCATCGTAATCCATCAGGGATTCCAGATTCTTGTTGACAAAGAAGGCGCCTGATTTGGGTATAAACTCATGGATGTCAAGCATCAGCCGGTGCAGGGCCAGGGTGTCAAAGCGGGCGATATGGTTTTCAGGATTGGTTTTATGGATGAAATACATTGCCTGCTTGGACTCCTTGTAGCTGATGGGCATATCCACCAGGGAAGAGTAGGTGCTGCCAAAAGCCAGTGCGAAATCCTGGGGGGAGTATTTGGTGATCAGCAGCTTATAGATGGCAATGATGTAATCTACCGCATGGGTGAACTGCGTCTCAGATTCCAGGGTGCAGAAGCCGATGATGTTTTCACCGGACGGGATCATGATAATGGGAAAACGGCCGCCATTTAACTCACCGATGGATTTTAAGATACTCTGGGTTTCTGTTACTGTCTGGTTGTCCTCAGCAAGGGTTGTGCGGGTGAGGGAAAGGCTGAAGATAAAGTGAAGATTTTTGACTGGAATAGAGTGCAAGGCAGCAAAGTCACGCAGGTTATCTTCTGTGTCATCCTTGGAAAATAAAAGCCGTTCAATAAAAAGCTCTCTTTTTTTCTGGATATTCTTTTCGGAAACAATTAAGTTGATGATCTCTTTTGTTACGTTGATCAGCTTCAAATCCCAGGGCATTGCGTACAGGGGGGTGGAATAGTCATCTGCAAGCTTCAGAACGTTTGGCGGTATGGCGTTCAGCCTGGATGTGCTGTCCACCAAAACGATGCCGGAGATGCGTTTGCTGCTGCAATCTATGATAATTCTCTGAAGAAATTCACAGTTAGACATATGCTGGTCCCTGGAGTTTATGATAAACAGCAGTTCACCGCAGTTCAGCCATTCGGCCACAGATGGAGTGATGACCACATAGGGCCAGGTGACTGTACGGTGTATGCCTGAGTGTCCCGCCAATAATTTAATGCTTTGAAAGTGTTTTAGGTTCATAAGATCTTCGCAAGTAATAGACATTTCCAGTTCTCCCTGATTTTACGATTCGTATCTGACATTAATTTAGTGACAGGCTCGATTATAACCCTAAAAAACCCATGTGTAAATATAGCACAATGAATACTGGGGGTACGTGGGATAACTTTGTACTAATGGTACAAAAGCGCGGCAAATTACTTGTACTGTGCAAAGTAATATAGCACAACTTTATATTCGTTATAAGGGTATATATACATCGATATGCTATTTGGTTAAAATGAAATCACCAAATTGAGGAGGCGGTGAAGCTGAGATGAAAAAGGAAGGGTTATTAAATCCGCAGATATTGTCTGCCATAGCGGGCATCGGGCATACGGAATATCTGGTGATTGCGGACGCCGGTCTGCCGGTGCCGGCCGGAGTTCCTGTTATTGACATTTCATTGGTCCGGGGAGTGCCGGATTTTGGGAGTGTGCTGAATGCGGTGACAGAGGAGATGGTGGTGGAATCCTTCATATTGGCAGAGGAAATACTGGACCGGAACCAGGCGGCCTGGGATTGTGTAAAAGAGGTGCTGCCCAATGTGCCGTCCGTTCACATTTCCCATGAAGAATTCAAGAAAATGACAGCTGGGGCCAAAGCAGTCATACGGACAGGGGAAACAACGCCCTATGCCAATATAATATTGGCTGCGGGCGTCAACTTTTAAGAATCAAGGAAAACCCCCTCACATGCGATCAGGGGAGAAGACTAGGAGGAAGTAACATGAAGGTAGGGTACACAGCGTGGTCCTGGCTGCAGGACGAGTATAACAATTGGGGACCGGTCAGCCATTTGCCAAAGCGGGATTTTGAGCAGTCTCTGAGGGATCTGAAAGACTGCGGATATCAGTATATGGAGAATTTCAATATTGTATCCGAGATCTATGAGCATGACAGGGAAGAGTTTGACAGCGTGATGAAGAAGTACAATATGGAGTTTATCTGCATTTATCACTATCTCACCGATGATTTCCAAAAGGATATGGACATTGCCAGGCGATGCGTAAAGTTCGCGAAAGAGCATGGCTTTGTGCTGATGAATCTGGAACCTCCCAGAAAGAAACCGGGCCAGGTTGTGGGGGAGGCGGATCTGCTCACAGTCTGCGAGAGAGCGGATGAGATCGCGGCATTGTGCAGGGAAAATGGAGTCCAGCTGAACCTCCACCCCCACTGGGGAACCTACATTGAGGTGGAGAAACAGATTGACTTCTTCCTTTCCCATGTGAAGGAGGATATAGGCCTCTGCCTGGATACCGCCCACACGGTACTGTGCGGAATGGAGCCAAAATACCTGTATGACAAATATCTGGCGGCGGGCAAGGTCCGTTACGTCCATCTGAAGGACATCAACGGCGATGCTGAATCATATCCGGAATATCCGCCCAGAAGGTTCCGCGCGCTGGGCCAGGGCATTGTGGATTTCCCGGGAGTGCTGGGGGTACTGGAAAACCACGGCTATGACGGTTTCCTGACGGTAGAGCTGGACTTTAACCGGGTTAATAACTATGAATCTGCCAGAACGTCCAGAAAGTACATCAGGGATATTCTGGGACTGTAAAACAAGGAGGAGTGACAATGAAATGTGATGCAATCTGGGTTGCAGAACCCAACAAAATTGAAGTAAGGCCCCTTGAGATCGCAGATGAGCCGGGATACGGCCAGATTCAGGTGGAGGTCAAGGCCTGCGGCGTGTGCGCATGGGATTCTTATCTGTTCCAGGGAGTCACAGGGCCGGGTCCGACCCCATACCCCATTGGCCATGAGTCCGTGGGAATTGTGAGAAAGATAGGGGAAGGTGTCACCGGTTTTGAGGCAGGGGACAATGTGTTTCTGGGAACAGGCAGCAATGAGATGATGTGCAAGTATCTGAATATCATCGCCGCTGGGGCAGCCAAGCTTCCTGAGGAGATCGACGACTGGAGCCGGTGGATTATTGAGCCGACCTGCTGTGTGGTAAACCTTTTAAACAAGACTCAGATTGAAGCGGGCGACAGGGTAGCTCTGGTGGGCTGCGGCTATATGGGGCTTTTGACCTTGATGGGGCTTCTCAGAGGTTCACAGGCCGGCGAGGTGTCCGTATTTGAGACCAGGCCGGAACGCAGGGAACTGGCAAAAAGCTATGGCGCCAAACTGGTATTTGACCCCTATGATGATGAGGGCAAGGCGTTTATCAGTCAATTAAAGGCAGAAGGCGGGGCGGATGTGGTCATTGAGTTTTCTGCCTCCAATTCCGGGTTTGAGCTGGCCAATGAGCTGATCCGCTATGAGGCGGGCAAGCTGACCATCGGCTCCTGGCATCGCCATGAGATGACATTTGATGGTACAAAATGGCATCTTGGCGGGCTGACGGTGTACAATCTGTCTCCCATGAGCAACCGCCACTATGCGGATGTCATGAAGCAGACAAAGGCGCTGGTTGACAAGGGCGTCTACACCCCCCAGGATCTGGTGACCCACGTGGCGGATTACAGGGACTGCCAGTCTGTATTTGAAAAGTCTATCAGCAAGAAAGACGGGTATATCAAGGGCGTTATCACATTTTAAGAAGGAGAAACCTTATGTTGAGAAAAAAATTAGCAGGATTTCTGGGTATTATGTTAGTGAGCATCTCCGTTCTGTCAGGCTGTTCAAGCCCCAAGGCGGAGAAAGGCGTGGAGGCCCAGGCCGGTGCAGAGACACAGAAACAGGAAACCCAGGAGAAGAAGCCGGTGATCGGAGTCAGCCTGGCCACGCTTCAGTTTCCATTTTACCAGGATATGCAGAGGGGGATTCAGAATGCGGCGGGTGATGATTTTGAGATCGCGTTTGTGGACTGTAACGGCGATGAGCAGGTGCAGATGAACTCTATTGAAAACTTTATTCAGATGGACTGCGAAGCGGTTATCATGACATACCAGAATTTCGACACCTTAAAAAGCATCTGCTCTCCATTAAATGATGCGGGGATTCCCATCATCCTGTGCGACGCTGGCCCTACGGATTTCGTGTACCAGGCAATCGGCACAGACAACCGGATCGGCGGAAGGACAGCAGGAAAGTGGGCGGCGGAGGAGTATTTAAAGGACGTGGACAAGAGCGAAGCCCTGGATATCATCCTTTTAATCCCGCCCGCAGGCACATCAGCCAAGGCCAGAGCCGAGGGCTTCGAGGAAGAAATACTGAAGGTTTTCCCCAATTCCAATATAGAGACATTCGGTAAATCAGCCGACAGGCAGGACTTTATGTCAACTATGGAGGATGCGCTGTCCTCCCACAGTGACCTGGATCTTGTATTTGGGTACAGCGCTCAGGCGGGAATGGGCGCATATGATGCCATCGTGTCCGCCAAGAATGAACACACAAAGGTGGTGGGATTTGACGCCACGGACGAAGAGAAGGGGGCCATTGACAAGTCCGAGGACTCCCCTTATGTGGCCACTGTTATGCAGTATCCTGAGAAAATGGGAGAGATCGCGGTTCAGACAATCCGGGATTATGTTTTAGCCGGTAAGGAGCTGCCGGAAGATGAGAAGTACGTCAATGCAGGCGTTGGACTGTATACATATGGCGGAAAGATCATTACCGCAGAAGAAATTGCTCTTGACTGACAATAAAGTGAATCCTGTTCTTAGGAAAGTACAGACTGCGTGAAACGGAGGAAGTGATATGGGCGTGGGCAGTGATGCAAACTATATTTTGGAGTTTAAAGGGATAGGGAAATACTTTCCGGGCGTGCAGGCATTGAAGGATGTCAGTTTCACGGCAGGCAAAGGGGAGATCCTTGCCCTGCTGGGAGAAAACGGAGCCGGTAAGTCCACTTTGATGAAGATATTGGCAGGAGCTTACATAAAGGACGAGGGAGAAATCTATATTGATGGGCAGCCGGTGGAGATTACATGTCCCGAAGATTCGGAACGCCTGGGGGTCGCAATCATTTATCAGGAGTTCAACCTGATTCCGGGACTGACGGTTGCCGAGAACATTTACATGAGACGGCAGCCCAAGAAAAACGGGGTGATCGACTGGAAGCGCATGTATCAGATGGCCCAGGAGATCATCGATGAAATCGACATTAACATTAAGCCGACAGATCTTGTTAATACCCTGACCGTTGCGGAGCAGCAGATGGTGGAGATTTGCAAGGCAGTGTCATTGAACTCCAAGATTCTGATCATGGATGAGCCCACGTCTGCATTGACGGAGAGTGAGACCCAGAAACTGTTTCATGTTGTGAAAAAGCTAAACAAAAAGAATGTGACCATGATATTCATCACCCACAGGATGGATGAGGTCTTTGAAATCTGCACCAATGCGGTCATACTGCGGGATGGGCGGTTCATCATGTCCGCCCCCATATCCCAGCTGACGCTGGATCAGATCATTGAGTATATTGTGGGGCGGGCTCTGACGGAGATCTACCCTGAAAAGGATACTGAGGTAGGTCCGGTCTATCTGGAGGTGGAAGGGCTGACGGACGGCGGCAAACGTGTGCAGCCTTCCTCCTTTGTGGCCCATAAAGGCGAGATCCTGGGATTCGCAGGCCTGGTGGGAGCTGGGAGAACGGAGCTTATGCGCCTGATCTTCGGCGCGGATAAAATCATGGGTGGCCAGGTCAAGATCGGCGGCAAGCGGGTCAATATCCGCAATGAGAGGGATGCCATACGCCATGGGATCGGGCTTGTGCCTGAGGACAGAAGGCGCCAGGGACTGGTTCTGGCACTGAACGTCCGGGAAAACATCATCATGGCCAATTATGAACATCAGAAAACTATGTTTTATCTGGACCCGCGAAAAGAGAAGCAGGTCTGCGCCCAATACATTGACAAGCTTCTGATCAAGACACCGGGCCAGACACAGTATGCTAAGTTTTTAAGCGGCGGAAACCAGCAGAAGATCGCTGTGGGCAAGTGGCTGAACTGTGACCCGGATATTATTATCCTGGATGAACCTACCAGGGGGATTGATGTCAATGCAAAGTATGAGATTTACAGCATCATGATCCAGCTGGCCAGGGAGGGGAAGGTGATTATATTTGTTTCCTCTGAGCTGCCTGAGCTGATTGGAATGTGCGACCGGATCATAGTGATGCATGAAGGGAAGATATCCGGGGAGGTCACCGGCAATGAGATCAACCAGAAGTCCATCATGTACTTAGCGACTGTAGAGGGGGGAAAAGCAAATGGAGAAAATTAGAATATTTGAAAAACGTAAGGGTGAGACAACCGCCAAAGCGGTTGTGAGAAATATCAGCAACTACAGCCTGTATATAATGCTGGTACTGATGATTACGCTGGTTTCCATGGTGTCGCAGGACTTCTTTACAGTTGATAACTTTGTGAACTTATTCCGCCAGATCTCCATATCAGGGGTGGCTGCAATCGGTATGACATTTGTGATGCTGATTGACGAGATCGACCTGTCCGCAGGGGCCAACGCCGCCCTGTCCGGTGTGATCGCGTGTATGCTGTTAAAAGAAGATTTCGGCGTGTTGGCCTCCCATGGCTATCCGGGGGTTCTGGCGGCAATTATCATCGCAATCAGTATCTCCGCCCTGTGCGGGGCAGTGTGCGGCGTATTCCATACTTATCTAAAGATCCCGTCCTTTATTGTAACCCTTGGTATTTCCTACATTTATAAAGGCGTTGCCCTTCTTCTCACAAACGCTTACCCCATCATCGGTATGTCCGAGGAGTTCGAGGTGGTGGGCAGAGGATATATTGGCGGAATCCCGGTGCCCATTGTGATCATGTTTATATTGTATTTCATTGCATGGTTTGTGCTGAGATACACCAAGTTCGGGCGTTCCGCTTACGCCATCGGCGGCAATATGGAGGCGGCCCAGCTGTCCGGTATCCCTGTTAAGCGCAATAAAGTGCTGATCTTTGCCATCGGCGGCCTGACGGCAGGTCTTGCGGGAGTAATCCTGGCGTCCCGCATGTTCTCCGGCCAGCCCACTGCAGGCGCCAACAC
>OKVW01001346.1_pt1 | contig 10464 bp, 10 predicted proteins | sample 1606991 | NCBI WGS metagenome assembly OKVW01 (sample SAMN03281021, study PRJEB24777) | human gut metagenome | isolation source: fecal sample PR177 from 1 month old male Malay infant, vaginal delivered...
GGTTATCGTCCCCGCCTACGAGTTCCTCAGCTCTTCTCACAAGGACCTGACTTCCACGATTTATATGATGGTAGAGCGTCCGGCGAAGACGTATTACTGAGGAGAGGTGGCAAGCTGTGAAAAAGAAAATAGATTGGAAACGTGGAAGCGGTACCTTTATCGCAACATTCGCTATCACGCTTATGACTGTCGCCTTGACGTTGATGTACCTTGCCTTTTCGGACAGCATCTATACCAACGTCATAGCCACGACCCGTTCCGACGCCATTGCGGATGCCGCAGGCATTTTTGCGCAGAGTTACGATTATAAGTACAACAAGGGTCAGGCGGGCATCATAACGACGCTCTTGGGTACTTACAACACAAACGCCTCAAACCGCTATGACATAGTGACCAGTGTCTCGTTCCCAGAAGATGATGTTCTCACCGTCCGGTGTATGGCCCTTATCGGACGAATATTCCCCAGCCTGACAGGGACCTATGCTGCGGCTTCACATGATACGACCGTCAAGTCCGTAGATATTTGGGGCGATGTTCTGGTAGTCCCTGAAAGCGTAGGACAGCACTCAGACACAAGCCAGCCGCCTAACTTCAACGACGCTGACGCAACCCTTCCTTGATAAGAGCTGAGCCGTGGCGCAGATTGCGCCACGGCTTTTTCTTGCGGTTGCCCGGTTCCTTACATACTCAAATCAGGTCCTGATTGTTGACGAAAGGAGCGTGTTCAACCGCATGAAAGCACTTGGCTTCAAAATCCTGAACTACATCAGTGCTCTTTACCAGATGGAGGTCATCACCACAGATGAACGCAATGAGTTCGCAAGACTCATCCAGCTGGCAATGGACCAAGACACCATGTACCACAGCGTCCACGTAAAACTCAGGGCACTGTTGGACAAAGTGGCGCCTAACACTCCTGCGGAAAAAATCGTTCAGGAGTGCCTCGAACATATCCAATCGACTTCTTCCCAAGTCGTCGGATAGAACAGATTGAGTTAGAAAAGGAGACAAGCAACATGAAAAGCAACGAGTTGTTAGACATCTGGCACGAAACCGGCTCCGATTTTGCGGGTTTCAAGCAAAAAATCCAAGATATTACAGAAAGCACGTATACGGTCCCTGTGCAGCTGTCCGATATGCAGTTGCTCCCGGTCATTACAGAGGAAAGCACAGAAAAACGCGTCGCGCTTCATGTGTACGACGCACTCCTCTCCCTCCAAAAAAGCCACAGCACGAGCGGCCTCTCCATTGAAAAATGCATGGAAAATAACATGCCTGATGAGTTCCTGACCGAGGTTAAGGAGCGCACGAAGCTCCTCGTCAGGCTGCAAGACGGAACCAGCCGGATATTCTTCACTTCCAGCTACCTGTGCAGGGATTTGGCCGCACGGGCACAGCTTGCGGGAGACGCAATCTATACGCCCAGCGAGCTGCGCGACGCATATATCATGAGCCTCCTTGCCAACACCAACAAGAAAGCCTATGCGGTTATTCGCAAAAGCAGCGACGCCAGTATGGGTATCTTCCACAAGATGTTCGGGCTCCCCTCCTATGGCTATTGCTATATCCCGCAGACCACCTTGCTGGACATCATTTCCGAGCTGGACTCGATGCTCGGTAAGAGCGCCTGTGAGTTCTGGGAAATCGACCATTCCATTTCGAGGATATGGCTCTCCTATCCCGGGAAAGCAGAGGACATCTCCAAGGTATATGGGCTGCCCGACACACTCATCCCCGGCGTACTGCTGGAGACCAGCGATACAAGCGACTGCTCCCTGCGGGTGGTCGCCACCTGGAAGCGGGACAGCGGCGCACGTGCCACCATTGGCGTCTACGAACGTGAGCACCGCGGCCGGTTTGATTTTGCAAAGGCAATCAAACAGGTCAAGGATGACCTTATGCCCACGTACACTGAGCTTCCCGAACGGCTTTGTGAGCTGATGACCATTGATTTGCCCGACCCCGCCGCAGCCATCGCAAAGACCATCTCCATGCTCAACGTGGCAAAGAAAATCGGCAGCAAGGTTGCCAACTCACTGCGCGACTGCCTGCAGGATGAGTTGACCCCGGGCCAGAAGATGACGGGGTATGACCTTGCGATGCTGTTTATGGATTTACCCGGCCGGTATCCTGGAGAACAGCGTTATAAAGAATTCTTCGAGAAAGCCGCAGGCAGCGTCGCATTCCTGGATTATGACAAAATCGCGGCTGCGACTTCGACTGTAGTCCTCGTTCCCGCAAGCTAATCTTTCATGCGTATAAGGATGGCGTCACCATCTTTTACGAGTATGGAATCAACCATACTTATCTGCACCAATACTTTTTTGACGACTAAGGAGGTCGCACATCATGGGAAATATTCTCTACACAAAGCAAAACGAAAAGGGTCCCATCAACTTTTTCTGCGGCAACATCAGCAAGTTCAAAGCGCCGACCACCGACAGCAAGCCCTATGACGTTACCGTCAAGATGAGCCTGTTCAACCCCGACACCAAAAAATGGGAGGTCAAATCCGTCTCCCTGGCTGGCTGGAACAACGATAAGCGTCCGTTTGCTGACCAGCTTGGCCGCATGAAGCTCAAGGTGGGCTCTTATGTCTACGGCGTCTGCGGCGATTTGAGCGAGAGCAAGACCCAGCGCGGAACGTTCATTGACGCCTCCCTGTTTTCCCTGAGATACTCCGGTATCCAGACCATTGAGGACGGGAGCAAGAGCTACCTCCTCCTCTGCGGCCGTGTCGGCAACATCACCATGAAGGACGACCAGGCCAGCTTCTCGCTTGCAATCGATGCCTACAGCAAGGAGGAGGGCCGCACCACCAAGTGGTACAATATCAACGTCGAGGACGCCGTTTTCCAGCGACTCAAGAAGGGCGGCATGCTGGTTAAAGGGGCCAAGATGACCGTACTGGGCCAGCTCAAGGAGACCAAGAAGGAGACAAAGAACCCCGTTGTCAACTGCATCCGGTTCGATTTCTCCATGCCTCCCAAGGACGACGGCAAGTAAAACTTCTCGTGTATAGAAAGGAAGGGGCTGCGTAATGCGCAGCCCCTTTTTTGCGCTCCATCGCACTCAACCATACTGCTATGGACGCTATTTTCAGATGATTTGGAGATTAGCGTTACACGTTTAAAAGGAGACTTGAACCATGATTTTCAAAAGCAGTTACCTCGGCATCGATATTGAAGTCCCTGACGTCAAAACCGATTCCGGCGGAGAAGAAGTCTCTATCATCCCCCACGATGTTCTGGAGGATGTTATCCTCAATTCCGAGGCTGCCATAGCCAAGAACATCAACATCCATTATGTCTGCGTCATCAATGAGCCAGGCCACTATGCGTTTTTATGCTCTATCGGTGATGCCGACGGGCGCCGCATCGAAAAGCTCGGCGAATCCACGGGAAACACCCTGACCACGGACATTGCCAAGAACTATCCCGGCCTGATGGCCTTCAAGCGCGCCTTTGACGACGCCGCCATCAAGTACCTGGGGTTGCCCGGCAAGGTCTATTCCGACCAGCAGATTCCGAACCGGGATGAGCATGGCGAAAAGACCGGACGCAGCTTCAGCGCACCCTCTGTCGAGTCTGACCCCATCCCTGGGAAGAAAACCACAGCCTCCGGCACGGCAACGGGAGAAAAGCCTGCCGCTGAGGCAGGTGCGGGGGGTTCTGATGAGACAAGGCAAGAGGAAACCACGCGGACCACTGAGACGGGAAAAACTAACGCTCCCAAGAAGAAAACTGCTTACGCCGCGCCTCCTATCCCCTCCGGCAACGATGACCTCGTTACGACCGAGTCCGGAGATGAAACGTCTGCCCATCAGGCCCATACGAGTGCAATCAGCTATACCGCGCCTCCCATAGAGCAAGTGGTCAACCATGAAGCCGCTGTCGGAAGCGGAGCGTCTGACGAGTTCGACACAACTATTCTTCAGTGCGGACAGACGAAGAGGCAAAACCTTTCCATCCGCGCCGCATACGCCCTCAACCCAGGGTCTGTCCGTTGGGTCGCCGAGGAAATGTTCGCTGACAACGACTTCAAAATTGCGCAGCAGGAGGCCTGCAAACGATTCCTCGCGTCTATCGCTGCTGAAAAAGAGGAGGGTCAGTAATGCCCGCCAAAAATAATCACTCCTGGAAATCCAAGAGTCTTTGGCCCGACGTCAAGGCCGCGATGGTGCCTAATGAGCCCATCATCGTCTATGACCTGGAGACCACCGGCCTGTCGCCTAAGAATGACCGCATCATCGAGATTGCGGCCATCAAGTACATGGTGGACGAGGGGGTCCAGATGCATGAAGTCGATGTGTACCACCAGTACATCAACCCCGGCAGGCCCCTGCCGGAGGTCATCACAGAGCTCACCGGCATCACAGACGAGATGCTGGCGGACAAACCGACAGAAGAGCAGGTATACGCCGACATCAAGAAATTCTTTGGCAACTGCACGGTTTCCGGCTATAACATCGAAAACTTCGACAACAAGTTTATGGCCGAGCTCTATGGGCGTATGGGTGATTTCTTTACGCCCAAGGGCACAGTCGACTGCATCAAGATGGCGCGCAACCGCCTAGTCAAGATTTCCGGGATTCCCCCCATCGGCGACATAGAGAACTACAAGCTGGCTACGATTGGTTCGTTCTTTCATTTGGATTTCACCGCACACTCGGCCATCGAAGACGCCAGGACGACCGGAAAGTTGGCCCAACTCTTCGTGAACGAATATTTGGCCGAGGCCGCACAGCCGATTGAGCCTGCCCCCAGTGGGACCCTTCAGCCCACCATCAAGACCGTCTCTTTCTGGCCAGGTTTCAAGGGGTTCTCCCGTATCTACATCAACACCAACATGGGCAGCGTCTATTATGATATTCGCGGCCAGGTTTGGGGCGGTAAGGACCTGGACATCGCCAACGTCGATATGGACTACCTGGAAAAAGAGGTGTTCAGATTGACCGGCTCCGCAAATGAATCTGATTTTTCCAAGTTTAAGGAGACTATCAACGTGTAGCAAAAAGGAAATGGGCCCTTCGGGGTCCTTTTCTTATACTCGGGGACATTCCCACTGCGGCCGCGCCCGCATTTCACCATACTCCTATGAGGTGATTTTAATATGAGCTGCTGCAGTTTTAATTGTCCCCGTTTTCAGATGTGTAATCGTGGGATTGGGGGAAACGGTTGGAATGCCGTCCCCTATGCCGAGTATGGCACGGGTATTATGCGCCCTGGGTATAACCACATTCAATACATGTGCGGGCCTATGGGAGACTACGGTCTGTTTGAGGCGCTTGAACTCCCCCTCTTTATCGGCTGGCTGAGCGCCGAGAAGTTCTATATCAGGTGCCAGACAGAGGATTTGTCCGAATTCACTCATAAAGACCCGCCTCTCATTGCGGCGTTTGTCGCAGACAAATCATGCGTTTACCGGGAAGGGCCGCCGCTTGTCCTCAAGGAGGATGCCTTTACGCGTTGCCTCTGGAACCCGCATGCTTTTGGGTTGATAACACAGGTCGAGCAGCCGTTTTATGTATTCCCAGAGGATAAAATTCAGGCACTGGACAGTCCTAATACACGGAGGTAATCACTATGCTCACAGCTTACTTTCACCCAGCGCTCTCCATCCTATCCGAGCTTTTGCTGTTATCTGTTCTGCTGGCGGCCGCCCACTCAGATTACAAAACACAGACTGTTCCATGGCTGCTCCTCCCTGTCCTGTACCCTGTCCTATTCCTACACAGCCTCATCAACAAAGCTCCTATTCAGGTCATGTTTGACCTGTTAGGTACGGCAACCGTATTTCTTATTTTCTATATGAACGCGAGACTGCTGGGCGGCGGAGGCGGAGACGCCCTGTTCCTCCCTGCAATCCCCTTTCAGCACGGCCTGTTCGCCGGGCTCCTTATTATCCTGAGCGGGTGTCTGTGGACTACATGCGGCTATATATGCACGCGAGTAAACCGTGGCGCTAAATTGGAGAAACATGCTTCTCTCCCCTTAATCCCGGGCGTGTTTTTTGCCTATACCATATTTCTGTTTTACTCAATCTGGAGGGTTGTCACATGAGTGCAAACTGTATGATTACGAACAGCTGGGATGACGTCACCCTGGTCTGCTGCAACCGACACACGGAGCCTATCCCCATGGTTATTCAGCAAGGTCCCGCCTCCCTCTTCTATGCATGCCCAAAGTACAAAGACCACGAGATAGATGAACGTGCCTGCAACAATCGTCTCAGCCTTATAGACTACACAGCGCTGCTCCAGCATCTTCACAATGTAATCGTCCAGGGTGAGCTCCGGGATGAGCGTATCAATTTGACCAACTACACCTGGAAAGATAAAAAGGGCACCGTGTATAAGGTTTTGAAGCACGATGGCAGCAAGCTGGTCATTCAGGTTGAAAACCGGCGTGCTATGAACAGCTGATTGCCACAGCCCGGCGAATCTTCCAATGCTGACTTTCGCACATTCTCCTTTTGCAGGACATTTTTGAAGGAAGGAGTGTCTACAGCTTGGATACATCACAGAACAGTTTTGTCGGCTTATACCTGAGACATATCATCCGTGACCTTCGGACCGGATACACAGTGTTTTTGGTTGCGGTCGAAAAGGAAGTCATTCAATGTACAGGTATCATCATCCCTCCAAGAAATCAGGTAAAAGTAGACGTCGCCGGGACATGGGTACGCTCACCATATGGGATACAACTGAGTAACTGTGTGATTCACGAGGTCGTTACCGACCCCATGTCTCTCACGGATTATCTCATGTCCATCCCCGGGATTGGCGCCGCTATCACCGCTCAAATCAGAGAGCGGGTAGGGGCCTCCCTGTTTCGCATTACCCAGCAGGCAGACCCCGTGCGCTCTCTCGCAGACCAAGCCTCAATTCCGGAGTCAAAAGCCGAAATCATCGTCTCCCACATCATGAAAAAACACGTCCACGCTCAACTTTTCAGTTTCATCACACATTTTGGAGGTACATTCGCTAACGCTGAAAAAATCTATGCAAAATACGTGGAACGAGCTATGACGGTCCTTTCTTCGGACCCATACCGGGTGTGTTTCGATGCAGGCATCCAGTTCAACATTGCGGACGCCATTGCAAAGTCCTTCGGAGTTAAGGCAATGGATAAAAAGCGCATCATTGCAGCGGTCGAAACAGTTTTGGGGCGCTGTGCTGCCGCCGGGAATACCTATATGCCGCTGGATTCAGCTATCAAATCCGTCAGACGGTTATTAGGCAATTCGGCGAGTGAACAGAGCCTTTCCGCAATCGTTATCGCGGACGCCGTTACGTCCGGGGCGGATACTCTCTACCTGGAAGGCGGCAACATCTATCTGCGCTATCTATACTGGCAGGAAGTCCGGACAGCCCATGCTCTCAAACGCCTTATCCGGTATGGCGTACAAACCGAGTGTGACCCCGAGGAACTCTGCACCTATGCGGAGGGTGTCTGCGGGGTCAAGTATGCGGAACGACAGCGGGAAATCTTCAAGGCATTACAGCATGGCGGTGTATGTGTCCTGACCGGCGGCCCCGGAACGGGCAAAACAACGGTCGTCAAGGGATTCCTTACCGCCTACGAAAAGTTATTTCCCGATAAGACAATCCGGCTATGTGCTCCCACCGGCCGAGCGTCACAGCGCATGCACGAGGCAACGGAACGGCCTGCCACCACCATTCACAGGCTTATCGAGTATAAGCCGTTTGGTGACACGGCTGTCTGTAAAAACGAGTCCGACCCCATCGACGCCGATTGTGTCGTCGTCGACGAGTGTTCCATGATTTCCATTGATGTTGCGGAACTGCTTTTCAATGCTATCCGCCCTGGGACCATGGTGCTCCTGGTCGGCGACGTTGAGCAGCTTCCCGCCGTCGGCGCCGGTAATGTGCTTGGAGACATCATTAATAGCAAGGTGGCGCCTGTGGTCGCTCTGACTAAAACTCAGAGGCAGGGCGCCGGGTCCCCTATCATCGAGAACGCCAGACGCATTCGTGAGGGCGACCCCGAGCTTATGGTCAACAGGGCTGATTTTCGCATCATTTCAGCAGAAGACGATTCCATACCCGGGATTGTGCAGCAGCTCTACAGCCAATACCACAACCCGGATGACCCGTTCAAGGCTCAGGTACTGACGCCTTCCAGGAAAAACCGGTTAACCGGGAGCAAGGTCATCAGCAAAAATATACGGAAGGCCGTCAACAAGAACCCGAAATCCATCCGCTACGGAGATATGCAGTTCTCTGTCGGTGATAAGGTCATGACCATCCAAAACAATTACAGTATCGGGTATTTCAATGGCGACGTTGGGATAATCCGGCACATTGGCCAAGACAGCATCACCATCGACCTGGGCGGGTCAAGCCTCACGATTCCACTCGATTGCCTGGAGGATGTAATACTGGCGTATGCCTGCACCGTCCATAAAAGCCAAGGTTCAGAATACGAAACCGTCATCTTGGCGCTCCCCTCGGAACCTCTTAACATGCTTCAGAGAAACATCCTCTATACAGCTATCACGCGTGCAAAAAAACGTGTCTTTATCGTCGCCGCTGAAAATGCGGTCATGACATGCGTTTGTACCGAAACCACAAACAAGAGGCAGACGACTTTGAGCGGACGGCTTCAAAAAGGTCTGCCGCGCAACAAGGAGGAAATGCTATGACTGAATTTACGGGGGCCCTTATGCGAATCATATACCAGTCGCCAGGGTCCGGATGGGGCGTGTTTTCCTTTGTCTCGGCAGGAATACACTATTCCGTTACAGGTACCCTATTTGCCCCCGTGGAGGGCGAGGACTACAAGGTCTGTGGAAAATGGGACGAGCACCCAAAATACGGCCGCCAAATCAAGGCGTCTTCCATCGACCCTGTTGGCAGCGCCGGGCCTACCACAGAGCGTGGCATCTACGCCCTCTTATGCAGCAAAGATGTCGCTGGGATTGGACCGGTGACGGCCAGGGCTATCGTTGACCACTTCGGGGCAAAGACGCTGGACATCATCCGCTCCGATACCGAGTATAAGCGGCTGACGGAGGTTCCCGGGGTCGGGAACACGATGGCCTGCAAACTGCATGCGTCTTTTCCCAGCAAAAACATCAAAGAGGATGTCCGCATGCTTGTCGGGACGGAAATGACGGATAAGCTCATCGAGCGTATCATTACCAAGTATGGCACCAAGGCGCCGTTCATCATCCGAGACGACCCATACCGCCTCATTGAGGATTTTCCAGGCATTGGGTTTTTGAAAGCTGATAAAATTGCCGAGGCGGTCGGAATCGCAGACGATGCCCCGCAGCGTATCAAAGCGGCCGTCTACCACATCCTGAATACAGAATCTGAGTTGAACGGGCACTGTTTCTCCTACTGCTCCAATTTAGAGCTTCGTGTTCAGGAGCTAATTCCCGGAGTCTCGGTGGACGCAATCGCCGACGCCATCAAGGAGATGTCCACTGACAAAAGCCTTTTCAAGACAGGCGTGTGTGTGGATAAAGACGGCGCCGTATACCTAAGCCCCCTTTACCTTGCCGAGACTGGCTGCGCCAAATACATCTGTGACGCGCTGGAATCTCCATCCACAGAGCTCTATACAAGCGGAATCATCGTGTCTGCATCCGACGCCATCCAGAAAAAGACCGGAATCACGCCGGAGGAGAGCCAGCTGGCCGCGGTGCAAACCGCGCTCAACAGTAAAATCTGCGTCATCACCGGCGGACCCGGTACCGGCAAAACGACCATCATCAGGACCATGCTGGAAGCGATTGAACTGTGTGAGCCTGAAAAGAAGGTCGCTTTAATGGCGCCCACCGGCCGCGCGGCGGTTCGGATGCAGGATGTGACCGGGCATGAAGCCCGCACCATTCACCGCCGCCTCATGCTTTCGGCTGAGGAGGACGAAAAAAAGGCGCGCAGACGTTTCACTACTCCGTCGAAGAGCGGAAGAACTTCCGCCACTGAAGATGCTGAAAAGCCCATCCAGGAGGATTACGTCATTGTTGACGAGGCGTCGATGATTGATATTAAGCTGGCCTATTACCTCGTCTCCTCCATTAAAAAGGATGCCAAAGTCATCTTTGTGGGAGACGTGGACCAGTTGCCTCCGGTCGGCCCCGGCACGTTCTTCCGTGACCTCATCAGCAGCTTTCGGGTCCCTACCGTCCGCCTCAAGTTTTCCTTCCGGCAAAGCGGATACATCGCCTCCAACGCCAATAAGGTCAACTACGGAGAAGGCGTCCATGGCTATGCTCAAGATGATACATTCCGTGTTGTCCCGGCTAACAAGGCCACGGGCCCCGAGAAGGCCATCAAGGAATATATGGAGATGGTCGAGAAGTATGGGCCCAAGGACGTCATCCTCCTCTCCCCCACCAAAAAACGCGGGGCAGGATGTACCAATACCCTTAACAAGGCCATCCAGGAGGTGTGTAACCCAAAGTCTTCCGAAAAATCTGAAATGGCCGGGC
>OKVW01001347.1_pt1 | contig 10462 bp, 8 predicted proteins | sample 1606991 | NCBI WGS metagenome assembly OKVW01 (sample SAMN03281021, study PRJEB24777) | human gut metagenome | isolation source: fecal sample PR177 from 1 month old male Malay infant, vaginal delivered...
TTTTGGTACTTTTGCTGTTAAAGAGCGTGCTGCCCGTACTGGCCGCAACCCGCAGACCGGTAAAGAGATCACCATCGCTGCCGCTAAAGTACCGAGCTTCCGTGCAGGTAAAGCACTGAAAGACGCGGTAAACTAAGCGTTGTCCCCAGTGGGGATGTGACGAAGTTCAAGGGCGCATCTACTGATGTGCCTTTTTTATTTGTATTCGGTGACTTTCTGTGTCTTGTGGGCTGACAATTGCCCCCGTTTCTTGTCACAATAGGCCTTTGCGCGCATCGATACGTTGCGTGAGGTACACAGTCATCTACAGCGGAGTGTTGTTACACCATGATGGACAGCTTACGCACGGCTGCAAACAGTCTCGTGCTCAAGATTATTTTCGGTATCATTATCGTGTCGTTCATATTGACCGGCGTGAGTGGTTACCTGATTGGCGGAGGCAATAACTACGCCGCAAAAGTGAATGACCAGGAAATCAGCCGTGGGCAGTTCGAGAACGCCTTTAACAGCGAGCGTAATCGCATGCAGCAACAGCTGGGCGATCAATACTCCGAGCTGGCAGCGAACGAAGGCTATATGAAAACCCTGCGTCAACAGGTGCTGAATCGTCTGATCGACGAGGCGCTGTTGGATCAGTACGCTCGTGAGCTGAAACTGGGTATCAGTGATGAGCAGGTTAAACAGGCGATTTTCGCGACCCCAGCCTTCCAGGTTGACGGCAAATTTGATAACAGCCGCTATAACGGTATCCTCAACCAGATGGGGATGACCGCCGATCAGTACGCCCAGGCGCTGCGTAACCAGCTCACTACCCAACAGCTGATTAACGGCGTTGCCGGTACCGATTTTATGCTGAAAGGTGAAACCGACGAGCTGGCGGCACTGGTCGCTCAACGACGCGTGGTACGTGAAGCGACTATCGATGTTAACGCGCTGGCGGCGAAGCAGCCTGTGACCGAACAGGAGATTGCCAGCTACTACGAACAAAACAAAAACAATTTCATGACGCCGGAACAATTCCGCGTGAGTTACATCAAGCTGGATGCCGCAACGATGCAGCAACCGGTTAGCGATGCGGATATCCAGAGCTACTACGATCAGCATCAGGATCAATTCACCCAGCCGCAGCGTACCCGCTACAGCGTCATCCAGACCAAAACTGAAGATGAAGCGAAAGCGGTACTTGATGAGCTGAATAAAGGCGGTGATTTTGCTGCATTAGCCAAAGAAAAATCTGCCGATATTATCTCTGCCCGTAACGGCGGCGATATGGGTTGGTTAGAAGATGCCACTATCCCCGACGAACTGAAAAATGCTGGTCTGAAAGAAAAAGGCCAACTGTCTGGTGTCATCAAATCTTCGGTCGGTTTCCTGATTGTACGTCTGGACGACATTCAGCCAGCGAAAGTGAAATCGTTAGACGAAGTACGTGACGACATTGCGGCGAAAGTGAAACACGAAAAAGCCCTCGATGCGTACTATGCGCTGCAGCAGAAAGTGAGCGATGCGGCAAGCAACGACACCGAGTCTCTGGCCGGTGCAGAGCAAGCTGCCGGCGTTAAAGCCACTCAGACGGGTTGGTTCAGCAAAGATAACCTGCCGGAAGAGTTGAACTTCAAGCCGGTTGCCGACGCTATCTTTAACGGCGGTCTGGTAGGTGAAAACGGCGCGCCTGGCATCAACTCTGACATCATCACCGTAGACGGCGACCGTGCATTCGTGCTGCGCATCAGCGAGCACAAACCGGAAGCGGTGAAACCGTTGGCAGATGTTCAGGAACAAGTTAAGGCACTGGTTCAGCACAACAAAGCTGAACAACAGGCGAAAGTGGATGCTGAGAAACTGCTGGTTGATTTGAAAGCCGGCAAAGGTGCGGAAGCTATGCAGGCTGCCGGTCTGAAATTTGGCGAGCCGAAAACCTTAAGCCGTTCCGGTCGTGACCCGATTAGCCAGGCGGCGTTTGCACTGCCACTGCCAGCGAAAGACAAACCGAGCTACGGTATGGCGACCGATATGCAAGGTAATGTGGTTCTGCTGGCGCTGGATGAAGTGAAACAAGGTTCAATGCCGGAAGATCAGAAAAAAGCGATGGTGCAGGGTATCACCCAGAACAACGCACAAATCGTCTTTGAAGCTCTGATGAGTAACCTGCGTAAAGAGGCGAAAATCAAAATTGGCGATGCGCTGGAACAGCAATAATCCTGAAGCCGCCTCGCAAAAAAATGCGTTGCAGCTGTAACAAGAAAAGGTCGCTTTCGCGGCCTTTTCCATTTCTGAACATTGCCATTTGTTTACTGTTTTCACTGCCGTTAAGGTGATTCCACTGTTAACAAACAAGGAGAAAACAGTATGAAACACGGAATTAAAGCACTGCTCATTACCCTGTCCCTGGCCTGTGCCGGAATGTCTCATAGCGCGCTGGCGGCAGCTTCTGTGGCGAAACCGACGGCGGTAGAAACCAAAGCGGAAGCTCCTGCAGCACAAAGTAAAGCAGCAGTACCGGCGAAAGCCAGTGACGAAGAAGGCACCCGGGTCAGCATTAATAATGCCAGCGCGGAAGAGCTAGCCCGCGCGATGAATGGCGTTGGCCTGAAGAAAGCGCAGGCGATTGTCAGTTATCGCGAAGAGTACGGTCCGTTTAAAACAGTGGAGGATCTAAAGCAGGTGCCGGGGATGGGCAATTCGCTGGTGGAACGTAATCTGGCGGTATTAACCCTGTAATTAATTTGCATAGTGGCAATTTTTTGCCAGACTGAAGAGGTCATACCAGTTATGACCTCTGTACTTATAACAGTTCTTATAACAACAACGTAAGGTTATTGCGCTATGCAAACACAAATCAAAGTTCGTGGATATCATCTCGACGTTTACCAGCACGTCAACAACGCCCGCTACCTTGAATTTCTCGAAGAAGCCCGCTGGGATGGGTTGGAAAATAGCGACAGTTTTCAGTGGATGACGGCCCATAACATCGCCTTCGTCGTGGTCAATATCAATATTAACTATCGTCGCCCAGCGGTATTAAGTGACCTGTTAACTATTACCAGTCAGTTGCAGCAATTAAACGGTAAAAGCGGCATCTTAAGCCAGGTCATTACACTGGAGCCGGAAGGGCAGGTGGTAGCGGATGCGCTTATTACGTTTGTTTGTATTGATCTTAAAACGCAGAAAGCATTAGCTCTGGAAGGGGAATTGCGCGAAAAGCTGGAGCAGATGGTTAAGTAAACGTTTTGTGGTGCCGGATGCTCAAGCCGCATCCGGCGACACCCGGAATAATTACCTCAACCCGGTTTTCTGCTTCATCGCTGCCATCACCGTCGGTTTATCGGCCAGATAATGATTCAAACCGTTGGCGCGTAAATTACATGCCGCACAATGACCGCAACCGTCGCCTTTAATGCCGTTATAGCAGGTCAACGTTTCGTTACGGACTAAATCCAGTTTGCCGTAATAATCTGCCAGCGCCCAGGTTTCCGCTTTATCAATCCACATCAGCGGCGTTTCAAAACGAATATCTTTCGCCATGCCCAAACTGACGGCATGGTTTAGTGCTTTCACAAACTCATCGCGGCAATCCGGGTAGCCGGAGAAATCCGTTTCACAGACGCCGGTAATTACGGCTTCTGCTTTTACCTGATACGCATATATTGCCGCCAGCGTCAGGAACAAAATATTACGCCCTGGGACAAACGTATTCGGGATGCCATCGGCTTCAGGTTCATAATCAGGCACCGAAATGCTGTCACGTGTCAGGCTGCTGACCGCCAGCTCGTTGAGCAGCGTTACATCAAGCACCTTATGCGCGCGTGCCCCCAGTTTCAGCGCCAGTTCGCGTGCCACGTCGATTTCTGCGCGATGGCGTTGACCGTAATCGAACGTCACGCAATGGACTTCATCATATTGTTGTAATGCCTGCACCAGACAGGTGGTGGAATCCTGGCCTCCACTGAACACAACGACAGCACGTTTCATAGATAATCCTGCTTGAACAATAAAAGCGTTATGGTAACGCCTGCGATTAACCCGGACCAGCTATTCATTGCGACGGCGCGGGAAGCCAGGCTTCGGTAAATTCAAACCAGCCGCGCGGTGTCAGTCGCACACCGTTCACGCCGGGAGGGGCACTAATGCGATAGTGATAGTTGAACAGCGGCGTCAGCGTCGCGTCTGCCATTAACTGGCTAAAAACCGCTTTCAGGGCATTAAATCGGTTTTCCTCATCAGGCATTACTTGCACTGCGTCCAGTGTCGATTGCAAATGTGCATATGCTGGAGCGTCGAAAACATGTGGCCACAGTGGATCGCAACGCAGCCATTGCTCCAGGGTATATTCCGGTGCTTCGCCAATTAATCTGTCGCCCATCATGAGGTCTGCGTGTGCCAGTAGGGTCGTGTCGTCCCAGTTTTTTGCGTTATGAAAAATAATTGTGAGTTCACAGCCTTCCGCTGCCAGTGTCGCCTGTAGGCGTTCTGCCATGGTATGAAGTTCTATCGGTAGGTGATAAACCAGCGTCAAGGTTTTCGGTAGTTTGACTTCATCCGGTACTTGCCAGTGCGGAATAGTCCAGCCTGGCAGTAATGCATGACTGGCGGTGATCAGGTTTTCTCCGACTTCTAACGTTTGTAATAAACCGGATTGATGAATAATGGAGATCACTTTTCGCGCCTGCCAGAGGGAGAGTCGGGGACTTTTGCGCAACGTTAAATAGCAAAAACCTAAACTGATGCCACTACTGACCTGGCTGACCCGTTGCAGCTCCTCCGGTTTGCCGATGGTGATTTGCACGGGATGCCGACAACTGGTTCCCAAATCTTTTTCGAAAAGCGGCGGAGTTATCCAGTACTCAACCGCTTTAAGCAGCGGATGACGTAAATGGTAATAATCATGGCTCTCCAGGCGCACCAGCTCCGCTGTGAATTGTGTTAAGCGAAAAGGACCAGTGCCGATCAGTGGGAATTGCGGATGCGCCAGATGGCTGCAATAGCTCGCCAGCCGGTGCGCAAGCCAGTAATCGGGGCGATGTAAAAAGAAGGTCAGACACTGCGGATGGGTGACTTCAATACGCTTCACGCTAATAAATAACTGATCCAGTGCTGGCAGTTGTAACAGCATCAATAATCGCTGGTGTAAGTGTGAGGCTTTTACTGCATCGCCGTTATGCCAGTGTAGGGTTGAACGAAGATAAAAGTCCCAGCGTAACCCGTCAGTAGAGGTTTCCCAGTGATGCGCTAAATCGCCAATCGGGCGCTGAGTATTATTATCGAAGCGGGTCAGGCCGGAAAATATCTGCCCGGCGAGATGCTGCTCGGCACGGCCGGGCAAAAAGCCTGGTTGTAGCGGTTCGAGCGGGCGATAGTAGGGAATACGCAACGTGGGTGTATCGTTTTGCCATTGTCCGCCCATAAACGGCTGTAACAGAGTGCGCAGCTCACCTGGGGCCAGTTGCGCCAGCTCCAGCACATCTTGCTGCTTTCCGGTTTCCAGTGCCTGTTCCATCATCGCATTGCGTAGCGATTCCGGCGTGACCAGAAAGCGTAATTGTCCGCGCTTTCCGCGTCCTGACTGCGCCTGCCACTCCAGCCATCCCGCCTCCTGTGCCTGACGCAACAGCGTACGAACATGGCGTTCGCTGCAAAAACAGCGTTCGGCCAGTTCGCTGACGGTGACGGTTTGCGGCTTTCCGGCTGAAGGTTGCCACAGACGTTGATACTGGTTAAGACGGTTGAGCAATCGCATATAAACCCGGAACAATATTATTTAACTATTCACTATTACTTCCGTATATATCAGGTGATACTCAATCACCATTAACCGTGTCACAGAGTGGAGAAAGAAATGGCTCGTCTGGCAGCATTTGATATGGATGGCACTTTATTGATGCCTGACCATCATTTAGGTGAGAAAACCCTCTCTACTTTGGCGCGACTGCGTGAACGCGACATTACCCTCACTTTTGCCACGGGGCGTCATGCGCTGGAGATGCAGCATATTCTCGGGGCGCTATCGCTGGATGCATATTTGATTACCGGCAACGGAACGCGCGTGCATTCTCTGGAAGGTGAACTTTTACATCGTGATGATTTACCTGCGGATGTCGCGGAGCTGGTGCTGTATCAGCAATGGGATACCCGAGCCAGCATGCATATCTTCATTGACGACGGTTGGTTTACCGGGAAAGAGATCCCTGCGTTGTTGCAGGCATTTGTCTATAGCGGTTTTCGTTATCAGATAATCGATGTCAAAAAAATGCCACTCGGCAGCGTCACCAAGATCTGCTTCTGTGGCGATCACGACGATCTTACACGCTTGCAGATCCAGCTATACGAAGCATTAGGCGAGCGTGCACATTTGTGTTTTTCCGCTACGGATTGCCTCGAAGTGCTGCCGGTGGGCTGCAATAAAGGCGCTGCATTGACGGTGCTGACCCAACATTTAGGTTTATCGTTGCGCGATTGCATGGCCTTTGGTGATGCGATGAACGATCGCGAAATGTTAGGCAGCGTCGGTAGCGGATTTATTATGGGCAATGCGATGCCGCAACTGCGCGCGGAGCTCCCGCATTTACCGGTGATTGGACATTGCCGAAATCAGGCTGTCTCTCACTATTTGACGCACTGGCTGGACTATCCACATCTACCTTATTCCCCCGAATAACGAGATCCCTTCCAGCACCGGGCAATTGCCCGGTTTTTTTTGCGTTGAATTTGTCATTTTGTGCCGTGGTGTTTAAACCGCACAGAATAAATTGTCGCGATTTCACCTTTAAAATAGAATTAAAAGAGAAAAAAATTCTCCGTGGAAGGGCTATGTTAGATAAAATTGACCGTAAGCTGCTGGCCTTACTACAGCAGGATTGCACCCTCTCTTTGCAGGCACTGGCTGAAGCCGTTAATCTTACAACCACCCCCTGCTGGAAGCGCCTGAAACGGCTGGAGGACGACGGTATCCTTATCGGCAAAGTCGCCCTGCTGGATCCGGAAAAAATAGGCCTCGGCCTGACCGCCTTTGTGCTGATAAAAACGCAACATCACAGCAGCGAATGGTATTGCCGCTTTGTCACGGTGGTTACCGAAATGCCAGAAGTGCTGGGGTTCTGGCGCATGGCTGGTGAATACGATTATCTGATGCGCGTCCAGGTTGCCGACATGAAACGCTACGACGAGTTTTATAAGCGCCTGGTAAACAGCGTGCCGGGGCTGTCGGACGTCACTTCCAGCTTCGCGATGGAACAGATTAAATACACCACTTCTTTACCCATCGAATAAATATCCAGAATCAGGTCAGGACACAACGCGTGCGATTATTTGCTCAATTAAGCTGGTATTTCCGTCGGGAATGGCGTCGCTATCTCGGGGCTGTCGCCTTGCTTGTCATTATCGCGATGCTGCAACTGGTTCCGCCAAAAGTGGTTGGTATTGTTGTCGATGGCGTGACAGAACAACACTTTACTACCGGGCAGATCCTGATGTGGATCGCCACCATGGTGCTGATTGCCGTTGTGGTTTATCTCCTGCGTTACGTCTGGCGGGTATTGCTGTTTGGTGCGTCTTATCAACTGGCTGTTGAACTGCGTGAAGATTATTACCGTCAGCTAAGCCGGCAGCATCCTGAGTTTTACCTGCGTCATCGCACCGGTGACCTCATGGCTCGTGCGACCAATGACGTCGATCGCGTCGTGTTTGCCGCCGGAGAAGGGGTGCTGACGCTGGTGGATTCACTGGTGATGGGCTGCGCTGTGTTGATTATGATGTCTACGCAAATTAGCTGGCAGTTGACCTTATTTGCCCTGTTGCCGATGCCAGTGATGGCGATCATGATCAAGCGCAACGGCGATGCCTTGCATGAACGCTTTAAGCTGGCACAGGCGGCGTTTTCCAGTCTTAATGACCGCACCCAGGAAAGCCTCACCAGTATCCGCATGATCAAAGCCTTTGGTCTGGAAGATCGCCAGTCGGCGTTATTTGCCGCGGATGCCGAAGATACCGGCAAAAAAAACATGCGGGTGGCGCGTATTGATGCTCGTTTCGACCCGACCATCTATATCGCGATTGGTATGGCGAACTTGCTGGCGATTGGCGGCGGTAGTTGGATGGTGGTGCAGGGCAGTTTAACGCTGGGCCAGCTCACCAGTTTTATGATGTATTTAGGTCTGATGATTTGGCCAATGTTGGCGCTGGCATGGATGTTTAACATTGTGGAACGTGGTAGTGCTGCGTACAGCCGTATTCGCGCGATGCTGGCGGAAGCGCCGGTGGTGAACGATGGTAGCGAACCCGTGCCGGAAGGGCGTGGCGAACTGGATGTAAATATTCACCAGTTCACGTATCCGCAGACTGACCATCCTGCGCTGGAAAACGTCAATTTCGCCCTGAAACCCGGTCAGATGCTGGGTATCTGCGGGCCGACTGGTTCCGGCAAAAGTACCCTGTTGTCGCTCATTCAGCGTCATTTCGACGTCAGCGAGGGGGATATTCGCTTTCATGATATTCCTCTGACGAAGTTACAACTCGATAGCTGGCGTAGCCGCCTGGCGGTGGTCAGCCAGACACCGTTCCTTTTTTCCGACACCGTAGCGAACAACATCGCGTTGGGTTGCCCGAATGCCACCCAGCAAGAGATTGAACACGTAGCGCGGTTAGCCAGCGTACATGACGATATTTTGCGTTTACCGCAAGGTTACGATACAGAGGTGGGCGAGCGCGGCGTGATGCTTTCCGGCGGGCAAAAACAGCGTATCTCCATTGCTCGTGCGTTATTAGTCAACGCGGAAATCCTCATCCTTGATGATGCGCTTTCGGCGGTGGACGGACGCACAGAGCACCAGATCCTGCATAACCTGCGTCAGTGGGGACAGGGAAGAACGGTAATCATCAGTGCCCATCGCCTTTCGGCACTGACGGAAGCCAGTGAAATTATTGTGATGCAGCACGGACATATCGCCCAGCGTGGCAATCATGATGAGCTGGCGCAACAAAGCGGCTGGTATCGCGATATGTATCGCTATCAACAACTGGAGGCGGCGCTCGACGACGCTCCGGAAATTCGCGAGGAGGCCGTCGATGCGTAGTTTTAGCCAACTGTGGCCGACTCTCAAGCGTCTGTTAGCGTACGGTTCGCCGTGGCGTAAACCGCTGGGGATTGCGGTCCTGATGATGTGGGTTGCGGCAGCGGCAGAAGTCAGTGGGCCGCTGCTTATCAGCTATTTTATCGACAATATGGTAGCGAAAAATAACCTGCCGTTGAAAATGGTTGCAGGGCTGGCTGCGGCGTATGTTGGGCTACAACTGTTTGCCGCCGGGCTACATTACGCGCAGTCGCTGCTGTTTAATCGGGCGGCAGTAGGCGTAGTGCAACAGTTGCGTACCGACGTGATGGATGCTGCGTTACGCCAGCCATTAAGCGAGTTTGATACCCAACCCGTCGGGCAGGTGATTTCCCGCGTCACTAATGACACTGAAGTGATCCGCGATCTCTACGTTACCGTAGTGGCAACTGTCCTGCGCAGTGCCGCACTGGTGGGCGCGATGCTGGTGGCGATGTTCAGCCTCGACTGGCGAATGGCGCTGGTGGCGATAATGATTTTCCCGGTAGTGCTGGTGGTAATGGTGATATATCAACGTTACAGCACGCCGATTGTCCGTCGTGTGCGCGCCTATCTGGCGGATATCAACGACGGCTTTAACGAAATCATCAATGGCATGAGCGTCATCCAGCAGTTCCGTCAGCAGGCGCGATTTGGCGAACGTATGGGTGAGGCCAGTCGTTCACACTATATGGCGAGGATGCAAACCCTGCGCCTCGACGGTTTTCTGCTGCGTCCGCTGCTGAGTCTGTTTTCAGCGCTCATTCTTTGTGGATTGTTGATGCTGTTTGGCTTCTCCGCCAGCGGCACCATTGAAGTGGGCGTGCTGTATGCCTTTATCAGCTATCTTGGGCGACTTAACGAACCCTTAATCGAACTGACCACGCAACAGGCGATGCTGCAACAGGCTGTTGTTGCTGGTGAGCGCGTGTTTGAACTGATGGACGGACCGCGCCAGCAATATGGCAATGATGATTACCCGTTACAGAGTGGCACCATCGAAGTCGATAACGTGTCATTTGCTTATCGCGATGACAATCTGGTGCTAAAGAACATTAATCTCTCTGTGCCTACGCGTAACTTTGTGGCGCTGGTCGGGCATACCGGCAGTGGTAAAAGTACCCTCGCCAGTTTATTGATGGGCTATTACCCGCTAACGGAAGGTGAGATTCGCCTTGATGGTCGTCCATTAAGTTCGCTAAGTCACAGCGCGCTGCGCCAGGGCGTGGCAATGGTGCAGCAAGATCCGGTGGTGCTGGCGGATACCTTCCTCGCCAACGTGACGCTGGGGCGGGATATCTCCGAAGAACGCGTCTGGCAGGCGCTGGAAACCGTGCAACTGGCGGAGCTGGCGCGCAGCATGAGGGATGGTATTTATA
>OKVW01001353.1_pt1 | contig 10409 bp, 5 predicted proteins | sample 1606991 | NCBI WGS metagenome assembly OKVW01 (sample SAMN03281021, study PRJEB24777) | human gut metagenome | isolation source: fecal sample PR177 from 1 month old male Malay infant, vaginal delivered...
TTTTTTCAAGCAGAAGACGGCATACGAGATCCTCTCTGGTCTCGTGGGCTCGGAGATGTGTATAAGAGACAGCTGTACCATTATGTTTGCAAAATCGTCCACGCCAATAACAGTACCTTGTGTCCCAAAGGGGGGAGCCTGCAGATCGTCCATTTCTAGCAGTTCCACCCTTGTTCCTGCCGGATACTGCTCACTTAACTGTTGTATAATTTCTTTCCTTGGAATATTTGTTTTTACAGACATAATATCACTCCTCTCCCCAGCCCTGGTTGGGATCACTGTTTGACGCTGGAAGAGCATCATAACATATAGGTTTATTTTGGCAAATTTTAATTGGGAATTTTAAAGCTACATTTTCCTCATCATAGCATGCTATATCGATTCCAATTGACCTTTTCCAATCCCTTCCATAAGTAACCTCCATATATCTACTCGTTTTTCCGTTGGTAAAATCAGTGATTCTCTGACAGGCTTTGTTGTATCTTTTTATAGCAAGCGAAAACCATGCTTCCGCATCTTCGGTGTTACCCCACTGTTCTCTTAAAGGTTTTCTAATATTTACACTTGAGATATTTTTTCGATTCCAATCAGCAACTAAATCGAAAATATCATAACCTCTAAATATCCCATAACCTCTATAACGTTTTTCAAATATGACTGTTCCATCCGGGAAGGGCACATATGCCTGTCCTCCCTCATTCAGGGCGGTCTCATTATTGGTGTCCGCATACATCCAGCTGAATTGTCCCATGCTTAACCTACCTCTCTTTCTGGTAGTTAATATAATCTTCCTCACGGAAACATTTATAGTGTATTTTGCCTTCTTCTCTCCTGCCCGTTTCTTTTAAACCTAAAATACCAAGTCGTTTCATAATCATATCCTTTCTCTGATTTCTATATTTTTCAAAGTAATTATGCATGTGGATAGTCATATATTATGACTCGACGATTTACGTAATAGAAACGTATGAAGATAAAATAGCTGTCATGGGTTCAAACCAGGTTTTTTATATTAGCAAGGGGAATTAATCAGTATTAGCCTTCTTAAAATAATCATCATGAGAAGGTATCATCAGAAGAAAAAAGTGAACATCGCTTAAAGCGATAACGAAGAAGTGTAAAGTTTTGCTTCGCAAACGTGCTTATCCATTATTTCAGCAACGGACTTCCTTGGATACGGTGATAAATCGAGAGATTTCGCCGTATCCATTTTTGTTGTTTCTGTGTACAGAAATCGCTGTTCAAAGCCTCTTAAGGCGGGACTTCCTAAGGCAGTGTCTCCTGATTATGGTCTTTCTCATAGGTGCAGATTTCGTCCAGGCTTTCTATTTCCAGCGCGTTCATAATCCGATTCAATGTATAGGTCTCTACATTCTGGTTCTTCCTCAACCGATCCAACTGACCATGCGAAATATTGTACATACTGCAAAACTTATTCTGCCCTATCTTTCTCTCTGCCAGAATCTGAAATAGCTTGTCGAATTTTATCATAATTTTTTGCTCCTATGTCGAACCCTTTTTATTGCTTTTTTTCCATTATAAGATTATTATTAACTCACAACTATCTCCGTATACGGGGATAGATTTCACAGTAAGGAGGAATCAAAGCATGAATTTGCAGGAAGTATTTGATGAAATGGAAAGGTTCAAAGCCATCATTGAGCATGAATTGAAAGTTTTTAATAATATTGATTATGATGCACAGGATCCAAATGAGCAATTCTTATTGGCTCATGCATATTCCATTGAAAGTGAAATGCAGTACATTGTGGAATCTATCGATTATATCCGCAAGCCAGTCATGTTAAGCGGAACGGCATACTTAAAGGAGGGAATCCCCTTTATTGACGATTTTGAATTGTTTGAATCCGATGTTATTGAGTTCCTATTAGACAATGAATGGCAACGTGCTGATATTTATAAGATTAACGGGAATTTCATGACAGATTTTTTAAAGAACCACAGTGAAGTTCCCGCCAGAATCCGGCTGACAAAGGAAGAAGCCGATGAGAGGCTAAGCGCATAGAGCGGAATGAAGCAGGGAGCGGAAATCGGACTTTCGATTTCGCTCCCCAATCGGTCATTCAGAATTTTTACGTTTCTTTCCTATCAGGAATGCAGCAAATGCAGAGACCAGAATAAGCGGAATGGTTATTAAAATACGGTGCTCCTCAATCGCGGTCAGCACTGCCTCATAGGCCGCGGTAACAATACCAACAACGGAAGCACGGATTATTTCAAACAAGCCCTTTTCCTTTACCGGAACATTTTCAAGCCTATAAGTAGTTTCTGCCGCCATGGTATAAAGGGTATGCTGATTATCTGGAATCTTCTCTTCATATACACAGTTCCACTTCTTACCCGATATTGCCGGCAATTGTACCACTCCTGCATAGGAGGCATCGATATCCCTGACAAATTTGCTTCCTTTTGCTATGGCATTGCGGACCAGGTTCCCACTGTTTTCATATGCTTCACCATTCCAGCTGATCTCAGATATAGAATAATAATCTGCGTCTAGTTTTAAGTAATTCAGGAAATAGGACTGGTAGTCCATCAAATCTGCATTTCCTGGGATTTCTTTTTCACCAAGTAAAAATGTATCTGCATCGTAACCGGTTATGGTGATTGGAAATTCAAAATCTTCGCTCCAATACTCCTTGACTACTTCTTTGTCCGTCAGCTGCAATACAGCCTGGACAGTCTGCTGTGTATCAATATCTGTAAACTCTACTGCCTTCTCTTCTGGAATTACGACACCGGCTTCTACACGCTGATAGCGGATTACTTTTTCCTGGTGCTTGGACCGTTCCTCCGCTATTCCATCAATCAGTTCTTTTGATTTCAGCATGTATTTCACTCCCTCTCGCTCCACGTATTCTTCTGGGGCATGTTCCGATGGGTCTCCGGTAAACACTTCACTCGTAAAGGTTATACTGGCCGGTTTGATCTCTTCCTGTTTTACAACAGCCGGGGACCCCGCTGATACGAGTATGTAGGAATCCCCATGTAATTGGACGGAGGCGCTTAAATGTTCCAGGGGAGAATCCTCCTGTTGAAATGTTGTATACAGCATCTTCTTTGTAAATTCTACCGTTCCAATCTCAATAGAATCTTCATGTACCGATGCCGCAGTCTCCTTCTCGGAGCGCCCGGCTGGACGCTCCTCTTCTCTTCTGTTCTTTGGCAGCAGGTTCTTTAGTTCTGAAGTATCCGAAATATGCTCCTGGGTGATATGGATATCTGAATCTGCAAAAGCAGGAAAGGCAGTAAACCCAGTTAACAAAATACCTATGATAAGCCTTGAAATTATCCTGATATTATTCATCGCGTTTCTCCTCTCTTTTCGTATAAATGAACCCCGCAGCTCCGCATAGCGCAATAAGAATCAGGATAATAAACGGGTATTCGTCTCCGGTTTTAGCGGGATTGGCAAAGGGATGCCAGATTCCGTCTTTATCAAACCAACCTTCCCCGTGCCCCTCTGCGTTATTATCGTATGACGCGTGAATGGTTCCGGCCTTTTTTCCAGGATCTTCCTGCTGTCCCGGAGTGTCGGTCTTGTGGTTAAAAAAGGTGGTCTCCCCCTCGATGCCTGCCGCGGTAATGGTAAAGGTGATATATCCATCTGATAACTCATAACCATGGGGTACTTTTGTTTCTGTGACTGCATAAGCTCCATACCCGGGCGGCGTAAATCTTATCTGACCGTACTGGTCTGAGACTCCGTTATAAACCACGGTCCCATTTTCATCACAAATCTGAAATCTGACACCTGGAACCGGCTCCCCTGTCACGCTGTCCTTTTTATGAATGATAACGTCCGGCGGTACCTGGTAATTCGGGACATGAACTACCGTGGAATTTGAATTCCGGACTTCAATGGTGTACTCTGTTGGATCCAGGAGATATCCCTCCGGAGCCTTCGTTTCTTTGTAGGTGTAGATGCCTGGCTTAGCAAATGATACGGCAGCCTGGCCGCTTTTCCCAATGGTGACCACCTTATAGACACGCTTACTGCTGTCATAGATGGTAAACTCGGCCCCGGGAAGCGCACGCATGGTAATTCCGTCATACTTTTTAAAGATAATTTCTGGCGGGCTGGAAGGGTCGCCGCCGTCACCTCCTCCGCTTTTCTTGGGATTTTCCATAATCACCTCAATGACCCGGCCCGGATTATCATATGGTATGGTGAATTCCATATCCCCTGACGGCAAATAGCCAGTGGGTGCTTTGATTTCGTGCATCAGATAGGTTTCGCCTGCGTTCAGATATCGGGTCAGCTCCATCTCACCATTCAGTTCAAACTCTGGAACTGCGACAGAACCATCGGACTTCTTAATTATAGAAAACCGGCCACCAGACAGACGTTCCATAGTGCCTTTTCTAACTTTTACCAGTTTAATCACAACCGGTTCGTCTGTCATCTGTACATCGGTTATGCCTTCCTCCTGAACCATAAAAGGCATGGAGGAAGCCTTGTAGTAACCATCAGGAGCTTTCGACTCAACCAAAAGATATTCTTTCCCATTTTTTAAAAGCCCTGTTACGTTGTGTGGTGTCCCATCGCTGATCCAGTGATCCAGGAGGTCCCAGTTATCTGGATCCCGGATTTCAAGGAACGCTCCTGATATGGGTTTACCATTATCTCCTACTTTTCTGATGCTTACATGGGTTGGTGGGTCATACATTTCCACTTTAACCGAAGCCCCATCATGGCTCATCACAAAGCGCACGTCCTCCGCTCTCCGGTAACCGACCGGTGCCTCAAGCTCACGCAACACGTAGGTGGTGTCTGCGTTTAACAATCCGGTGATTTTAGTACCCGCAAGCTCCGAGTAAAAAATTAAAGGTTCTCCCCGTTTAAACTGCACGGTTCCATCGGCAGCTGGTTTGGAATCCCGTATCGCCAGAACCGGAGATCCATCCTCATGAAGGATCTGGAGCTTTGCTCCAGCCAGTGGGTATGCTTCTTCCTGACTGCCGTTTGCGGCCGCATATTTCATAATGAGGGCTTTTGTCGGCTTATCCTGCATCTCGATTTTCTGTATCCCTCCGTCCAAACCGACAACAAAGGAGACCTCCTCAGAATAGCCGTAGCCGTCAGGAGCTTTTTCTTCGCAATAAAAGTATCTTTTCCCTGGCTCCAGAATTCCGTTGAAGATTTTGGGCTCTGTCGTTGATACCCACCTGCATTCCTCTCCATTCTGATCAACAATCACGTTCCCGTTCTCATCTTTCAGGACGCAGACGGCGCCCGGGACCTCCCTGGAGTCTGTCCAGTCTGTCTTGGTAAAGTGTGCAGTTGTGGGTGCATTTTCCATCTGCACTTCAATTGGAACCTTCATGCTATAGAGTGGGACTTTAAAGACGACAGCCTCCCCGGTATGGTGTCCGTCGGGGGCGTCGAGTTCCTTTAGCTGGTACTCTTCTCCTGCATTCAGCTGCCCTGTTATATCTATGCCATTTTTATTTGCCTCAAATACCAGTTGCTCCCCTGCCTGAATGTACCCCGCATGCTCCGTAGAGACAATCCCAGTGTCTTTTACAGCGTTTATAGCATTACCTTCCCTATCTAAAATCTGGAATTTACCTCCGGATAGAGGTTTTCCGTCTTTATTGGTTTTTATTATTTGTACTTTTGTTGGAGCGTCCTTCATTTTTACTGTGTTGTCGGAAACGTTCAAATTATACCCAACACCTTTTGCATGGAGGATACCCTGATCATCAACGGCATCTCCAGCTTCATTAATATAAACGACCGTGTCCCCTTCCTGATAGGTTCCATCCGGATTCACTATAATCTTTGTTGGATATCCCTCCTCATCATAAAGAACCGGCTGGTTCTCTTCATTTACATAATGAGCGTTTTCAATGACGCCGTTTCCGCTGATAAAAAATTCAATGGCATGGGAGTAGGAATACCCTTCAGGTGCCGCTTGCTCCCGATAGCGGTAGGTGGACCCTGCCTCCAGCTTTCCCAATACCCGTTTTGGCTCGCCCGTTGAGACCCAGCGTTCTATCACCTCTGCAGGTCCGTCTGGCCTTGTCTTTTCCAGCACACAGACTGCGCCCGGTAATTCCACTCCGGCAAAATCTTCTTTCATAAAAACCCCGTCTGTTACGGAGTTAACCGCGGTTATCTGGACGGGAGCAGCCGTATTTAAATATGGTACCTTAAATGGTATATTTCTGCCTCCAATAAAACCGGAAGGCGGCTTCTTCTCATGCAGATGATACGACTCTCCAGCTATCAGCTGCCCTGTAATCTCTATCCCTTCCAAAGTGCCTGTTGATAAAAAGGTAAGCTCCTCCCCAGCGAGGATTACACCCTCATGCTCCGTTGAGGGAATATTGGTGTCCGCCTGTGCAACGACAGGAGTATTGTCTGGCCTTCGTATCTGGAAAACAGCGCCTGCAAGCGGATTTCCCGCATCGTCTGTTTTTAAAATTCGGATCCGCGTGGGAGCATCCTTCATTCGTATCCGGTTTCCGGCTATAGGTATTTCCAGCCGTACTCCCAAAGCATGAACCTCGCCGCTGCTATCTACAGCATTGCCTTCCCCGTCAATGATAATTGGACGGCCGCCTTTTGAGTAAGAGCCATCCGGCTCAGCAATAATCCCAGTGGGATACCCATCCTTATCATGGAGAACCGGCTTTCCATGTTCGTTGATATAGTGGGCATTGGTGATACTGCCGTCTCTGGTTACGGAAAATTCTATCGCCTCAGAATAGCCGTATCCCTCCGGCGCCGCTTCTTCCCAATACCGATAGGTGACACCAGCTGCCAGTTCTTTTTCTAGGCGATGGGGAGCGTCACTGGATATCCATCGTTCAACCAGTACTGCGGTACCGTCTGGCATCACTTTTTCCAGCCTGCAGGTCGCGCCCAGTACCTCATTGCCTGCGAAGTCCTCCTTCGACAGCCACGCGCCAAAGGGCTTGTCCTTCATCCGGATGATATTGTTTTCAACAGGTATCTGTTCCTTTACGCCTTTTGCTATAACCGTTCCGCTTTTGTCCAATGCATCTCCGTTTTCATCAATGACGACCGCAGTATCACCCAGCCAGTATGATTTCTCGCCTCCCTCCTCCTTCACGACGATCTCCGTAACATATCCATCTTTGTCATACAATAATGTCTGCCGATTTTCATTCACGTAGCAGGCGTCCACGATTTTACCGTACCGATCAAGCCTGAAACGAATATCTTCACTGTAACTGTACCCATCCGGAGCCGCAGATTCATGGTAATAATAGATGGTTTCGGGCAGTAGTTTTCCCTGAATTTTATGCGGAGTCGTACCGGAAATCCAGGATTCGATGGTAATGAGTTCTCCCGGTTCCGCTTCTATCCTAAGCTCGCAGTAAGCTCCGGACAGTTCCGCGCCTCCAAAATCCTCTTTTGAAAAATATACGATTACAGGCTTATCCTGCATTATAACTTTGTCAATGGTTCCGTCCATAGATACCTGAAATGCTACATCTACGGAGTAGCTGTAGCCTTCCGGAGCGAGTTCTTCATGATAGCGGTATTTTTTGCCTGCCTCAAGAATACCGGAGATTTTCTTTGGCTCCCTGCCGGAAATCCATTTAACAGGGTTCCCAAATGCGTCAAGAACTGGCTCACCCGACTCATCAAGAAGACTGCACACCGCGCCTGGAACCTCCTCGCTGTCTGTCCAGTCCTGTTTGGAAAACCAGACCTCCGTTGGCTTATTAAGGACCGTAATGTTATTGACCTGGCATTTCTCCCCAAAGGAAAACCTGTATTTTCTGAGAATGCTGTGGCTGCCGTCCAGGAATAATAGATGTTCAGACAGTTGATACCCTTTGTTCTTCTGGAATAAAGTTCTCTCACTGGCCTCATTTCTGTTATTGGTGAAAAGCACATTTGATACCCCGGTATTGGATGTCTTTCCGGACGCCTCTGTATTGGTAACAGTAAATGGGTAATCCGATGTCACTAATTGAACGATATTGTACTCCGTATTATAAGGAAGGTCACTGACTGTGATAAAATCGTTCCCATAGACTGTTATTTCAAATGAACTTTCTTTTCCATATGCCGCCAGCTGTCCCCTTGTATTTTTTGTCCGATAATCGTATGCGCCGGCCAAGGGCGAGCCATCTGCCTTTGTCAGGGTAATCCGGAAGCGGAATGCAGTATTCTCATTCCCCATATGCGTCCCCTCTACTGCATTAGAAATGACCAGTTTTGAAGAGTTGGTAAATATTCCTTCCCCATGGTTGACAGCTACCGGATTCAGATAGCTGTAGCTCTTCCCATCTATACTGACATGCTGATCCACGAAGCCGGCAGCGTCAGGCTTCACCTTTGCAATGAAGGTGATGGTATTGTTCTCTTTTTTTGTTGTCATATGGTACGAACCGTCCAGGCGTTCTTCCATTTCAGGAGTATGGAGATAGGAAAGGCCGGCAGCCGGCAGAACCACAATCTCCTTCCCCACTCCCTGGCAGGTAATCTGGTATCGGATCTGGTCTCCTGCTTTTATTGCTTTGTGATCTACACCGGTTTTTAGAAGTATGGATCCTACGACGGTCAGACAGTCAGGATCTTCTGCTAATGGATTATCGACTGTATGGATACCGGAGTTATCCGGCCTAAATGCCAGGATTTCCTTCCCACTTAAGTCTGTCACTTCCATCAAAAGTTCCTTTGGCTCTTTATTCAATTCAATTTTCATCCAATCTTGATAGAGCTGGCCGATAAAGGTTGTGGTGGAAAGGCAATCCGAGGTATGGTCGCTATAGGTTGCATACTCTTTTATCTGGTAACTCCTTCCGTCCGCAATATCTTCTGAGGAGAGGTAAAGAAAGCCTTCTGACAGTACGCCTTTTTGCTGGGTCTCGCCAGTGAGCAGGTCTGTCAGCGTAATATGGGACCCGACGAGACTTCTCGTGGAAAAGGTCACACGCTCCACCGCGCCCATAGAATCTGTCTGGAAAGAAATAAACCCCTGCTCCTCCGGATCATACCAGATATTATCAATCCCGATGCCATTCGCTGATATACGAAAGAAGATATCCTCCGCTTTTGTGTATCCAGCCGGTACCTTTTCCTCCCGGAGCACATAGACTTTGCCGGCAGATAATCCCCTGAGTTGATAAGCAGTCTCGTTTTCCTTTGTCGTCCAGGTCCAATCCTCTTTCGTTACCCCGGTACTTGCCCATCTGCCGGATAGATTGTCTGCCTCATAAAGTGTCAGCGTTGTTCCCGGAACCATGCCTCCATCCTGAAAATCTGCTTTTGAAATCCAGATTTCAGTGAGAGCGTCCACCACGTAAAGAACACCATCGACTATGTCGCTGTCGGCTTCATTGCTCATGATTGTGGTAATGCCGTGATATTCCGGGGAAGGCTTAAATTCATGTACTTTATGATTAATCTGGTATCCTTCCGGCGCCTGTATTTCCCTGATTGTAAAGGTATAAGGCTCCAGCGTTCCCTCCGGGGTAAATCTGCCGATATCCGTGATAATCAGGCTGCCTTTTCCGGAACCGTCCGTTGTCAGGGTTCCTACATCAATCCCGCCTAAGGTTTGATTTTGAACCAGGAATACGGCTCCTGAGAGAGGGCGTCCTTCGTCATTTTTCTTATGTACCTTTACCTCTAACGGGATTGGCGTGTTTTCTGCCTGAATCTCAAACAGCTTATCGGCAGATGACTGGTCTGTTACGTGAATTTCCTTTGCCGCCATGGTCTTATAGTAGGAAGGCGTCTTTGTTTCAACCAGGTAGTACCACCCATTTAAGATGTCCTTGACTGTATGAGGTTTATAATCGCCGATCTGGTCTTTCCGGATTAATTCGGCAAGATAATCCGCCTCGGTATATATGCCGTCACTCCCGGATATCCATTTATCTGCGAAAACTGCTCCGGCCGGGACCACTCCCTCCTTAAATTCATTTTCATATCCTGGAATCTGTCTTTCGCTATAGTACAAAGAAAGTTCCGCGCCCGCGACCACGGCAGCATGTGTGGGATCTTTGTTTACTGCTGCGCCGGCTTCGTCATAGCCCGCATAATAGTTTTCACCCATTTTGGCAGTCTTTGCGATGATAAGCTGCCTCTTTTTATTTTCTACTGTGAAGCGCTGGACACCATCTGTCCCCTCGACCACAATTACTTTATCCGGAGCAGTTATATATCCGTCCGGGGCCTTTGTCTCCCTCACGGTATAAGCTCCGGCCGGCAGATAATCAAATCTATGACGTCCGTCTGCGGTATCATAGCTGATGACTGATTTATAGCTTCCGCTATAATTACGGTAGTTGAATTTAAAATCCACCGTATAAGCCTGCTTGCCGTTTTCGCTGTGGTCATTGTCCCCATTTACGCTTACATGCATCACAGTTCCGTTGCTGACACTCCATATCTGGTT
>OKVW01001355.1_pt1 | contig 10404 bp, 6 predicted proteins | sample 1606991 | NCBI WGS metagenome assembly OKVW01 (sample SAMN03281021, study PRJEB24777) | human gut metagenome | isolation source: fecal sample PR177 from 1 month old male Malay infant, vaginal delivered...
TTTAGAACACGTTAGTGCACAAAAATCCCCCTGACTTGCGCCGGATTAACCACATCGCGTCGTTTTCGCCAGTTTGGTTTTGTTGTTCATTATGCTCAATGTAAGTTTTTACAAACAGATATTATTTTATTTAGCAACATATCATTCTTGTTTTTGGAGTGAATATGCGCATAAAGGTCAAAATTCTTTTTCTGTAGAAAATCACAGCGAACTTCTTTGATCGGAAACAGCTCGCAAACCAATGGAAGGTAGACCCTTGGAAACAAGGTAAGATAGTCATAGGAAATGCAAAGCAATAAAAGGTTGATCATCGATTCACTTTTTAAGTGGATATCATAAACATGATCCAGGAGAATATGTTCAATCCCAGAAATAATATTCAAATTATAGTTAGCATTATTCAGCCTGACAAACTTCTCCTGCCTGAATTCGTCCAGCGTTATACTATCACCAATCCTTGGATGCGCTTTGTTTGCAATAATACAAACTTCATATTTAAAAATCTCTTGCGCTCGTATCGTTCTATCTGCATATAAACTCATGCCTATATCAATATCCACTTCCAGATTTCGTATTTTGCTCACCCTGAAATCAGGATCGTTACGTTGCTGGACGAATTCAACATTGCATTCATTTGGAATAATACCACTGAGTATTAATTGATGGCTAACCCAAAACTCACTTAACGGCTCAGTCCGAATGATGACTTTGCGCTTATTCCAGATCTCATCATCTATTGTGTTCTTCCCATCAGAGACATCAACAATAGCATCAAGAATAGGTTTAAACCGCTCATAGAGATTAATCGCAACGGCGGTAGGAGTAACGCCATTTATTGTACGGATAAACAGCGGATCGTTAAAACTTTTGCGTAATTTTGCCACCGCATAGCTGACAGCGGATGGCGCAACATCGAGCACGTCGGCAGCACCGGTCATGCTTTTTGTCTCGATAATCGCAACCAGATATTTAATTAAGTTGTAATCGAAATTCATTTGTTCAGGCATGATACTATATCGCATACTCCTCATCGTTATCAGTAGTATAACCTGCCATTTCTGCTAAAGCGCATTTTTATGTACCTCACGCTTCATCGTCCACTTACTCCATCAGCTTACTATAATTATTTACAACCTTACGATGGCGCTTATCCTCACTATCAATACACAGAATTGATATTAGTTCTTTATAATGAATCACATCCTGATAATGTGACATCCCCAGCTTTGACATTGCTGAATTACGTTGGCAATACAGCGTTTTTGGGCTGATACCCAGTTCTTTAGCACACTTCGCAACATCATCGCCTTTCATGATGGTTTGAAGCGCCCTGATCTCATTATTGGTCAAGAATCTCCGTTTCCGTTGCTCCCGACGATGAGGCAACATCAATAGTGAACTCACCCATTTATCAGCAATGTTGTAATTACTATGATGGATTACCTGTAGGCTCCTTCTGATGTAACCAATAGACTCCTTTCTATTGATGATAAACTTTACGTCGATGGTCGCAATGAAGTCCAGAAAGAGTTCAGGGAGACGGTCGGCAAAAATCAGAATTCTCTTACGAGGAACCGATAAGATCTTCCAGCCATAGACCAAAAAATCAATAATGCCATCAACAACAAAATTGTCATTAGATTGAACATTTAATATAAGCGATGTAATTTTTTGAGTATGGCTTCTACGCCAAATGACAAATTCAATAAAACTATAGAAGCCAAAAACCTCGCAATTTTTACATATACTATTCACAAGATCTATCATTGCATTGCGGCTAAAATGGCAGCGATCGACAACGATAAAAGTCTCACTACTCTCACCATTAGGTATATAAGTTATATCAGTCATAAAATCCTCAGCTCTATTTCCAAAGAAATATGTAAGCATCACGGATAGCAAAAACCAGAGGTATATAATTAAAATTCAAGGATTAGATTTTTCTACGTAACTTCTTATCAGTCTTCTTGGGCAGAGGCTGTGAATCAATTATCTTCACATCAACAAAATATTCCTTGCCAAAGATTTGACCATTTCCAAGCCAGTTCACACCCCGAGAACGGAACAACACATTGCTGCTATCCTGAACGAGTTCATGGTTATGTGCATCGGCCACTGAAAAAGTATTCCCCGTTACTGACCTAATCACAATCGGTTGATTAGCGGTTGCGTTGGAGAATATTGTCACAGTGCGCAGATATTCCGGCGCATAATTCGCAATAATTTGCTGAGCCTGAACCTGATATTCACCCCAGCTTTTCCCTTTTTCAGCAGACAGATTGCTGGCAAGTACTGCATACAATTGCGCGGTGGCTTGTGACATTGCAATGCGCACCCGCGCATCTTGCGCGAACTGAGCCTGATTAAATATTTTTGCCGGCGCCGCAGCTTTTGCTGTGGCATTTTTAGTATCGGCGTCAACTTTTTTATCACTCGCTGCGGATGGCTTCTCTTTATCCTTACCTTTCGTGGATTCATCTGCCGGCGCTTTTGCATCTTGTAAATATACTGCATTATTCACAGGCATAAACAATGACGATGCCAGGTAGGCCACACAGGCCGTTTGTTGTTGCCCGCGGTCACCGTTAACCAACAATGAAAGCGTATTGCCTTGTTTCGGGAGCTTCGCAGGATCAACGTTATTCTTGAGTAAAAGCGCATTAACCTCCTGCTGGCTCTTGTCGCCGCGCGCCAGACCACAAATTTGCGCCATCACGAAATCATTGCGTTGCCCATTGACTAAAGGTGTCATATTCACCAATGTATCGGTGATAATATTCCATGCCGGAACACTGACCGTTTTAACCGCAATATCTTCCGGGGTTGCCAGTGCAGAAGTCGCTACCAGCAGAGCAAGGCCGCCGGTCGCGGCCTTAGTATAATTTAAAAACAACATTTTCATTCTTTACCTGAGTTAGTATCAATAACATCAACAACAATTCGGCGATTTTCCGCCAGACATTCAATAACCGCGGGAGACGGTTTTCCAGGACACTGGACTTTAGGTTGTGAATCGCCTAAACCTCGCGTTTCAATCATCCCGGCAGGGATGCCATTTTGCACAAACAAGCTTTTCACCGTTTCCGCGCGCGCCAGCGACAGCGCCTGATTGCTCAGTGGCGAGCCAATACGATCGCTATGGCCACTAATCACAATATGCTTGCCGCTGAAGCCTTCAGCTTTTACATCAGCCGCTAAATGATTGATTCGTTGGGCACCCGTCGAGAGTAGCTGAGTGCTGCCGAACGCAAATAACCCTTCAGTACCCAACTCCTGGTGTTTCACCTGATGGGAGGCAATTGGCCGGGTATCGTTTAACTGGCTAAGACAGTTATCCGGTTTGAAGTAGAAACTTCTGGCCTTCATGTCAGAGTCAAAAAGAACTTTATACTGACAGGTCAGAACAGATTTATCCGCTTTGGTAAAATGGAAAATATAGTCCCATTCTTTAACCCGGAAAGTTCCCTCTTTAAAGTGTGGAATGCCGATCAATTCATATAATTGATTTTTGGTCATTCCCGACTGAACCTGTTTTAAATTATCCAGATTCACATAACTGCCTTCACTGCGAACGGCGGTTTCCGGGGCAGGAAATACCGGCTTATTGGTTTTTCCTCGGGTATCTACATCACTCACAGAATGAGTACAGCCACTAACTAACGTCATACCGAAGGCGAGTGCGCCCAGACGAAGCGCTTTTAATTTCGTCAACATAATTATGATTCCGTATTTTATTGCATTCGATATTCCCCGGCGGTTAGCCGGGGAATAATCAACCTAATTACCACTGATAACCAACGCCAACCGCTGCACCAACGTCACCCTGAGAGTTTGTTGTGCCAGAAAGTTTGGCGACCCACTTACCATTGTCAGACACGGCTGAGACACCCAGAGCGACTGCAGACTCTCCCTGATAGGTACCGCCGCCCAGTGCCACCATACTGGCGCCTGGGGAGTAAGCCTGAGGCAACCCTGCCATCGCCATGGCGCCTGCTATACCGCCTTTCAGTTTGTCATCCTGCTTTTCGACCATATTTTTCAGGCTATTAAACTGATTGTTGGTGTACTGGTTTGCGCTACTGATGCCCTGTTTCAGCTGGTTCACGTTCACCGCATCGGTGCCACTGGTGCCAGGTCCGACGTTAGTAATCTGACGCTCACTGCCAACAGACCCCACCGAAATGGTGTTCTGACGATCGGCTATCGATCCTGTCCCCAGCGCAACCGAGTTGCTCGCACTTGCAGAAGCGCCATTCCCCAGCGCGACGCTGTTGTCCGCCAGCGATGCCGAATTCGTCCCTATCGCCATGCTGTTATTCCCTTTGGCGTGTGCGCCAGCACCACCGGCTATCGCGTCATATCCCGTTGGAGCAGGCTTCGGCAAGCTGCTGGTGTTGTTCACCTGGAACATGCCGTCCTGACCATCGGAAATATTCGTCACCGTATTCTGAATATTGACGATATCTCCGGTAGCCTGCTGCAACTGAGATACGTTGACGGCATCGGTCGCGGCGGTCCCTGCAGCTACGTTAGTGATCTGGCGCTCATTTCCAGCAGAACCGACGGAGACGGTATTCGCTCTGTCTGCGACAGACCCGGCCCCCAGCGCCACTGAATTGTCCGCCACGGCACTGGCGTTTTGCCCCATTGCCACGCTTGTCGCCCCTGATGCGCTGGAGTTTGCCCCCGTTGCAATCGCCCCGTCGCCAGAGGATTGCGCGCCATTCCCCGTTGCTATCGAGTTATCCCCTGAAGCAACCGTCGCCTGACCCAACGCAACCGCATTGGATCCTGATGCCACAGCATCAGTTCCTGTGGAATTCACCTTCAGATAACGCATTGTCGGCACGACGTTGTCGTAGACCACGTTTTCGATATTGGTGACACGACCATCAATGTTGTTCACCTGCTGGTTCGTGGCGTACAACTGGGATCCGTTCACCGCATCGGTACTGGTTTCCGACAACTCGCCAGCGGCCACATTGGTTATCTTGTTGACCGTCACCGAACCGTGCTTAGCGCTGAACGCATTAACTGCGGGATCCCATAACAATGCATCCTGCTGCAGACCGGTAATATCCGTATTGATACTGTTGATTGCCGTATTCGTCGCAAACAGCTGAGAACCGTTCACCGCATCGGTGCTGTCCGCTGCCAGCGCGCCAGCCGCAACGTTGGTGACCAGACGTTCATTGCCCACAGACCCCATGCTGACCTGACTGGTCGGGTTAATCCCCGCAAAGGCATAGTCCGTTCCGGCAATGGTTGTCCCCGCCGTACCGCTCGTTGCCCCGGTCACAGAACCGGCCCCCAGCGCCACATCCCCGGCATTGTTCGCCACTGCGCCCATACCGATCGCCACCGCATCCTGACCCAGCGCCTGAGAATCCGCGCCGGTGGAATTGGCGTGGAAGTATTTGGTGCCGGTGTTATAGATGTTGTTGATCTGGTTATTGGTTTCAGTGAGCTGCGAGAAGTTCACCGCATCGCTCGGCGCTGTACCGTCCGCCACGTTGGTGATGGTGGTCCCCCCCGTGTGCGTGCTGTTGTCGTAGGTGTCCCCACCCAGCGTGATGCTGTTGTAGTTCACCGTTCCGTCGATGTTGGTGTCATATTTCACCGAACCGGCATCCAGGCTGGTGACGCTGTCATTCAGGTTATTAACCGCGCTGTTGGTAGCAAACAACTGCGAACCGTTCACCGCATCGGTGCTGGAACTGGACAGGCGTCCTGCCGCTACGTTAGTAATGGTACGTTCATTGCCAGCACTGCCCACAGAAACGGTACTCTGAGGATTAACACCAGCAAACGTGTAATTAACGCCCGCAATGTTTGTACCCGCTGTTCCCACCGCAGCAGAAGTAGTAGATGCTGAACCTAACGCAACGCTATTGGCATCATTCGCTACTGCGCCATCCCCCAGCGCAACAGAGCTGGCGGCCTTAGTTCTGGCGACGTTCCCTAATGCCACGGAGTTAGTCGCTGTTGCGAACGTCAAGGCATTGTTACCTAATGCCACTGAGTTCATGCCGCCCGTAATAGCGCGGTTGCCAATGGCGACAGCATTATCTGAACCAGAATTGCTGATACCACTATTGCCTATCACTACAGAGTTAAATCCCTGAGCGCTGGCATTGACACCAGCAGCCATTGAACCGGCTGCCATTGCGCCATCGTTGTTGTAGTTAAACCTCTGAGTACCGCCATCATTAACGCTGTAATAATGCGTTTTGGAGGTGTTGAGATCCTGAGCGACCGCAAACAACTGAGAGCCATTCACTGCATCGGTGCTGGAACTGGACAGACGCCCTGCCGCTACGTTAGTGATTTGACGCTCAGCCCCCACTGCGCCGACGCTTACTACCCCACCGACCGCTGGCGTACCGCCCGCGAAGTTATAAGTGGTATTACCAAAAGTCGTGCTGGCCGTCGGGTTAGACGCCGCGACCGTTGAGCTGTCGCCCAGGACAACCGCGCCGTCAAGCCCGGTGCCAATGGTCACATTATTACCCAGCACAAATGCATTATTAGCATTGATGGTATTGTTATTGCCCAGCGAATAACTGCCTGAACCGGTAATGGTAGTCGGATCGCCGATCGCCCCGGAATTATTGCCGCTGACGATGTTCCCCGTGCCAATGCTTAATGAGCTGGTTCCTGTTGCCTTCGAACCGGTGCCCATGGCAATGCTGTTTGAACCCTGCGCCAAAGAAGATTGCCCTAATGCCAGGCTGGAATAACCAGAACTGTTGGCCAGGTAGCCCAGCGCGACGCCGGCAGAGCCTGACGCGGAGGATTCACGGCCAATCGCCATATTGCTGGTGCCTGCTCCGCTGGTGATCGCTTTATAGCCTAAAGCCATGGAGTAATCCGGCGTCGCTTTCGCGCTATTGCCCAGCGCGATGCCGCTGTAACCGGCGGTGTTAGCGTTAGCGCCTTGTGCAATGCTGTAATTGCCGGTAACCGATGCGCCGGTACCTAAGGCTACTGACCCTATCCCCGTCGACGCAACACTGGATGAACTACCAAGAGCAATAGCGTTATCTGCCAAAGATTGGCTGTTCGCGCCAAGCGAAATACCATTCTTACCTGAGGCTTTTGCATTGTAGCTTTGCGCCAGAGACGCCTCACCTGACGCGACAGTTTGCGCTCCGATTGCAGTAGAGTTAAGGCCTACAGCATTCGCGGCCTGGCCCATTGCGAGGGTGTTGCTTTGTCCTGCGACACTATTGGAGCCGATAGCCACGCCATATGATGCCCCCGTACTGACAGTGGCGTTGTAACCAAGGCCAATACCGTGCATGGCGTTTGATTTCGCCATTTCACCTAATGCAATAGTGTAAATATCTGATGCGTTTGCCGTATGACCGACAGCAATAGCCCCCGTATTACCGACCTGAGTCTGGTTGCCGATGCCTATTGCATTCAGGGCATTTGTCGCACTGCTTCCGGTGCCAAGAATGACTGAATCAGTACTTGCGCTATCAATCGTCGCGCCAGAACCCATTGCCACGGAGCGCGCTGCGTTATTCGCCGACGCCCCGCCAATAGCGATACCACGATACGCCGTAGCGCTCGCCGCATCGCCCATCGCAATCGCATCGCTGGCTGACGCCACGGTATTCACACCGGCCGCGATAGAACCCGAGCCAGACGCGTTGGCCAGCGAACCCAGGGCTGTAGACGCTGTACCGCTGGATTTCGCGCTGGTACCAATGGCCAGTGCCTGAAGTTTCGTCGCTGATGAGGCAGAACCAATTGCCGTCGCATCCATGGCGTTTGACAGCGCCTTCCAGCCGAGAGCGACAGAACCTGTTGATAATGGGTTTGCGGGGTCAGAGAGCGCCTGCGAGAGCTGACCAATAGCGATGCCCGTGTTTGAGGTGGCAACCGCGCCATTCCCCATCGCCACCGAACCTGAACCAGAGGCCGAGGTTAACGCACCAATGGCAGTAGCAGCATTTCCTGAAGCGTTGGCACTGACGCCCATCGCAAATGCCTGTTTTTTGGTCGCCTGGGCGGAAGATCCCAGTGCCATCGCGTCCTGTGCATTCGCCTGCGCGTTCCAGCCAATTGCAACCGCGCCCGTCGTGGTTGAATCAGCAGGATCGAGCAACGCCTGTGAAGATTGACCAATGGCGATACCACTTCCCGATGTACTGACTGAACCCAAGCCCTGCGCAATCGAGTTCACACCGGACGCTGAAGCATTTTGTCCTAGCGCTAACGACGCCGCACCGGACGCGTTGCTGCCGCTGCCATATGCAGAGGCCGCCAGGCCTGAAGCTGTAGCGCCAGTCCCTGCAGCAATTGAGTTCGCACCGGATGCGGTTGCGGTATCGCCCAGAGCGGTTGCATTTGCGCCACTGGATAGCGAGTTGTCGCCGATAGCGGTGCTGTTCCCTCCCGTGGCTTTCGCATTACTGCCGATGGCGGTGTTAGTCGCGGCACCAGCATCAGATGCCGTCGTGCCGCCATTTGTCAGCGCTCCCGGAGAAACAACATAGGCCCTGACGGGTTCTGAGATACACAGCATTGCGGCCACTACACCCGAAACGACCGGAATAATATGGCCGTGAAGGGAGTTCCTTTTCCCGTGTGCTGTGGAATTTTCGCCGACAGCAACCAACGCCTTAAGGCGTTCGTTCCAGACTAATCGATATATTTTATTCATAAAAACTCCTGCCATTTCAGAAGAAATGGCTTATTTCAATTTGCCGTTAGTTCTTTTCATCTCTGCGTATTCGCGCTCGATCAATGAACGTTCAAATGAGGTTTTATTCATTCCATCCTTATATTTATCAAATAACTTCAGCATTGAAGAACCGTCACGCTTGATATAACGTAAGTAAGCGCCAGAAAAATAAGTAGCCTCAGTTATTGCATCAAGCTTTGACGAAGACGCTGCAGCGTCCATGACATTAATAACCTGATAAATGTCTTCGATACGTCCCTTTCCCGCATAGACGTCAGCAATTTTTTGCTCATACGGCAACTGCCATTGATAGCCGGAAACTTTTTCAATTAATTTCCGGGATTGAACTTTCCCATTATTTCGTTCGTCGTGGGCAATAAACCATAACTGCCAGAGGCGAGCGTAATCAGCATCTCGTTGGTTTGCACTTAACGAGATTTTGTTAAAAGCTTTTTTTGCTTTATCGAGTTGATTAAGCTCAACATAATTGATGGCAGAAGGCACAGCGCTGACCGTTGACAGCCCGGTGTTTTCCAGTCTGTCGTAGCACTTTCGTGCCTGTACAAAACGCCCCTGCAGGTCATCATTCACTGCCTGCTGGAATATATTTTGCAACTCCTGCGCTGACAGTTCATGATTATCCTTAGAAGTCGTGCTGGTCCCTTTCTCTTTATCCATTGACGCTATATTATCGGCATTGGCAATGTCCCATACCATTAAAAGCGAAGAGAATAAAGCTAAGATAAGTGCGTATTTAAATATCCCGCCGGATTTAAACAAATGATGCATAAGCAGAACCAAATTGCGTTAACCATTCTCGCACATTAATCTAATGAGCGATATGTAATGTTAAAAAATTGGTGAAAGTATCATAAACAAAACCATTTAGTTAATTGGCTTTGACATTTAACTAATAAATATTCCTCCTTATCTCACTTCAATAGCAAATAACAGACCATTTTGTCGGACTTAATTCTGTAAGTGTTATAAATAGCACTGACAGTAAACAGCCCTGAATGTATGTCTATTAAACCTTTTCACTTCCCGATACACCATCGAAAAAACTGAAAAGTGGTCATTGAATTTTTAGAGGAACGGATATGCTAATTGATTATTGTTCTCATTCTTTCATCTGCCTTACTTTTCTATCTTGTTATATTTGGCGATCATCCGCAGAGGCTTCTTGCTACCGCTGCTCAATATCGAGCTATCAGCTTTTACTTTCTATGGTTATTCTCCACGACCACCAGAAAAAATCCATAAGCACCTACGCAACTTGCTGATAAATATTGACAATTTTGCAAAGTTTTACCGTTTTAACTAGATGAATAAGAAACAATTTTCTTGTTTTCTATAAGGTTATTCTTAAATCAAAAAACGTTCATCACCGTGAAAAAAATCCGTAAAAAAAACCGGCAAAATAAGACCATTAAGGTCATTAATGGAGAATCAAAACAGTGAGTTATATTGAGAGGACACCGAAAGTTAAATAAAGAGTAAACGGGGGAAATAGCGAGGAGAAAATGCTGAAAGTCGCCTACAGAGATAACACAGCCTGCGAGGATAGTTGGCCCCCGCAGTATTCGTTGAAATCAAAAGGTACAGACAGGCGACCGCTCACCGGACCTCATGGAGACTGTAATTAAAATTGTGTAATTGCCTGTTTTTGATATGTTCCTCCCAACTACGGAGACAGGCAAATTATGGAC
>OKVW01001356.1_pt1 | contig 10400 bp, 8 predicted proteins | sample 1606991 | NCBI WGS metagenome assembly OKVW01 (sample SAMN03281021, study PRJEB24777) | human gut metagenome | isolation source: fecal sample PR177 from 1 month old male Malay infant, vaginal delivered...
TTTTATCCACAATTGTCAGGGTTAAGAAGCACACGGACATAGAGTACACATTTACCATGTCCTTTGAGGGGAATGTGAAGCCGGGACAGTTTTTCGAGGTGTCCATTCCCAAATACGGCGAGGCCCCCATTTCCGTCAGCGGCATCGGGGATGGCACAGTGGACCTGACCATCCGGCGGGTGGGCAAGGTGACAGGTGAGATCTTCGAGCGCTATGAGGGCGATAAGCTGTTTATGCGGGGGCCCTACGGCAACGGCTTCCTGGTGGAGGACTATCAGGACAGCGAGCTGGTGATCGTGGCGGGCGGAACGGGCGTGTCCCCGGTGCGCGGCGTGATCGAATATTTCTCCAGGAACCAGGACCGGCGCCGTTCAATGACGCTGATCGCAGGCTTTAAAAGCCCGGAGGACATTCTGTTTAAGGATGACTTCGCAGAGTGGGAAAAGACCATGAAACTGGTTCTCACCGTGGACGGTGCGCCTGGGGGCTACGGGAAGCCGGTGGGCCTTGTGACCCAGTACATCCCGGATCTGGAATTCCAGGATGTGAGCCTGGCGAAGGCCATTGTGGTGGGACCGCCCGCCATGATGCGGTTCTCTGTGCAGGCCCTGTTAAAGCGGGGGCTGAGGGAGGAGAATATCTGGGTATCCTACGAGCGCAAGATGTGCTGCGGCATCGGCAAATGCGGCCACTGCCGCATCGGGGACAAATACGTCTGCGTGGACGGCCCGGTGTTCCCCTACACAGCCGGTAAATATCTGGTGGACTAGAGCAGCAGGAGGCAGAAAAGATGGATGTAAATACTAAGAAATTAAAGAAAAATGCGTTCCGCGTCACCAAGGAGCGGGGGCTGACGGCCTCCAGAGTGCGGGTCCCCGGAGGCCATCTGGACGCCAGATACCTGTCCATGATCCAGGAGATCGCCGAAACCTACGGCAACGGCAGCGTGCACATGACGGTGCGCCAGGGATTTGAGATTCCGGGCATCCGGTATGAGGATATGGAGAAGGTGAACCTGCTGCTCCAGCCCGTGATTGAGGGGCTGGGCATCAACCAGCCGGAGCGGGAGAAGGGATACTCTGCATCAGGCACCAGAAATATCTCCGCCTGTGTGGGCAGCCAGGTCTGTCCTTACGCCTGCTATGACACCAGCGATTTTGCGCTGAAGATCGAGCGGGCCGTATTTCCAGACAATCTGCACGTGAAGGTGGCGCTCACCGGCTGTCCCAATGACTGCGCCAAGGTGCGGATGCATGATTTCGGTATCATGGGCATGACCATGCCGGAGTACAGGGCCGACCGCTGCGTCAGCTGCGGGGCCTGTGTGAAGGCCTGCCAGAAGAAGTCCGTGGGCGCGCTGGAGACGGTGAACTACAGGGTGAAACGGTCCCACAAGGACTGCATCGGCTGCGGGGAGTGCGTGGTACAGTGTCCCACCAGGGCGTGGGTGCGCAGTGAGAAGAAGTATTACCGGCTGACGCTCCTTGGGCGGACCGGCAAGAAGAATCCGAGGCTGGGTGAGAACTTTATCAAATGGGCCGATGAGGAGAGCATTTTAAGAATTATTACCAACACCTATGACTATGTGCGGGAACATATAGATCCCCAGGCGCCCGGCGGCAAGGAACACATTGGCTACATTGTGGACCGGACCGGGTTCGAGGAATTCAAGCGGTGGGCTCTGAGGGACGTGACACTGCCGGCTGAGGCTGAGGTGGAGGAGCGGATCTACTGGAGCGGCGTCAGGTACTGACGGGAGAGGAGAAGGACATGAAAAAGGTACAATCAACCTGCAATTACTGTGCATTGGACTGCAACATGGATTTTTATGTGGAAGACGGCCGGATCGTGAAGGTGCTGCCCACCAAGGGGTATCCGGTCAACGACGGCTTCTGCTGTATCAAGGGGCTGTCCCTGGATAAGCAGCAGACCGTGGTAAAGACTTCCCCGCTGCCGAAGATACGCCAGGCGGACGGCTCCATGAAGGAGGTTTCATGGGAGGAAGGCTTTAAGCATGTGGCGGACCAGCTAAAGGGGTTACAGGAAAAATACGGGCCGGAGAGCGTTGCCGGCATCAGCACAGGGCAGCTGACCATGGAAGAATTCGCCCTGTTCGGCCATGTGATGCGCAATTATTTAAAGACAAATGTGGACGGCAACACCAGGCTGTGCATGGCCACCGCGGTGGTGGCCCACAAGCAGAGCTACGGTTTTGACGCGCCGGGCTACACCTTAAACGACCTGGAGCTGTCGGACACCATTGTGTTCGTGGGAGCCAACCCGGTGGTGGCCCACCCCATCCTCTGGAAGAGGGTGCGGATGAACAAAGATCCGGACAAAAAGGTGATTGTCATTGACCCCAGGGAGTCGGAGACAGCCATGAACGCGGATTACTGGTATCCAGTGCGCTGGAAGGGGGATCTATACCTGTTCTACACCCTGGCCAAGGTGCTGATCGACAAGGGCTATGTCAATGAGGAGTATATTGCCGCCCACACAGAGGGGTATGAGGACTTCAAGGCATTTGCAGCGGCTTATACCCTGGACCAGGCAGAAGAGAACACGGGCCTTAAGGCGGAGCAGATTCTGGAGCTGGCGGAGCTGATCCACCGGGGCAAGCGGGTGTCCTTCTGGTGGACCATGGGCGTCAATCAGGGCTATGAGGCGGTGCGCACGGCCCAGTCCATCATCAATATCGCGCTGATGACCGGCAACATCGGACGGCCCGGAACAGGGGCCAACTCCATCACCGGACAATGCAATGCCATGGGCTCCAGAGCCTACAGCAACACCGCCGTGCTCTACGCGGGCGGCGACTTCACCAACCCGGCCAGGCGGGCCGCAGTGGCAGCGGCACTGGGCGTGGATGAGAGCGTGCTGGCCCAGAAGCCCACAGCCACCTACAACCAGATCATTGAGGGCATCAATGAGGGCAGGATCAAGGGGCTGTGGATTCTCTGCACCAATCCGCGCCACAGCTGGACCAACAACGAGACATTTGCGGAAGCTGCCAAAAAGCTGGAGCTGTTCGTGGTTCAGGACATCTATGATACCATTGAGAGCGCTGAGGACTGCACCGTATTCTTCCCTGTGGTGCCCGGCATCAAGAAGGAAGGCACATACATCAACCTGGAACGCCGCCTGTCCGCCATGCGTCCCTGTCTGGAGCGCGGGGAGAACGAAATCTCCGACTACGAGGCTGTTCTGGGCGTGGGCAGAGCCCTGGGAATGGGTGATCTGCTGAAGGGCTGGGAGACTCCCAAGGGATGTTTTGACCTGATGCGCAAATGCTCCAAGGGCATGCCCGGAGACATCACAGGCGTGACCTGGGAAATGCTGGAGAATTCCAATGGAATCCAGTGGCCCTTCAGGGAAGGGGAGGAACTTAAGGAGGACCAGCGCAGGCTCTATGAGGATGGAAACTTCTTCACACCCAGCAAAAAGGCCCAGTTTAAGTTCGAGAAGCCAGTGGATAACCCCCTGCCTCTTACCGGGGAATTCCCCTACATGTTAAACACCGGGCGGGGTACAGTGGGACAGTGGCACACCCAGTCCAGGACAAAAGAGGTGCAGTTTGTGGAGGACGCTGTCTCCAAGGAGGCATATCTGTTCATCAATCCACAGCTGGCCGCGGAAAAGGGCGTGAAGGAGAACGACCGCCTGCTGGTCCGCTCCGCCAACGGCCAGAGCGCCAGTTTCAAAGCCAGGATCTCCGGGCATGTGTCAAAGGGAGAGCTGTACGCGCCCATCCACTATGTGGAGTGCAACAAACTGACGCCGTCCATATACGACCCATATTCCAAGGAGCCATCCTACAAGGCGACTCCTGTGAACTTTGAGACAGAGGCGATCTAATTACAAGGAGGGAACTGCCATGTATCGAATTAAAATAGACAGGAGCCGCTGCATCGGATGTCTGACCTGTGTGACAGCCTGCGTGGTGAGCCATGAGAGCAGTGATGCCAGGAACCGTGTGGTGGTGGACAGCGCCGGGAAATGCGCGCCCATATTCTGCCGCCACTGTGAGAAGCCGGAGTGTGTCTACACCTGTATGACCGGCGCCATGCACAAGAACCCTGAGACGGGATTCGTGGAGTATGACAAGGAGAAATGCGCCAGCTGCTACATGTGCATCATGTCATGTCCTTACGGCGTGCTTAAGAGCGACCGGCTGGAGCATAAGGAGATCATGAAGTGCGACATGTGCGTCCACCGGAGCCAGGACGGCACCCCGGACCCCATGTGTGTTGAAATCTGTCCCATGCAGGCCATTACAATGGAGGAGGTGGAAGTATGAAATACGTTGTTTTAGGAGCTTCCGCAGCCGGTTTAAACGGCGTGCGCCAGTTGAGAAAACGCTGTCCGGATGCGCAGATTGTGATGGTGTCCAGGGACGAGATCATTTACTCCCGCTGTATTCTCCATCACTACATGGGGGGCCTCAGAACCGAGGAGGAGCTGTGCTTTGCAGAGCCGGATTTTGAGACTGTGTACAGCGTGGACTGGAAGCGGGGCGTGGACTGTGTGGCAGTTGACGAGAAGGAGAAGACGGTGACCCTCTCCGACGGTTCCGTGATCTCCTACGATAAGCTGCTGATCGCCACAGGCTCCCGCACCTTCCTTCCGCCGGTGAAGGGGCTGAGGGAGGCGGGAGGCGTATTCGGCTTCCGCAATATAGATGAGGTGCGGCAGATTATGAAGGCCGCTGAGAACGCCGGGCACATTGTGGTCATGGGCGGCGGGCTCACCGGGCTGGACGCGGCCGTGGGCTTCCTGCACAGGGGCCTGAAGGTGGATCTGGTGGAGATGGCGGACCGCCTGCTGGTCAAGCAGCTGGATCACCACAGCGCGGCTGTCTATGAGAAGGCGCTGGAAGAAAAGGGAGTTGCGCTGCACCTGGGCTGTGCGATCAAAGAGGTGCGCTGTGATGATTCCGGGCGTATCGACGGCCTGGTTCTGGCCGGGGCGGACGGGAACTGTCATGAGATCCCCTGCGACCTGCTGCTGGTGACCGCAGGCGTCTGTTCCAATGTGGGATTTTTGGAGGGAACGGGCATTGCCTGCGACAGCTTCGGCCTGGTGATCGATGAGTACGGCCGCACCAGCGATCCCGATGTGTACGGGGCCGGGGATGTGACCGGGCGCTCGCCCATCTGGCCTGCGGCTGTGAAGCAGGGGATGATCGCGGCGGACAACATGGCTGGGTTCGACACCAGGGCAGAGGACTTCTTCGCCAGCAAATCCACCATGAACTTCCTGGAGATTCCCACCATGGCCCTGGGCGTGCCGGAGAAGCCGGACGACAGCTACACAGAGGTAATGGAGTGCAGGGATGGGCTGTACCGCAAGGTCATCCACAAGGACGGACGGATCTGCGGGGCCATTCTCCAGGGCGATCTATCCTATGGCGGCGTGCTGGCCCAGCTGATCGCCAGGAAGATCGACATATCCAGGGTGAGGAAGCCGCTGTTTGACATTGATTATTCCGACTTTTTCCATACAGACGAGAACTTCGAATTCTATTATGAGGAGAACCTTAAATGAGTGAGAGATTAAAAAATATGCCGATTCCCGTGGTGGCCACCATGCTTGGAGCCGCCACACTGAGCAACATTTACCAGTCCCTTGGTTATGACTGGGTGCGCCATTTGACCATGTGGGCGACCACTGTTGTGCTGCTGTTTTATATAGCCAAGATCGTGCTGCATTTCGGCGTGGTGAACAATGAGTACAAGAACACGGTTCCGGCCAGCCTGTATGCGGGAATCACCATGGTTACCATGATCCTCACCAGCTACTACAAGGACTGGTTTCCACAGGCCTGCCGCATGGTGCTGATCGCAGCGGTTTGCCTCCACGCTCTGCACATCCTGGTGTTCCTCTGGAGAAATGTGTTCCACGGCGTGAACCTGGACACCTTTGTGCCCAGCTGGTTTGTAACCTTCAACGGCATCATGGTTTCCACCGTGGTGGGAGCGGCTATGCTGCCGCCCATGATGGCCAAGGCTGTGCTGTACTGGGGCCTGGGAATCTACACAGTGACCATCCCCTTTATGGTGTGGCGGCTTGCCACCAGGGATGTGAAGCCGGGTATGCTGCACACCCAGGCTATCGTGCTGGCTCCCTGCAGCCTGTGTATCTCCAGCTATCTGAACCTGGCTGAGAACCCCAGCCTGACTCTTGTGACCATCCTCTACATCTGCGTGCTGGCCTCCCTGGCCTTCATTGTGGTGAAGCTTCCCACCTTCTTCTCCGTGCCCTTTGCACCGGGATTTGCAGGGCTGACCTTCCCCATGGCCATCGGCATTGTGGCCTCCAACAAGGCGGCGGCCTACTTCCAGGGCATTGGACAGGAGACCATATCCGGGGTGATTAAGCAGGTGGCAGGAATCCAGATCTATCTGACCACTGCCATTATCGGCATGGTGCTGTTCGGATTTTATAAAATGCTGGTATCAGGTTCAAAAAAAGGCTGACCGGTACTGGTTGACAACATAGGAGTTTAATGGGAAAATGAAAGAAGCGGGCCGGTGTATCGGCCCGCTTAAAACGATATATGACGTTTGAAGGAGAAAAAGGACCATGGAGATATTACAGGAGAGGCAGGGGCAGGAGCGGATTTCCCTGGAAGAGGCCTTAAGTGAGCTGGGGGAATACTGCAGCCCGGTAAAAGAGGTGGAGGAGGCGGCCATTCTCTCGTGTGCGGGGAGGATTCTGGCAGAGGATGTGTACGCGGAGATTGACAATCCGCCCTTTGACCGGTCGCCGGTGGATGGCTATGCGGTGCGCAGCGCGGATATTGAGAAAGCTTCCCGGGACTGCCCTGCTGTTCTCCATGTCATGGGCGAGGTGGATGCAGGCGGATGGTCCGATCGTGAGGTAGGTCCGGGACAGGCGGTGCGAATCATGACCGGGGCGGCTATCCCGAAGGGGGCGGACTGCTGCATTTACCAGGAACAGACAGACTATGGGGAGGACCTGGTCCAGGTGTATAAGCCCTGCCCGCCACATGGTAATTACTGCTTTCGCGGGGAGGACATCCTGACGGGGACCCTGGTGCTGCCGGCAGGCACAAGGCTGACTTATGTGGAGCAGGGGATATTGGCCGGTCTGGGCCGCACAAGCGCCAGGGTATGGCGCAGGGCGCGGGTGGCGGTGTTTGCCTCCGGGGATGAGCTGGCTGAGCCGGGAACACCCCTTCTGCCCGGTAAGATCTATGACAATAACCTGTATTTCCTCACCGCCCGGCTGCGGGAGCTGGGGGCAGAGGTGACGGTGATGAGGCGGGTTCCCGACCGGCCGGAGGTGATGGCCCGGCTGCTGACGGAGACGGCGGGAACTGTGGATCTGATGATCACCACAGGAGGCGTGTCCGTGGGGAAGAAGGACATCATGCATGAGGCATTGCCGCTTGCAGGGGCCAGCCGCCTGTTCTGGAAGATCCGGATGAAGCCCGGGATGCCCACCATCGGCTCCGTGCTGGGGGGAACGCCTGTGGTCAGCCTGTCCGGGAACCCCTTCGGCGCCCTGGCGGACTGCGAGCTGCTGGTGCGTCCCCTGCTGGCCCAGGTGACCCGTGATCCGGGCCTGGTTCCCCAGGTATGCGCAGGTACGCTGCCCCAGGGATTCCCCAAGGCCAGCCCCTCCAGACGGTTCCTGCGTGGGGTTTACAGGGACGGACAGGTGCGGATTCCGGAGGTGGCAAAGCATGCGTCGGGGATCTTAAGCTCCATGTCCGGGTGCAACTGCCTGGTGGATATCCCCGAGGGGACGGAGGCAGTGGAAGCAGGCGGCAGTGTGCGGGTGATATTGCTGTAATTCCAGGGAACCTGCAACAATGGGCGGAAAATGGGTAAACTGTAAACAAGTTCTTAAGAAAGAGGAAAACCAATGGAATTTTTAGAAGAACTCCTGTCCTTAATTGCAAATGCAGCGATCCTTATTTTCGAATTCATTGGCGTGGGAATTATCATCCAATCCGGGCTGGCCAGTTTTATCAAGTTTCTGCGCCATTCCCCCGACACGAAGATCTATCTTGCCAAGGGACTTGCCATGGGCCTGGAATTCAAGATGGGAAGCGAGATACTGCGCACGGTTGTGGTCCGCCAGTGGAAGGAGATCGGGCTTGTGGCGGGCATCATCGCCCTGCGCGCGGCTCTGACCTTCCTGATACACTGGGAGATTAAGGAGGAGGAGAAGGTCAAAGAATAGCATTTATAGCAAAGCCTTAACTTGTAGCTTTTTCCGGCGTCTGATATAATCGGTAGAATCTTAACGTCGGAAAAGAGGAATTGAAATGAAATCGGGCAATGTGAATAAAACAGGCATTCCGGTCAGCGCCGGCGCGGCACTGATTACGCTGGGCGTGGTATATGGGGATATTGGGACTTCTCCCATGTATGTGATGAAGTCCATTATCGAGGGGAATGGAGGTCTGGGCCAGCTGAGTGATGAGCTGATTCTCGGTACATTGTCGTTGGTTATATGGACCGTCACCCTTTTGACAACAGTAAAATATGTGATGGTGGCCATGCAGGCCGACAATCACGGGGAGGGCGGCATATTCTCCCTCTACAGCCTGGTGAAAAACCACGGGAAATGGCTGATCATCCCGGCGATGGTGGGCGGAGCCGCCCTCCTTGCCGACGGGGTCCTGACTCCGGCTGTAACAGTCACCACAGCCATAGAAGGGCTTAGGAGCATCCCGTCCATGCATCTGGTGCTGGGGGAGGGGCAGAATAAGATTGTGATGATTACGCTGGTGATCATTGCATGCCTGTTCCTGGTGCAGAGGGCTGGGACCAGTTCCATCGGCAGGGCCTTCGGGCCTGTGATGTGCCTCTGGTTCTTATTCCTGGCAGCTGCGGGCGTGGGAAACATTGTAAATGATATGAGTGTGTTCCGGGCGCTGAATCCCGTGTATGCAGTCAGGATATTGACCAGCCCGTCCAACCACGCAGGCATCATGATCCTGGGAGGCGTATTCCTGGCAACAACAGGAGCGGAAGCCCTCTATTCAGATATGGGCCATGTGGGCAAGGGGAACATTTACGCCAGCTGGCCCTTTGTGAAGGTCTGCCTGATCCTGAACTATTTAGGGCAGGGGGCCTGGCTTATTGGGAATAAGACGGAGCCATCGCTGGGGCTGATACCGGATATGAACCCCTTCTTTCAGATGCTGCCCATGGAGGTGCGCCCCTTTGCCGTATTCCTGGGGGCTGCCGCGGCAATCATTGCGTCCCAGGCGCTGATTACGGGTTCCTTTACCCTGGTGTCGGAGGCCAGCAGGCTGGATCTGATGCCCCACATGCAGATATTCTATCCGTCCCAGACCAAAGGGCAGATTTACATCCCCCTGGTAAATGCCGTCATCTGGATCGGCTGTACGGTTGTAGTGCTGTTGTTTCGCACCAGCGCCCACATGGAGGCAGCCTACGGCCTTGCGATCACACTGACCATGCTGATGACCACGCTGCTGCTGTTTGTGTATCTGCGCAAGGTGAAGGGGCAGCGGTATCTGCCTGTTGTGTTCCTGACATTTTTTGGAGGGCTGGAGAGCACGTTTTTCGTATCCAGCCTGAATAAATTCAGCCGAGGCGGATATGTGGCCCTGATTATGGCCTTCCTGCTTCTGGGGGTTATGATCGTGTGGCATGTGGGGACAGCCATCGAGGAATCCCAGTCGGTGCGTCTGCCGCTGGACCGCTATCTGCAGAAGCTGGGGGAGCTCAGGAAGGATGACACCCAGGAGTTTCTGGCAGATAACCTGGTGTATGTGACCAAGGACAGCAGGAAGGAGACACTGGACCGGGATATATTGTACTCTGTTTTTGATAAAAAGCCAAAACGGGCCAATGCTTACTGGTTCGTCAATATCACTGTTACGGATGAACCTTACACCACGGAATATACGGTGGACAGCATGGGCACGGATTATGTGTTCCGGGTACAGCTGAGGCTGGGATTCAAGGTGGACCAGAGAATCAATGTGTATCTGCGCCAGATCACCTGCGATCTGGTGGCAAAAGGGGAGCTGCCGCCCCAGAAGCGGAGATATTCCATCTATGAGCCAAGTGTTATCGGAACCTTCCGGTTCTGTATGCTGAGGAAGGTGCTGGTGCCGGAGAGCGATATCCCTTCCTATAAGAGAGGGGCCATCTCCCTGAAATATGCCCTCCGTCATTTCGCAGGGTCCCCGGCCCGATGGTATGGACTGGAAAATTCTGCGCTGATTATTGAGTATGTTCCGCTCTTTGTAAAGATGAAATCAGTTCATCCGTTGGTACGTGTTTCATAGATATGGCCTGGAAGTTAGGGGTGGAAGGGTACGCGGGCGGAGTTAGATTCATCCGTCCGTGAGAGCCAGGGGCTGCGGGCGGGAAGGTTCGGGGACGGGTTAC
>OKVW01001357.1_pt1 | contig 10388 bp, 11 predicted proteins | sample 1606991 | NCBI WGS metagenome assembly OKVW01 (sample SAMN03281021, study PRJEB24777) | human gut metagenome | isolation source: fecal sample PR177 from 1 month old male Malay infant, vaginal delivered...
GAGATCTACACTAGATCGCTCGTCGGCAGCGTCAGATGTGTATAAGAGACAGTGACGATATTGAGGAGGAGGAGATCAAAGAATCCGGAGAACTTCCCTCCGGCGCACTGGGCATTTTCCTGATCTTTCTGCCTATTATTATCATTTTAACAGGCACCATCGCCTCTATGCTGCTGGAGCCGGGGTCCTCCGCATATGTATTCTTCAGCTTTATCGGAAATAAAAATATCGCCCTGCTGGTGGGCCTTCTGGCAGCCTTCTTCTCCCTGCGGAAATACATCAAGGATTCCTTTAACGATGTGATCACAGAGGCGGCCACCCAGTCCGGAATCATCCTGGCCATCACAGGCGCAGGCGGCGCTTTCGGCGCCATCATCAACCTGACGGGAATCGGGGAGAAGCTGGTGGGCGGAATGTCAGGCATGACCGAGGGCGCAGGCATCGCCATGATCGTCGCGGCCTTTGTGATCAGCCAGGTGCTAAGAGCGGCCCAGGGTTCCACTACCGTGGCGCTGGTTACCACATCGGCAATCTTTTCCCCCATTTTGGCGGGCATGGCCAGCGTCTCTCCGATTCTGGTATCCCTGGCAATCTGTGCAGGCGGCATCGGCTTATCCCTGCCCAATGACTCCGGCTTCTGGGTCATCAACCGGTTCAGCAAATTCGATGTCCAGGGAACCATCAAGGTGTGGACTGTGGGTGGAACCATTGCAGGGCTGACAGCCCTTGTGATCCTTGTGATTTTAAGCATGTTCACCGGCGTGCTGCCGGGCCTGTTATAGGGCAGAATGATATGGACCAGGAAAAGAGGAATAGGAATGAGTTTGATTGCATTGGATATCGGTACTTCCGGCATGCGGGCCGTTGTCTATGGACTGGACGGCAGCAGGAGAAGCACCTCTTATTGTGAATACCATTCAGATTTTCCACAGCCGGGCTATGTGGAGCAGGACCCCCAGTCGTGGCTGGATGCGGCGGTAAACTGTCTGAAGGGGGTGTCCGGATATTTTGAGACAGGGGAGGACCGGCCGATGGCCATAGCCGTGACCTCCCAGCGGTCCTCCCTGATCCCTATGGGGCAGGACGGCAGGCCGCTGCGGAGCGCCATCATGTGGCAGGACAAACGGACGGTGGAACAGTGCGGGCAGCTGATCCGGAAATACACCATGCAGGGGCTGTACCGCAGGACCGGTCTCAGGATCAACCCATACTTTGTGCTTCCGAAGATTCTGTGGCTCAGGGAAAACCAGAGGGAGATCTATGACGCCGCGGAGAAATTCATTGGGGTTCAGGATCTGGTGATCCACTGTCTCACAGGGGAATATGTCACCGACCACTCCCAGGCCTGCCGCACCATGCTGATGGATATACGGACATTTACATGGGACCAGGAGCTGCTTAAGGAGGCCGGAATCCGGGAGGAGCGGCTGCCCCGTCTGGTGCCTCCGGGAACAACAGCCGGCGGCCTGACAGAAGCCGTGGCAGAGCAGACCGGCCTTCCCCGGGGGCTTCCGGTGATCATCGCCGGAGGGGACCAGCAGAACGCTGCCGTGGCTCTGGGCGTGGTGAAGCCCGGTGTGGCAGAGGCCAATACAGGCACAGGATCCTTTGTGATCTGCGCGGTGGAGCGCCCGGCATTTGAGCGGAGCGCAAGGGTGCTGTGCCAGGCATCGGCAATTGCGGGACAGTGGATCATGGAGGCGGGGATTTTCAATACAGGCTCTACATACAGGTGGATGAAGGAACAGCTGTGCCCGGATTTGAAGGACTGCAGCGCAGCCTATGACAGGATGAATGAGGAGGCCGCCGGTTCCCGGGTGGGTTCCAACGGGGTAATGCTGCTCCCGCACTTTGAGGGGAGCGCGGCCCCCTTCTGGAATCCGGGGGCAAAAGGGATATTCTTCAACCTGTCCCTTAATACGAAGCGGGGCGATATGATCCGGGCTATTATGGAAGGGATTGCCATTGAGATCAATGACAATGTGAGCCTGATCGAGATCACGTCCGGCAAGATCAGCACGGTCAGCGTGGCCGGAGGCATGGTGCGCTCGGACCTGTTCTGCCAGATACAGTCGGATATATACAATAAAAAAGTGGCCCGATATGAGAACAGTGAAGCCTCATCCCTGGGCGCGGCAATGATTGCGGCGGTGGCATTGGGGATCTATGAGAATGTGGAGGAAGCATATAAGAACATGGTATCAGACCAGCCGGAGCTCTTTGAGCCGGTGGAGGAGAATGTGGAGCATACGCTGAAACTATTGGAACGTAAGCACAAGCTGTATAATGCGTTGGATGGCGGGAATGTGTATGGGAGTTTTGGGGAGATGGGTTAGGCGCGAAAAAGGTAACGCGGGCGGGGGAGTTTAGATTCCCCCGCCCGCATTTCCACATACAGTACCTTTTTAGGCAGATCTTTTTTCCAGCTCAGATACCCTTTTTTGTAAATCAGACACTATTTGGAGCAGAAGTGAGGTGTTGTCATTCTCTAATTTTGTGATCCGGTAATATTCTTTTAATTGATCCAGATTTTTCTGCACCGTTTCAACCTTATTTTCCACAATTGCCTTTGTTCGTTCAAGTTCACTGAGTACCAAATTTTCAGATTGGGAAAACCTGCTGTCCATGGTTGATTCTATTTGTGAAAACTTGCTGTCCATAGTTGATTCCATCTGGGAAAATCTGCCGTCCAGTATGTTTTTTAATGCCTCAAGATCCTTTTCCTCTAACATTTGTCTGCCTCCAATCTATGTACATGTAAAAATGCCAGCTCACTGAATTTATATTCCTATAGTAATTCATTGCATGTAAAAAGTCAAATCCATTAAAAAATCCGATTAAAAATCCGACTGAATCAGTATAAGGGCCGGTCTATAAGTTCAGGTTATAGTGACAATGTAATACCTATTTCAAAAATGACGGCCGGAATGCTAATATGGGTTCAGAGATATTTAACAGAAACGAGGAGGATGAAAGATGAAAATCACATCGATTGAGCCAATCCTGGCAGGCAAACGGTATCTGTTTCTCCGTGTCCGCACCGATGAGGGGCTGGTGGGATATGGGGAATGCGGGGCATGGGCTTACCAGGAGGCCACGGCTGCTGTTGTGAGGCAGATGGAGCGGCTGCTGATTGGCCAGGACCCTATGCGGATTGAATTTATCTGGAACGCACTGACCAGGAATCTGCATTTTCGAGGGTCAGTGACCCAGGCGGCGGTGTCTGGTATTGACATTGCGCTGTGGGATCTGAAGGGAAAGAAGCTGGGGGTGCCCTGCTATGAGCTTTTAGGCGGAAAAATGCGGGACAAGATCCGTATCTATGTCAATGCAAGAGGTAAAAATACAGATGCTCTGGCAGAGGCGGCCAAAGGGCTGACTGCGTCCGGGTTCAGGGCGTTCCGTTTTTCTATCGGCCATCCGGAGAATCCGGACGGAACCTGTGGGGAAACATTTTCCGCGCTGGTGAACCGTGTGACAAAGACCATGGCGCAGATCCGGGAAGCAGTTGGCTGGGATGCGGACGTGTCCATTGAGTGCCACCGGGGCCTGAGGCCTGCGGAGGCCATTGAACTTGGACGGGCCTTGAAACCGTACCGCCCCCATTTCTATGAGGACCCCATACCGGACAACTTGGAAGCCATGAGCACTGTTATTAAGCAATGTGAAATTCCGGTGGCAACAGGAGAGCGTTTTATCAATCCCATGGAGTTCGACTCCCTGCTTACCGCGGCTCCGGTGCGCTACATACGGCCGGATATGTGTGTGGCGGGCGGTTTGACCGCGGGGAAGAAGATTGCCTCTGAAGCGGAGCAGAAGGGAGTTTACCTGATTCCCCACAACCCGCTGGGACCAATATCCACGGCGGCCTGTCTGCAGCTGGATGCGGTTATTCCCAATTTTGAGATCCAGGAATACCCCATGATGAACCAGACCTGCCGGCTGGACAGGGAGATGAAGCAGCCATTTGAGGTGAAGGATGGATATATCCGTGTTCCCGATGGCCCGGGACTGGGCGTGGAGCTGATTGATGACATTGATAAGGTATTTCCGTTTGAAGGTTCCTATGGGAAGATCAGCCTTCACGAGGATGGCTCGGTTGTAGACAGGTAATGTAAAAGGGGGATTACACACGATGACAATACAGATTGGGATAGTTTTAGCGGTATTTTTGATTTTTATTGGATTGATTTTATCTGGAAAAGTAAAGATTCATGTGGCGGCAATGATCATTCCGATTATCTTGGAAGTAACTGGAATATTGGAATTTAAGGAAGCGTGGAGCGGCCTCTCCAACAACTCTGTGGTAATGATGGCATCCATGTTCGTGGTGGGAGCAGGCATTGGAAAAACGAGCATTATCAGCCGTTTGAGCAAGACGCTGATCAAACCGGATTCTTCTGATTTCAAGATCATGGTGGGGATCACCATTCCCATTATCCTTCTGGGGTGTTTCGTCAATGCAACGGCAACCATGACAATTATGATCCCCATGATCATAGGCATCTGCGCGGAACAGAAACGTCCCATCAGCAAATTCATGTACGGGGCCAGCACCCTTTCTCTGCTGTGGGCAGGTTATTTCCCGCTGGGTGGAAATGCCGGAAGTTATCTGGCCAACAACACCATTGTGGAGAACCTGGGGGGAACCGGAACATTTGACTATTTTACCAACATGCTTGTAAAAGCACCGGCTGTCATTGTCCTGACGCCTATCATTATTTTCCTGGTGACAAAGCTGGCGCCTGATTACGGAAATATTCCGGCCGTGGAGTCCGCTGCTTCCGGTGGGGGAGAGGGCAGGCGCAAACAGGCGGCAATGACTGTAGAGCAGGAAAAGACGGCGGCCGTTATATTCCTGGGAACTATTATCGGTATCATCACCTGTGCCCTGACTGGGGTGAATACCTGGTACGCCTCCACTGTGGGAGCCTTCTTCATGGTACTCTCCGGGGCCATGAACGACAGGGAGGCAATCAGGGCTATGAGCAATCCGGTCATATTTATTACAATCGGCACCCTTCCGCTGGCCACGGCCATGAAGACAACAGGAGCGGATGTGCTGCTGGCCGACGTATTCAACCGGGCCACAGGCAATCTGAGCCCGATTATGATCATGATTCTCATGTACCTGATTTCCACCATTCTGACCCAGTTTATCACCAACTCAGCTGTCAACAATGCCTTTAAAATGTTGGCCGCACTGATCTGCGTGCAGAACGGCTATGATTCCCGTGCCCTGATGCTCTCCTGCCAGGAGGGGTCCAGCAACTGTTATCTGACGCCCATGGCCGCGCCGGCTATGACCATGGGATATGAGGCAGGCGGTTATAAGATGAAGGACATGATCAAGATGGGCCTGCCTCTGAGCATTGCAAGATTTTTGTGCTTTGTTATTTATGTGCCGCTGGTATTTCCGCTGGTCTGATCAGTTCCCCGGCGCTGAGTTCCCCGGCTCAGGAAAAAGCCGTCGGGCGGTGGTGATAAACTTCTTGATAGATGGGTAGAGCACCTTCCCCTTTTTCCAGATCAGGGTCACAACCCGCTCCGGGGTATCATCGCAGCGAAGCCCCACAATGCCCGGATTGTTCTCCGCAATCTCCTGAGGAAGGAAACCTGCGGCAGCATTTTGCTCCACGAACCGTTCAATGGTGTACATCTGGGTAGTATACAGAATAACATTGGGGGTCCCGCCATGCCGGGCGAATATCCCCAGCAGATTTTTGGTGGCAGCATAGCGTTCATTGAGCATCACCAGGGGTTCGTCCAGGATCTCCTCAATGGAAATGCAATCACGTGCGGCCAGAGGATGGTCCTTGTGGACACAGAAGTTGAGGCCGGATATCTTTACACGGTGGAAATCGTAGCTTTTTTCCAGATTCTCCCAGGAAGAGTAGCTCTGTGGGGCGGTCAGGATTAAATCCACCTGGCCGCTGTCCAGAAGCTGGAACAGATTTGGGGTAGAATCCTCGGTACAGCGGATGGTGATGTCCGGGTACAGGCAGTGATACTGGTGGCAGATACTGGGAAATACCGTGTTGCCGCTGAAGGTGGACAGCCCCACACGGACATAGTTGCGGGTCAGCCCCATCTGGTGGATGCTCTCCTGGAGCTGCCCCATTTGCCGCAGGACCGTATCGATCTCCGCCTGCAGCACACGCCCGGCTTCCGTGATGGCCAGATGATTCCCCTTTCTGACGATGAGCGGAAGCCCGCATTCCGCCTCCAGCTCCCGCATGGCCTGAGAGAGGGCCGGCTGGGAGATATAAAGCTCGGCGGCTGCCTTGGTATAGTTTTCGTATTTGCACATCATTTGAAAATACTGCATTTGGTTTAAGGTCATATTCAGCCTGTCCTCCCTCAGATATTTGTTAAAGTGTAGCATAATGTGATGGAAATTGCAATTTTGCATAAGCAATCTGGCTTTTTCTGCGTGCTGGCGGTATCACCCTTTCTTTTTAAATAGTTTTAGTGTATGATGAATCGGAAGGGGGTTAAAACAATGGATGACATTTTCAGAAGTTACATAATACCTGCCATCATCGCCGGCATTGTTTCGTTTGCCGCAGTGGCTCTAAGCGGATATATGGTGTATAGGAATACCAAACGCCAGCTGGAGGTCAGTTATATTACCGATAAGCGGGTTGAGTGGATACAGGAATTGAGAAAAACAATGTCCGAGTATATGGCGATTGTTTTTAATATAATAAATGCTGATGCGATGAAGGAGACAGTGACACTTCAGATGATTGGCGACCTGAATCAAAAGGCATTTTACCTGGAATTTTTATTAAACTGCAAAGGAAAAATTGATATCACAATGCTTGATACAATAGACAGGATAAACACAGCGATTAAAAAACATGAATATGAAAACATACAAAGTGAAATCAATATACTGTTTAAACATACTCAGGTGTATTTAAAGCTGGAGTGGAATCGGGTAAAGATGGAAGTAAAAGGAAAAAAATATACAGACGAAATACTGGAGTCTGAGATGGAAAGTTTATATAAGACTGCATTATGAATCGCTCATGAACGATACCATGTACAATAAAAGCCCTGCGAATGAGTCAATATCATCCGCAAGGCTTTCATTTTCAAATCAGACTGTCAGAATATAAATAGGTGCTTTTAACAGTGCGGCCAGGTTGACGTTGGAGGCAGTCAGGATCAATCCAGGTAGGAGGTCTTGCCCTCCTGCTGTTCATCATTGCCCAGCTTCCGGCAGATCTATAGTATGTAAGCATCATTTTGATTGTATTTCAGGGGCTTAAAATATATAATGACAAGAGATAAACAGAAAGTGAGGCGTTATATGCGAACATTTACCTGTTGCAAATTAGAGATTTTTATACCGGAGACCCACTTGGAGCTGCTCCAGATGGCTCTGCAGAGGGTGGACGCCGGACATATCGGCAAATATGACAGCTGCATGTCATACAGCCCTGTGACCGGGTGCTGGAGACCCCTTGAAGGCAGCGCGCCGTATATCGGCAGCTGCGGCAGAATCAGCGCTGAGCCGGAGCTGAAAGTGGAAGTGACCTGCCTGACCGACCGGCTGAAGGAGACCGTGGCAGCTGTTAAGGAAGTCCATCCCTATGAGGAGCCGGTGATCAATGTAATTCCGCTGTATATGACAGGAGTGGAGTAAAATACTTCACCTCTTAATCTTTGAAAAATTCTGAATAATCCACATTAAAAAATTCTTTTATGATCCGCAGATCGCTGGCTTTTATATTGCGCACACCGCTCTCAATATTGGCCAGCGTACTGCGCGACATCAGGCTCCCCCGTAGCTGCAGCTGTTCCACAAGTTCTGTTTGTGTCAGGCCTTTTACTATGCGGATATTTTGTATATTTCGTCCAAGCGGTACATCTTGTAGAATCCATGGCATGGACATACCCTCCTTTTATTGTCACCTATTGGTGGCATTATGGTATTGAGTATATCCTGAAAATATGTTAATATTGCCACTAAGTAGTGACAATCGACATCAAACGAAATGAGGGGGGTTACAATGCATCAAGTTGATGAATTAGTGCAGAAGATCTATGGCTTTTCAGATGATGATATCCTGAGGGAATTTGAGGCGGCAGAAGCTGAGGTAATATCTAAGATTGGGGAGATGGATTGCATGGAAGGATTTGAGCGATTGTGGAACCGGCTGCTCAGGGAGCAGGAGAAGGGCAGCCGGTCATAATCCATCTATTCAATGGCTGTTATGCCGGCTGCGTGAATATGCGCATGCGCACAAATACAGGCGGGATACCTGCTTTGAGTAATTTTCCATCAGGGCGGACAGCCGGGGCGCTCCTGTCATGGTGCGCTTATATCCTGCCATGGTGGCGGCCATATCTGTGTTATCGGGCTTCATATCCATCATTTTCTGGATTTCTCCCAGCATAACAGCCGTGAACATCAGATAATCATCCATTTGCCCCACATCCAGGGCTTCTATCATCTGATTGTTGATCAGAAACAGCATTTGTTCAGCCTCAGAGACCATGTACCAAGAAGCCCGCAGAACCTCTCCGGCAAAGTCTGCCTCACGCCCGCCTGCCTTGCCAAGGTACTGGCGTATCTGGTTGTGAATCAAATGGTAGTTGATCTGGGCTTCGCAGATCACTCCGTAGTCCAGGGGCTTAGTCAGGCTGTCCGACAGCATTCTGAGATACACGTGGTGCATATGGAAAAGCTGCTGCAGATTGTAACGGAACTGGCTCTTTAAACTGGTGGGAAAGAAGAAGCGGTTTATGACCAGCACCAGCAGCACAGCCATCACAACATACAAAAGCCGCAGGCCAATGGCCATGTTCTGCGGTATAGCCAACGTGGCCAGGGTCAGGCTGAAGCAGGTTGAAAAGAGAGCCTGTTTCCACGTGCCGGGCTGTTCCATATAAAGTCCCGCAACCATGATGGTGGCCAGCAGGAAATGCCCGTGGGTGCCGGGGAAAAGGGGGAACAGGATCTGCAGCAGCACGCAGCCTGCGGCGGTTCCTATAAAACGGGATTTCAAACGGTATGTACAATCCTCATACATTGGCCTCAGAAGAAGGAAGGCATTGAGGGCAAACCAGTAACCGTGATTGGCATTGCTGAGTATATTGTAGGCAAAGCCTGTCATCAATACCATGCTCAGGCGCAGGGCAAAACGGGTTTCAAATGTATCCGGCCTGATACGCCGGACCAGTTTCCTTATGGGCTTCTGGCTCCTGGGGCGTCTCCAGGCAGCCCTGGGTTCCGACATCTTCCCCATGTGGTCCTGGATCAGAAGAAAAAGCTTCAGAAAATACCGGGTAAAAAGGCAGGGGGCGTCCTCACTGCCCTGTGTCCTGTCCAGAAGTTCACTGCCGCGTTCTGTCAGGCCCGGATGGCAGAAATCTACTTTTACGGCTTCCTCCATATAATCAGCCAGCTCTTTTAACAGGATGCCGGCCCCATTGCTGTGACTGCTCCACAATGTTTCCTGGGAGGGGTTTGTGAGAAAATACACTGCCCGCTGGAACAGAAGGGCAAACATATAGTGTATATGCCCTTTGGGGGATACCACATGGATAAAGCCCCGGTTGTTGTAGGCTTCCTTGTACAGTTCCTGTAAAATGTCAAATACCCTGTCTGAGGGTCCCGTGTCATGGTCCCTGTCCAGTTTGAGTCTCAGCGCTTTGGAGAGAAGCAGCATCCCTTCCTTTTCAAGGGCAAAGTTATCCGTCCGTCTATTCCTGCGGGAACAGATTAAAAGGGCCAGAAGCAATACCGCCATGGCATAGGCAAGGGCTGACATCTGGATACCTAGATTTTCCCAGCTCACAGGACGCAGCTGAAGGAATGTGAAAAACATAGCATTGGCAAAGTACCCAAGCTGATTGAACTGGGAGGCCTGCATAAGCACCAGCCCAAATGGGGTCAGCAGATTCAAAAGCAGGCACAAGGGCAGGTTCAGCCCGGCCAGGAAACTGAGCAGCGCCATCAAAAAAGGCATTCCAACCAGGGTCAAAAGCTGTCTGACTGTGAAATTTTTATGATAGTTGGTTTTAAATAATACTGTGACCACGGAAACCAGGATCACATATGAGATTCCGAACAGCATGATAATGGAATAGAACAGAAATAGGAAAAATAAAATCACCGGCAAAGCGGCCATAAATTTATCCCGATTCCTGGCCAGACCAGACTTGATGAGATCTTTCATAAATTGCCTCTCCTTTTGTATGATTATACACCTGATGGAAAAAGATGTCATTAAAATTAATCGGCCTCTTGTCCGGCCGTCCCGGTAACACAAGAAGGCCACGCACATGCGGGGCCTTCTTGTACTGTATTTGTATATTACGAATAGAAAAAGATATCATTTGGAAATTGAACTCTCTCAGGTTCTGTTAATTTA
>OKVW01001358.1_pt1 | contig 10382 bp, 7 predicted proteins | sample 1606991 | NCBI WGS metagenome assembly OKVW01 (sample SAMN03281021, study PRJEB24777) | human gut metagenome | isolation source: fecal sample PR177 from 1 month old male Malay infant, vaginal delivered...
GGGCGGCGCTCACCGCCACTGTCAGGGCCTGGGGGTCTGCATTCCCCACGTCCTCGGACGCACAGATCATGATCCTGCGGGCAATGAACTTGATATCCTCCCCAGCATAGAGCATCCGGGCCAGGTAGTATACCGCTGCGTCCGGGTCCGATCCCCGCATACTCTTGATAAATGCTGAGATGGTATCATAGTGGTTGTCCCCGTTCTTGTCATAGCGGACCACCCGCTTCTGAATGCACTCCTGGGCCACGGCCAGGTCTATGTGGATCTTCTTGTCTCCGGGATCTCTCTGGGTGGTCATAACCCCCAGCTCCACCGCATTTAACGCCGCCCTGGCGTCCCCGTTGGCCGTATCTGCCAGAAACTCCGCCGCCGCATCGTCGATCACGGCATCATAGGTGCCCATTCCCCGGTCCGGATCGTATACCGCCCGCCGGATCAGCTCCATGATATCATCCTTCTCCAGGGGCTTTAGCTCAAACACCCTGGACCGGGACAGAAGGGCCCCGTTCACCTCAAAATACGGATTCTCCGTGGTTGCTCCGATGAGAATCAGCGTTCCGTCCTCCACAAACGGCAGCAGATAGTCCTGCTGCCCCTTGTTAAAGCGGTGAATCTCGTCCACAAACAATATGGTCTTTTTGCCGTACATGCCCATATTGTCCTTGGCCTCCTTCACCACCTCCTCCATGTCCTTCTTGCCTGCCACCGTGGCGTTGATCTGCTTAAAATCCGCGCTGGTGGTGCCCGCAATTACCTTGGCCAGCGTGGTCTTGCCAGTACCCGGCGGGCCATAGAAAATGATGGAACCCAGCTTGTCCGCCTTGATCGCCCGGTACAGAAGCTTGTCCTTGCCCACAATGTGCTGCTGCCCCACCACCTCGTCCAGTGTCCTGGGTCTGAGCCTGGAAGCCAGCGGCGACTCCGTCTCCATTTTGTTCTCTCTCATATAGTCAAATAAATCCATATTTTCACTCCTCTTATTCCTGCCCGCCGCGTTTCCCAGCCGCAAACTCTCCCGGGCAGATATCCATCACCATACGCACCGGCTGTATCAGCGCATCCTCATAGCGGCACGTCCACTGGACGTCACGGCTCATTCTGCCGTCCTGGATTCCATCTATGGTCTCACCGCTGTTAATGGGTGCATTCTGGCTGTAGAGGTAGGAGGCTGCGTTGTACGCGTGGTTCACCACCTGGTCCGGCTCCAGTCCCCTGAAGTGGTACTGGACATCCGGAAGTCCCACTGCATACAGCCCAAGAGTATCCACAATCTGATCCTCGGTTCCCTGGATATTAAAAAATCTGGCGTTCACTCCGAAGTATACAAAGCGGTCCTCCCTGGGCACGCTACAGCTGCGCACCTGATCCGCTGTCAGCAGCTTTCCCGCAGGCTTGAACCACACTGCGGCACAGTCCTCAAAAAGGCTTACCGCAGTCTCCATCCAGTCCATCAGTAGCTCACAGCGCGCCTTGTATTCCAGGCCCGCGGACATCATGTCAAAAATCATCACCTGGTATCTGCAGGAGTCCAAAAGCCGGGAACCGTCCCGCACATCCCAGAGCTGGCTTCTGGCAAATCCGTCTATGGAGTCCTGTTCAAACTCCTGGACCTCTGTCATCAGCACCTGGGCCGGTACTGTGCCGTCCTTGTATGTAACCGGATATTTCTTCACTGCGAAGGACGTCAGCTGGGGATTGGAACTGACCACATCCACCTCCCCGCACCGCTCCTCAAGAGCCTTTTTAATGGTCTCCAGATCCGGACGCCGCGGCTCCCGGATAAACAGCAGATGCATAAAATAGAGGTTCTGAAAATCGCCCTTATCCTGCCGGTCCTGTACAAAATCCGCCTGTTTCTCCATACTGTATCTCCTTCGTCTCCACTCTGATCAGTCGATCAGAAGTTCATCAACCGTAACAAAAGTATAGCCCTGCTTGGTCAGCGTGTCAATGATTTCCAGCGCCGCCTCCACAGAGGTGGGAAAGATATCATGCATCAATATGATATCCCCATCCTTCACATCTTTCAAGACCCGCCGGACAATCTTCTGGCGGTTCTGCAGCTTCCAGTCCAGGGAATCCACGGACCAGAGCACTGTGGTCATATCCACCCTGCACTCCAGATCGTCATTCCAGGCGCCGTAGGGCGGGCGCAGGTACTGTGGCTGCTCCCCCGTGATCTCCTCGATCATCTTCCCCGTTTTATCCACTGCGTCGCACACCGCGTCGGTGCCGGCCTTGGTCAGCTGGATGTGGCGGAAGCTGTGGTTCCCAACGAGATGGCCCTCCTCCTTCATCCGCAGCACCAGGTCCTCATTGCCCGGAATATTCTGTCCCATCAGGAAAAATGTAACCTTAGCCCCTCTTGTCTTCAGTCCGTCAAGCAGATCCTTGGTACACTCCCTCTGAGGCCCGTCGTCAAAAGTAAGAGCCACGCATTTTACCCCATCTCCCGGCCGCTGTTCACTGGCGGTCTCATCTCCCGGCGAACCGGCAGGCCTGGCCGCGTTCTGCCCGGCCCACTGTACCTGTCCGGCCGGGCCTGACGTCTCCCTTTCTCCAGGCTGGTTCCACTGGGCAATCGCCCACCACAGCCCGGCTATAAGCAGGATGTCGGCCACCCCTATCACTGCCAGCACCCTCAGCTTATCCATCATTTTCATCCGCCGGTCCCCACTTTCAGTCTCTCATAATTCTATCTCACAATATATGAAACCTTCAGCAGGAAAATGCTTCCCCAGCCAATCACAGCGTACAATGAAGGCTGCGGCCCGGAATACCCGGAACCGCAGCCCTGTTTATATCTATCTCTTTATTCTATACTCCGGGTCCGCCGTTCACACCGGTCTTTTTCTCACCAGATCCGCTCTGGCCGGGCGCTTCCTGGCTGCCCTGACTCTGGCCGCTGCCCTCAGGCGCGCCGGGCTGGCCCTGGCTGCCGCCATCAGGCGCATTGCCCTGGCTGCCGCCGCCAGGCGCATTGCCCTGGCCGCCGTCCTGAGGCTGGCCCTGGTCTGCCGGAACCTCAGTCAGCGCTCCGCTGCCGTCCGCCGTGTAGTTCACATCCCCCACGGTCACGTTGGTGTTGGCTGCCATCCGTCCGTCCTCTGGGGAAAGGTAGTATTTCACGCCGTTGACCTCGGTCAGGCCCTTGGCCATATGGCCCTGCCCGTCAAAATAGTACCAGCTGCCGTCGATTGCCTGCCAGTTGGTCAGCATACGGCCGCTGTTGTCCAGGTAATACCAGGTGCCGTCCATCTCTCTCCAGCCGGTGGCCATAGCGCCGTTGCCCCGCAGATAGTACCAGCTGCCGCCGTCCTCCAGCCAGCCGGTCTTCATGGTGCCGTCCCCATTCATGTAATATCTGGAACCGTCCACATCAATCCAGCCTCTGGTCATGGCGCCGCTGCCGTCCATGTAATACCACTTGTTGTCCTGGTTGGTCCATCCCACTGCCATGCGGCCGTCATTTTCAAGGAAGAACCTGCTGCCGCCCTCATCTATCCAGCCGGTCTTCATCACGCCGCTGCTCTGGTCCATGAAATACCAGGCGCCGTTGTCATTGACCCAGCCCTTGGAAGCTGCGCCGCTGCTGCCCAGATAGTATCTGGAACCGTCCTGGTCCTTCCAGCCATACTGCATCTTCCCGGTGGTCTCATCCAGATAGTAGCGCTTGTCGTTCTGGGTCAGCCAGCCCTTGGACGCCAGCCCCTCGCCATCCATGTAGTACCAGCCGTCCCCATCGTCAATCCATGTGTTTTTCTGCATGGCGTGGTTCTGGTAATAGTAGGTCCTGCCTCCGATGGTTCTCCACAGGTTGGCCGGGATCACCCCGGAAAAATCCTTAAACTGGAAATCAATATCCACATTGCCGCCGATTCCGTTTACAGAGCCTGTGCTGGTAGCCTGCCACATCACAGGGGACTGATACACGGGCCTGGCGGAGTAGCGTGCCACCCACACCGGAAAGTTCATCTTGGACATATCCAGCTTGTTGGCCAGCCAGTTGTCATTGGCATAGATAATGGGATAGTATCCCGCGTCGGAGATCCTCTGTCCAAAGGCGTTGGCAATGGCTGCCAGCTCGTCCTTGGACAATACGCCCTGGGTGCTGTCCTCCATGTCAAATGCCACCGGATAGGACACTGGGTAGTCTTTAATCAAATCCAGCACGAAATCGGCTTCCTGCTGCGCCTGCTCCGGGTTCATGGCCAGGGAGTAAATGTAGACACCCACCTTGACGCCCGCATTGCTGGCCTCCTGGATATTCTTGTGGAAATATGGGTCAACCGCGCCCTTGGACCGTGTCCCCAGCATCACGAAGGATACGTCGTCCGCCGCAACCTGGCCCCAGTTGATATCCCCCTGCCAGCGTGATACATCGATTCCCCTGGCCAGTACATTTTCGATGGCGCTTCCGTCAGGCATCCTGTAGAAACCGCCCACCTTTTTCCAGACATCGGAATAGGTGCTGGCCGCGCCGGAATTGGAGCTCCCGCCCGTATTCTGGGATGAAGAACCAGGCCCTCCCTGATTAACTGCCGCTGTGCCTGTCTCTCCCGGGCCCGCGGCCCATGCAATGCCTGTCTGCATTCCCGACATCATAACAATCATCCCCGCCAGGGCAGCCCCCTGGCAGCGTCTCACCCATTTCCGCTGAGCGCAGGCGAGGGGGAGTTTCCTTAAGTGTCTCACATTCTTCATAAAATTCTCCTCTTAATATGTGCATTTGACCGTTTTCAGGATCAAAAATGGATGTCCCGGGGGACATAGGGGACATCCATCATTTTATCTTACCATAACACCCTATCTGGGTCCGTCCGTCCTGCCCGGCTCCAGAGAGCCGCCGGAAGAACTGCCGGAGGGGCTGTTGTTGCTGCCTGAGGTCGGACCGTTGGAGGAACCGCCCGGAGCGTTGCTTGAAGGGCTGCCGCTGCCGGAGCCTGAAACGCCGGGTCCGCCGCTGCTGTTATTGCTGCCTGAAGAGTTGTTGCTGCTTCCCGGACTCTGGGCAGACACGCCGCCTGCGTTCTGGCACACGCCGCTGGAATCAAAGTTGTACTGGCTTCCATCGATATTCAGCGTGGTGTTGGCCGCCATCTTGCCTGTGGTGGGGTCCAGATAGTAATACTTGCCCGCCAGCTGAATCCACTTGGTCATCATGTGGCCGTTGTCGCTGAAATAATACCAGGAATCACCGATCTGCTTCCATCCCTTTGACATCTTGCCGTTGGTGTTATCCATATAGTATTTGTTGCCTTCACTGTCGGTCAGCCAGTCAATCATCATGCGGCCGTCCGTGTTCAGGTAGAAGTGGTCGTTGTCCACCTTAGCCCATCCGGTCATCATCTTGCCGTCTGTTCCAAAGAGGTACCAGTTGTCCTTAATTTGGGCCCAGGAATTCACAACGCACTTTCCGTTGCCCTGGAAATAATACCAGGCGTTGTCCATCTGCCGCCAGCCCGTGGACATGGCGCCGTTGCCCTTCATAAAGTAGAAGTCAATCACATTATTGCCCCGGTCGATCTTCAGCCAGCCCGTCACCATAGTGCCGTCATCCAGCATATAGAACCATTTATCGTCAGTATTCACCCAGCCTGTAGCCATCAGGCCGCTGGGCTTAAAGAAATACCATTTACCGTCAATCTGCTCGAAACCTGTGCTCATGTAACCATTGGACAGATTCATATAGTAATACCCTTCGCTGGTCTGCACCCAGCCCTTGCGGGTTGCGCCGTTCTCAACATAGGTCCACTTGTCCCCTGCTTTGGTCCAGCCGTCAGCATATGCTGTAAATGCAGACCCCAATGACATTGCAGTGATAAGCCCTGCTGCTGCCAGAGCCATAAACTTTTTTTTACGTACCATTTTTCTTCCTCCTCACACATGACCTGAACCTGCTTAAAGTGTCTTGCATATACCGGAAAAAACTTTAAAGCATTCTCACACATCTTCGATTATAGCACAGGAAATCTGGGAAATGGTAACATTTTTATTACAATTTCCGTAATTTCCTATAATATTTTTTAGCATACCGGTACATAATAATTGTATATTCGCCGAACTCTTCTCCCAGAACACTTTTGTAGACAGCCCATAGGCTCCACAGGAAGCCGCCCAGGGCAGCATAGGCGAAGGCGGCGAAATATTCCTCCTCAGCCGGTTTGCGGTTCAGATATAATTCTAACAGATGCTCCATCTGTTTGTCATCATAATAAGAGTAAATGGCACACATTGCCACATCGATCATGGGGTCGCACATCCCCGCATATTCCCAGTCCAGAAGTTTTACAGGTAGTTATCCACATTGGCATCAATGTGGGACAGGCATTTCTCCCTGCCCATCTCATCAAGGCGGTCCATCAGCCAGTTCATCCACTCCCGTACTTCCTCATAGTCCTCGAACAGGGTTCCGCCATGGCTTCTGCACAGCTTCTCATAGAAGTCAATGCGCTCCCTGATGTCAAAGTCATGGTCCACCGTCATGCCGCTGCCGTGGAGCAGACGCAGCATATCCATACAGAGGCCCATATCCTTCCAGTCCGCGCTGGAAGCATTTCTGGCGTTCTCATAGTAATGGGCAATCTTATAGCCTGTATCCGGGTTCAGATAGATCAGCTGCTCTGTGATCCCTAAGGGCTTCACCGCGTCATATACATTTTTCTCCTGCTGCCTGTTGATCAGCAGCTCAGTCCCCGGCCCCGGAATCCGGCAGATATAATGCTGGTCCTCAACACTGAACAGGAACGACTTGTTGGTCATCCCAGCCTTCAGGCAGCGGATATCCCTGATCTGGGATTCCGGCACATCAAACACACGTGACACCAGCTTCATGGCCTTGTTGTCCGACTGGTTCTGGTATTTGGGGTCAAAGAGGCGCAGTTCCTCCAGGTTCTCGAACTCGTAAACCTGGTTCTCAGGCTGTCTGTTGGCATCCATCCCTATCTCATCCCAGTGTTCCGGACTGACCCCGGCTTCCTCAGCCGCCCGTTTCAGCAGCCCGGCGTCCTCGGCCTTGATCCTGCGGGCCGCGTCCCCGTTTAACATATCCAGGTATACCTGCTCCCAATAGAACTGTTCCGTTCCCGGCAGCTCATAGTAAGCCTTCAGAACCGGCATGAAGCTGCCGGAGAATTCTCTGGAGAAATAGGCCGGCCCGTACATAACCCAGGCATCCCTGCCCCCCACCTTCACATCCGTTATCCGTCCCTTTTTATTGAAGGACAGGCACCACTCCTTGGTATCCCCCTTCTGGAAGGAGGCGCTGTACCAGGCGCCGCACTCATAGGCGTGGAACATATTCTCCCGCAGCCAGTTGTCTGAGGACAGCAGGTACATATTGCGCCCTTCCAGCACCTTTCCGGCCCGACAGATGGTGGTAAGGGTGTTCTTGCTGGAATACTCCGGGTTGTACAGCAGCTTTACATCGTATTTATCAATCAGGTACTCGAACTTCTCCTTCAGGTACCCCACTGCAATGGTGATGTCCGTCACCCCCACTTCATGGAGCTGGCGGATCTGCCGCTCGATCATCCGCTCCCCGAATACCTCCAGAAGCCCTTTTGGCATCTCAAAGGTCAACGGCACAAACCTGGAGCCGAACCCTGCGGCAATGATCAGCGCGCCGTCCACCTTGTATTTTTCAAGAAGTCCGCGGCCCGCTTCCAGGATCTTCCATTTTTTCCCTTCTGCATCGGGTTCTCCCTCCGCAATCAGTCCAAGGGCCACACACTCCTTCACCAGGGCGTTGGCCGTTCCCAGCGACACGTCCAGCTTCTGGGCCATCTCCCTCTGCGTGATTAAAGGCTGCTCCAGCACGGTTCTGCACACAAGTCCATATCGATCCATCAGTTATTCCCTCTCATTCGCCGGTAATTTTGTTCAAATTTTATCTTTAAATCAAATATATGAACATTATATCACTTCCTGATGAAAATGCAAGAGGAAGAATACAGTCAAAAAATGCAGCAAATTCCTGCCGGGTCCTCACCGGACCTGAACAGGAATCATCAATACACGAAACAAAGCCCCCGGCCGCGCACTATATAGTCTGCGGCCAGGGGCTTCCCATCACGTTTCTCTATTAAATTAAACCTCAAAAATCAGATCTCCATAGCTTGGCATTGGCCACAGCTCCTTATCCACCATCATCTCCAGCTTATCAACCGGCGCGCGCAGCTCCGTCATAACCGGAACCACAAGACGGCGGTAGGCCTCAGCCTGTACCTTCCCGCATGAGGCAGCGGCGGCTTTATCTGTGGCGCTGATCAGAGCGGACAGGGCGGTCTTGGTGTCGCTTAACAGGTCTGAGGCTTCCAGCAGAAGCTCGGTCTGTGCGCTGACATCCGCTTCCGGGCAGGCGTTCTTCACGGCTGCAATGGAGGCTGCCAGCTGGGTGATATACTTGATCACCGCGGGGATGATCTGCTTGCTGGCCATGTCGATCATGGTTCTGGACTCTATGTTGATGGCCTTGGAATAGTTGTCATACTCCACTTCAGCCCTGGACTCCAGCTCAGCTCTGGTGAACACGTCAAAGCTTTCGAACAGTTTCACCGCCTTCTCTGTTGTCAAAGCCGGGATGGCGTCCACCATGGTGCGGATGTTGGGAAGCCCTCTTCTCTCAGCCTCCTCCACCCACTCCTGGGAATATCCGTTGCCGTTGAAAATAACGCGTTTGTGGGCGGCCAGGGTCTCCTTGATCATGTCATGGACCGCCACATCGAAGTCCTCCGCCTTCTCCAGGATATCGGCAGCATCCCTGAAGGCCTCGGCCACGATGGTGTTCAGCACAATGTTGGGGGAGGCCACCGAATCGGAGGAACCCACCATGCGGAATTCAAATTTGTTGCCGGTAAATGCAAAGGGTGAGGTCCTGTTGCGGTCCGTGGCGTCCTTGTCCAGGTCCGGCAGGATGTCCACGCCGGTCTTTAAGGTGCCGCCCATCTTGGAATGGGTGGCCTCACCGGTACTGCACAGCTGGTCAATCACATCCTGCATCTGCTCTCCCACGAAGATGGAAATGATGGCGGGCGGCGCCTCATTGGACCCCAGCCTCTGGTCATTGCCCACGTCTGCAGCGGATTCCCGCAGCAGGTCGGCATGGATGTCCACTGCCTTCACAATACAGGCCAGCACCAGCAGAAACTGGATGTTCTCGTGGGGTGTGTCGCCTGGGTTCAGCATGTTGGTGCCGTCGTCCCCGGTCAGGGACCAGTTGTCGTGCTTGCCGGAGCCGTTGACGCCTGCAAATGGCTTCTCGTGCAGCAGGCAGGCCATGCCGTGACGCCCCGCCACCTTCTTCAGGGTCTCCATGACAATCTGGTTGTGGTCCACAGCCAGGTTGGCCTCCTCGTAGATAGGCGCCAGCTCATGCTGGGCGGGAGCGGCCTCATTGTGCTGGGTCTTGGCGGGAACGCCCAGCTTCCACAGCTCCTTGTTGACCTCATTCATGTAGGAGCCCACCCGCTCCCGGATCACGCCGAAGTAATGGTCATCCATCTCCTGTCCTTTGGGGGGCATTGCGCCGAACAGTGTGCGCCCTGTATAGACAAGATCTTTTCTCTGTAAATATTTGGCGCGGTCCACCAGAAAATACTCCTGTTCCGGTCCCACGGAGGGGGTTACCCGCCTGGCCGAAGTGTTGCCGAACAGTCTTAATATTCTCAGCGCCTGCACATTCACTGCCTGCATGGAGCGCAGCAGGGGCGTCTTTTTGTCCAGTGCCTCGCCCTTGTAGGAGCAAAATGCGGTGGGGATACACAGGGTTACGCCGATGGCATCCTCCCTGAGAAATGCCGGGGAGGTGCAGTCCCACGCCGTATACCCTCTGGCCTCGAAGGTAGCCCGCAGGCCGCCGGAGGGGAAGGAGGAGGCATCCGGCTCTCCCTTGATCAGTTCCTTGCCGGAGAAATCCATCAGCACCTTGCCGTCACAGGGCGCGGATATGAAGGAATCGTGCTTCTCAGCGGTAACACCGGTCAGAGGCTGGAACCAGTGGGTATAGTGGGTTGCTCCCCGCTCAATCGCCCAGTCCTTCATGGCATGCGCCACTACTTCCGCAATGCTGGGGTCCAGTTCCGCTCCGTCCTCAATGGTCTTTTTCAGCTTCTTGTAGACGCCTTTTGGAAGGCGCTCTCTCATAGCAGCGTCATTGAACACATTTTTACCGAACATCTCTGTTACATTCAGTACATCGCTCATAGATTGTTCCATCCTCTCTTATCTGTCACAGCCGGTCTCATGATTCTCCCGGCGTCACGCCATATTCCACAAAAAGGGCGTTCCCCCTATAGGGAGAACGCCCTCGTTCTTTAAATAAAATAAACTATTTCCTCAGAAATTGCAAGTAATTTCTTTATAATAAAACGCATTTATTT
>OKVW01001359.1_pt1 | contig 10379 bp, 9 predicted proteins | sample 1606991 | NCBI WGS metagenome assembly OKVW01 (sample SAMN03281021, study PRJEB24777) | human gut metagenome | isolation source: fecal sample PR177 from 1 month old male Malay infant, vaginal delivered...
ATGGCATATAGTGGAGTTATGCAATAATGCAAAATGTTCAAAACTTCAAGAGTAAGTTGAAATGGAGGTGCAGAGAAATGAAGCTTGGATTTGCATTTTTTAATCCGAAACACGAAATTTTACAGCATCATGCTCAGCAGCTGGGGGTACGTTATGCTGTGACCAGTGCCGGATGGGCGGGTGGATTTTCCCCCTACATCCATGAATGGGACTACATGCCGCTCTTAAAAACCAAACTTTCCATGGAGAGCTTCGGGCTGGATTTTTCGGTTGTGGAAGGTGTTGGATTTCTGGATGATGTGAAGCTGGGATTAGAGGGACGCGATGAGGCGATTGAACACTTCATCCTGCTGTTAAAGAATATGTCCGCCCTGGGGATAAAGACGGTTTGCTACAACTGGATGCCTGTGTGGGGGTGGTTTCGGACAAATACAAATATTGCGCTGGAAGGGGATGCCACGGTCACCGGTTTTGACAACGATTTGATTCCGGCCCGGCCCATAACGGAGCTGGGCTGCATTTCCCAGGACTGCCTGTGGAGCAATCTGGAATACTTTCTCAAGAAGGTGGTTCCCTGGGCCGAACAATACGGCGTGCAGTTAGCGCTGCATCCCGATGATCCGCCTGTAGACAATATCGGCGGAATAGAACGGATTCTGACCAGCGCCGCGGCGATGCAGAGAGCAATAGACCTTGCGCCCAGCGAATACAACGGAATCACCCTCTGCCAGGGCTCCTTTGCCGCAATGGGAGAAAACGTGATTGATTCCATCCGGCATTTCGGGCGGCAGAAGAAAATATTTTTTGCACATTTCAGAGACTTGACCGGCTGTCCCGGACATTTTCAGGAGGCGTTCCACCACAACGGCCAAACGGACATGTATGGGGCAATGAAGGCTTATTATGAGACCGGATTCGACGGGGTCGTGCGCCCGGACCATGTGCCGACCATGTACTTAGATACAGTCGGGGAGCAGGGCTACGGCACCAATGGAAACTTGTTTGCCACAGGCTATATGATGGGGCTTATGGAAGCGGTTGAAAAGGAAATGAATTAAAGCAGAAGGTGGGGATCAAGTGAAAAATGCAACACGCAAAGAAGTTATCAGCAAAGAAGCGCGCAAAAGGCAACTGAAGAGAGACTGGGAGGGTTACTTGTATATGCTTCCCTGGCTGCTGGGATTCTTGATCTTAACCGCCTGGCCCATGATCTACAGCTTTTATTTATCTTTTACAGATTATTCGATGTTCAAGGCGCCGGAGTGGGTTGGCCTGAAAAATTATATCAAGATGTTTACAAGGGACCGCGGCTTTACAAAAGCGCTGTTCACCACATTCCGTTTCGTGCTGATGGCCGTGCCGCTTAAGCTGGTCTTCGCATTGTTTGTGGCAACCCGGCTGAACAAGGGCGTGAGAGGGATGAACCTGTACAGAACCTTCATCTATCTGCCATCCCTGTTGGGCGGCTCAGTAGCCGTGGCAGTCCTGTGGAGAAATATCTTCGGCACTGACGGATATATCAATACGGTTTTAGGAATTTTCGGCATTGAATCCATAAAATGGCTGACCAGTCCCAAGTACGCATTGATGACCATCGTTTTACTGAATGTGTGGCAGTTCGGGTCCAGCATGATTATCTTCCTGGCAGGTCTGAAGGCCATACCCAACAGCCTGTATGAAGCGGCCAGCATGGACGGCGCCGGAGCGCTGCGCAAGTTTTTCAACATTACGCTGCCCATGATTTCACCGGTAATCTTCTTCAATTTGATCTACGGATTAATCGGAGCCTTCCAGCAGTTTAACTCCGCATTCCTGATTACAAAGGGCGGACCGGCGAATGCCACCTATTTGTACGCGCTGATGCTCTATGAGAAGGCATTTACCTCCTATCAGATGGGGTATGCGGCCGGAATGGCGTGGATACTGCTTGGAATCGTGGGCTGTTTTACAGCGGTTATGTTTATCGGTCAGAAATTCTGGGTGTTTTATGAAAATTAGAGAGGAGGATTTTTGCATTGAAGAACAGAGATTTAGTAAGAAAACGGCGTAAAAGCCATTGGATCAAGCATATAGATCTGATTCTCCTCTCATTGATTATGGTATTCCCCATTTTCTGGTGGTTTTTTGCTACCTTTAAGCCGTTAAGTGAGCTGGGGTCCAGAAATATTCTGCCGGTCAAATGGACGTTGAGCAATTACATAAACGGATGGCAGATGACCAACAATCTGACCTTCGGAAGGCTGTTTCTGAATACGCTGTTCATTGTGGCCATCAATGTGATCGGGGCTGTGGCCTCCGGAAGCCTGGTGGCGTATGCCTTCGGCCGGTTGGATTTTAAGTTTAAAAACTTCTGGTTTTCCATTGTTATGATGACCCTCATGCTGCCCTCCCAGGTAACTGTTGTCTCCCAGTATATTATGTACAACAAGCTGAAGCTGGTCAACACGTATGTACCGCTGATACTGCCGTACTGCCTGGGCGGAGGGGCCTTCTTCATATTCCTGCTTGTCCAGTTCATCCGTGGAATTCCCAAGGAGCTGGACGAGTCCGCAAAATGTGACGGAGCCTCCACCTTTTGTATCTATTTACATATTATAATGCCCCTGCTGAAGGCGCCGCTGACTACCGTTGCTATTTACGCGTTTATTTGGAGCTGGGACGATTTCTATTCCCAGATGCTCTATTTGAGCACGCCGGCTAAATTCACAGTGGGACTGGGTCTTCGTATGCTGGTTGACCAGTGGGAGATCAAATGGGGAGAACTGTTTGCCATGTCGCTGCTTTCGATTCTGCCCTCGCTGATCCTTTTCTTCACAAGGCAGAAGGATTTCATAGAGGGTGTGGCAGCTTCCGGCATTAAAGGTTAAAACAAAACACATTTTAAAAAGGAGGATTTTTATGAGAAAAAACAAGTTAGCTGCGGCCGTTCTGTTTACTGTGATGCTGGCAATGGCGGGCTGCTCCGGCGGGGATACCGGGCAGACGCAGCAGGAAAGCCCTGCGGAGACGGCGAAAGACGCGCAGCCCTCCGGCAGCGGTTCGGCCTCGAACCTTTCTATATTCTGGTGGGGCTCCGACAACCGGCATGAGGCGACGCAGAAGGTGCTGGATCTCTACACTCAGAAAACAGGGACTGCCTTTGATGTGGAATTCACGGGGTGGGACGGATACTGGCAGAAGCTGCCGGTGTTGGCGGCCTCCAAGGAGGTACCTGATATTCTTCAGATGGATGCGGCCTACATCGAGCAGTACGTCAGCAACGGAACGCTGGCCGACCTTTCGCCCTATATTGATCTCGCGGAATTCGTGGGCGAGGATGAGGTGCAGAATTACCTGATCGACGGTAAGCTGTACGGGGTTCCGCTGAGCCGCAACGGCCAGGGCGTTGTCTACAGCAAAACCAGATTAGCGGAGCTGGGCATTGAAGAACCGAAGAACGGCTGGACCTGGGAAGAGATGATCGCCTGGGGACGGGAAGCCAAGAAGAAATGTCCTGAGGGAGTATATCCCCTATGGAATATGTGCAACTGGTATCAGTATTACCAGGAATATGCACAATCCCACGGCGGAGAGAAGACGCTGGTTGGAAATCAATTTAATTTTGACGACCAAACATACAAGGACTTTATGCAGCTTTATCTGGACCTGGTAGAGGAAGGGGTCTGTCCTCCTCCTGAGGTTGTCATCTCCTTTGTCGAGTATGATCCGATGAACGATTATTTCCTCAACGGAAAAGTGCTGACCCGCAGTATCTCCGTGGGCTCTGTTATGACCATCGGGAAAATGCTGCCCGACGATGAACTGGGCGGCGTGTGTCTGCCTCAGGGCGAGGGTGGTTCCGGATGGGTGCAGTCCACGATCTTCCTCTCAGTCGGCGCCCAGTCTGAACACATCCAGGAATCGGCTGATTTTATCAAATGGTTCCTCTCCGATATGGAGGCAGGAAAGATCCTTAAGACGACCCGCGGACTGCCGCTTACCGATGAGGTATATGAAGCCATTGAGCCGGATCTGGACTCCTTTGAAAAGCTGAATATGATGCTGTACAACATCATTACCGAGGACGTCGTGAGGCCTACCCCATACTGGAGTGACGTTCCCCCCGCATTCTCCACCTGGAATATCGAATTCAAATCCACAGGAGAGGCGGTTATGCTGGGTGATATGACCGTGGAAGAGGGAGCGGAATACCTGAAAACCCTGGGAGAGGAAGCTGCCGCCGACGCAAAGTAGAAGGAGACGGGATGGATGGACTAAATTTGTCGGGAAAGACTGCCCTGGTGACTGGTTCCACATCCGGAATCGGCCGTGGGATCGCTCTGGAGCTGGCCCGGCGCGGAGCTTATGTCCTTGTGACAGGGCGCAGAAGCGAGCGTATCCAGGAGACGGTGGAGATGATACGGGATCTTGGCGGAGAGGCGGACGGATGTCCCATGGATGTGGCCGACAAGGATGGGATCTCTCAGTTTTTTGATACCTTTGTCAAGGATAAAGGGATTGATATTTTTGTTAACAATGCAGGGATTACGACGGTAAAGGATTTCCTGGATAATGCGTCCGACGAAATCGAATCCATATGCAGGACAAATCTGCTGGGGGCGGTATACTGCACCCAGCAGGCCGCCAGGCTGATGACCGCCCAGAAGAGGGGCGGAAGCATCATCATGATTACCTCCTGCAACGCCTATGCCCCTCTGCCCAAACAATCGTTTTACTCAGCCATCAAGTGCGCGCTGGAGGGCTTGGTCAAAGGCATCGCCTGGGAACTGGCGCCTTACCGGATTCGTGTCAATGCAGTTGCACCGGGCGCGGTGGTGTCGGAATTAACAGGGATCAAAACAGAGGAGGAACAGATAGCCGCCGGAATAGGAATCCCCATTCCCAGAATGGGGCAGCCGGAAGAGATCGGTAAAGCAGTCTGTTTTCTGGCCTCGGAGGATGCTTCGTACATAACGGGCGCTTCTTTGCTGGTAGACGGAGGGATTATCCTTCGCAACGCATAATAAAAAAGAGAGGGGAAAAGTATGAGATTTAACAGGAAAGAGGATATCGAGTTTCTCACAAAGGATTGGCAGGGAGAGCGGTTTGAGGACGGCCGCCCGAAGGTCAGCGACCAGCTTCTGGACCGTTTAAAGGAAGTGACCACAGAGGAGGCCGTGATGGCCCTGATCCACAAGGGCTATATGCATCAGTTTGAGGGCGATATGTATAGAAGCAACCAGGACAAGGAAAGAGGCCGTCTGATCGGGCGGGCGGTGACGGCTGTCATGGTCCCCACAAGACCCGATGTACATCATAATTTACTGGAGGAAGGCCGAAACGCAGAGGGGAAACGGGGCTTTTTCAATCAGTGGGTCATCGAAACCCTGGTGAAGCGGGACGTGATTGTGGTTGATATGTTTGACCAGATCTTGTTTGGTACCTATGTGGGAGGCAACCTCTCCACTGCGATTAAGACCAGGACGGAGACGGGAGGCGCCGTGATCTGGGGCGGAATCCGTGATCTGGAACAAATTGTGGAGATGGAGGATTTCCAGGTGTATTACCGCGGGGTTGATCCCACGCCCATAGGCGATGCCATGATGAGCGGAATGAATATCCCAGCGCGGATCGGCCACGCGGTGTGCCTGCCGGGCGATATCGTACACGGATCAATCACCGGAATCACGTTTATCCCGGCCCATCTGGCAGAGTATGTGGCAGCTTCGGCGGAAAAGTCCCACGTAAAGGACATATTCGGCTTTGAACGGTTAAAGCAGGGCGTGTATACTTCCGCGCAGATTGACAATGCCTGGACCATGGAAATGATGGATGATTTCCTGGGCTGGTATGAGTCGGCCGAGGAGGCGAAAAAATACCGGGAATACGGCCTGGATTGGACGGAGGAGCTAGAGATAGCGAAAAATCCCGGAAGGCCCAAGCAGTCCGACGGCTTGGTAGACTATAAACTGCACTGACCATATGAGAGGAACGGACAGAATGGATCATCATCGTCAAAAGACAGCGGTTATTACGGATATCACAACGGAGATCGGAAGGGACGCCGCAATTATGCTGGCGGAAAAAGGGTATCAGTTAACGCTCTGCATCCCCAAGGGGAAACGCGTTGAGACGGAAACCCAGTTTCTGGAATTGTACTGCGTCAATGCGGCTGAGGAGGTTGATTTTACAGATGAGGCCGATGTACTGCGCCTGTTCCAAAAGCTTCCGTCCGTCCAGGTGCTTTTCTATAATCATCTGCCGGACATCACCCGCAGGCGGGTAAGCCGGATCTCCCAGGAGGAGTTCGACCATTTTGTGGAGGAGGATATTACTTCTGTGTTCACAACCGCGAAGGTGTTTGGAACCCACATGACGGGCGGCAGCCTGATTTTTCTGGGGTCCGTCCACTCGGATAAACCGAATGTGACGGCGCCTCTTTACAGCATGTATATGGGCGCTCTGAAAAACATGGTCCGGGAAGCGGCCGTCAGCTTCGGAACCAGAAAAAACCGCTGTAATTTCATCGAGTTGGGGGCCATGGGAGGGGAGGACCAGCTGTTCCATAATGATATTTCCCATTTTTATGATGGGTACTCCGTTAAAATCCCGGACGGGCATATCCCCACATCACAGGATATTTCTCAAATTGTATGGTTTCTGGCGGAGAATTCCGCCGCTGTCAACGGAGAATCCATCCGGGCGGACAGCGGACTGGTTCTGGCTTATTTAGATAAGCTGGCCAATGCACGGGCTTATGAAAGGAAGCACTATGAATGATGTGGAGATTAAGAGCCTGGAAGGAAAGACGGTATTGGTGACCGGATCGGGAAAGGGGCTTGGCAGCGCCATCGCGGTGGAGGCAGCGCGGCAGGGTGCAAAGGTGACCGTCCACTACCGGTCAAGTGAGAAAAATGCCCATGAGGTATTCGGGGAGGTCAGGGCCTTCGGCCGCCCCTGCGCCTTAATACGCGCCGATTTATCCGTCCCCCAGGAGGCGGAGCGCTTGTATGATGAGACAGTCTCCGCCTTGGGAGAAATTGATATATTGGTTAATAACGCGGCCCTGCAGTACAATCTTGACTTTTCAGGTTACAGCCCGGATCAGGTTCACACGATTTTCCAGGTCAATCTGGGCGGATATCTGCGGATGTGCCAAAAGGTGCTTCCCCATATGCGGCAGAAGGGCTGGGGACGAATAATCAATATATCTTCCGTGCACGCAAAACGGCCCACAACCTTTGACTTCTGCTATTCCATGACAAAGGGGGCAATCAAGATGCTGACCCGGGAGCTGGCGCTGGAATGCGGAGGCACGGGGATTACGGTTAATTCCCTGGAGCTTGGGGCGGTAGAGATCGGAGTCAAAAGCGGGAATCCGCAGTCCGTGATCACCGGCGAGCAGGCGGGGCTTGCGCCGCTGTTTTCTTACCGGCCGGAACCGCCGTGGGGGCGCATCATCCAGCCGGAGCAGATCGCCCCTGCGGTTATGTTCCTGGCTTCCGACGGGGCCGGCTGTATCAATGGCGCCGCACTGCGCATGGACGCTGCTGCAATGTTGTTGTGATTTATCAAAAATGGGAGGTAAACATACTATGTTTGACGAGCGAGAGACATTGAGTCAAGTGAGAACGGAATCGCGGCCATCCGATTTAAAGATTACGGACATCCGCTTCGCAGATATCTGGAAGGCGCCCATGCAGTGCATTATGGTGAAGATCTACACCAATCAGGGCCTGGTGGGATATGGTGAAGTAAGGGATTTTGCCGACAAGCGGTATGCTCTCATGCTGAAAAGCCGCCTGATCGGAGAGAATCCCTGCAACGTAGACCGCATTTTCCGCAAGATCAAGCAGTTCGGCGGGCAGTCACGCCAGGGCGGCGGCGTGTCGGGAATTGAGGTGGCGCTGTGGGATCTGGCAGGCAAGGCCTACGGCGTTCCTGTATACCAGCTCTTGGGCGGGAAATTCCGGGATGAGATCCGCCTCTACTGCGATACCGACGTGGCCGGAAAACCCGACGGGAAAAAGATGGGCATGGCGCTTAAGAAACGGATGGAGAAGGGCTTTACAATGCTGAAGATGGATCTGGGCATTGATCTGCTCTATGACGTGCCTGGAGCCTTAAACGGGCCGCTGGGATTTATAGAGCAGCTTGCGGCCGCGGGCGAACAGCATGAGCATATGCATGGGGATATGGACACGCGCACCGCGGCACAGAGGCGCAGGGAGATTAGCTGCGTGGAACATTGCAGGACCGGTATCCAGATCACCCAGAAAGGCTTGGAATGGCTTGAAAATTATATCGCAGAAGCCAGAAGCATAATCGGCTATGAGATTCCGCTGGCAGTGGATCATGTGGGGCATATTGGTCTCACTGAATGCATTAAGCTGGGACGGATGCTGGAAAAATATAATATCGCCTGGATGGAAGATGCGCTCCCCTGGCATTATACGGACCAATACGCCATATTGCGCAGGTCGGTAAATGTCCCCATTGCCACAGGAGAGGACATCTACTTAAAGGAGAATTTCAAACCGCTGCTGGAGGCCGGAGGCGTGTCCCTGATTCATCCTGATATTCTCACCTCAGGAGGCATTTTAGAGAATAAGAAGATTGGCGATCTGGCTCAAGAATACGGAGTCGGAATGATTGTTCACATGGCTGAGACCCCCATTGCCTGCCTGGCCGCTGTCCACAGTGTGGCTGCCACGGAGAATGTCCTGGCGCTGGAGTTCCATTCCAATGACATTCCGTGGTGGGAGGACCTGGTTGAGTATCCGTACAAGCCCATTGTTAATAAGGGCTATATTAAGGTTCCTGATCTTCCGGGGCTGGGCATTGAAGGCCTGAATGACGATGTGATAAAAGAACATATCGACAATGACCGCATTCCCGGATTATGGGAGGCAACCGATGAATGGAATTCCACATTTGCCCACGACCGGTTATGGAGCTGAGGGCAGGGAGTTGATATCAGCCGGTTCCTGCGCAGGGGCGCGAGTGGTTACGCGGACGTTGGCTGGTGTATTGGCCGTGAAAAGAAGGAGGTTGGGGTGGGGAGGACAGCGGAGGGGCCGGCTCCTGGTTACGGAGAGCGTGTCTCTAAGGCCCTGATGATTTGCTAAAAGCGCCGGTCCAAAGAAATTAAACTCGCTAGAGCGTGTTTGATAATTGCTTTTCGTCAGCTGTGCGTCCCACTCTGTGGGAGATTTGATCCCAATGAAGGAGGCGTAGCGGGCTACGTTGACTGAATTGGGGTCAAATATGCCGCAGAGTGGGGCGTACAGATGGCGGAAATGAATTATCAAACACGCTCTAATCTCTTCCAAGATAATCCAGCACCCGGAAGGAATATTCGTATCTGAACAGCGCCAGTCCGTCATTTACATCGATCCCAAAGAGATCCGCCATCTTCCCCAGCCGGTAAAAAAAGGTGCTTTTATGAATGTGCAGCTCCGTGGCAGCGGCCAGCGCATTTCTGTTCCGGGCAAGGTAGACCCGCAGCGTCCTGGCGTATTCCGTGTTGGATGTGCGGTCATATTCCATAATCTGGGAAATGGCCGGGTGGACGGAGGCATATAGAAGCCCGGTATCCCTGCACTGGCAGAAGCTGTGTTCCAGGAAATATGTCTCGTAGTAAATAAAATACTGGTCCGCCGGATGGGCCGCCTTTTCATACACCTGGGACAGCTCCTTCACCTGCCGGCTGTAGATACTGCTCCTGGCGAGATCTGTGTAGGGGTAGCTGATAAAGGCCTGCATATGATTCAACTGTAAAAATGTGGAAAATCGGTTCCTGCATGTCTCGCTGAAGGGTTCTCTTGTGTCACTGGGCAGGAGAACCGTCAGATCGCCGCGAAAGAGCACGACCATGCTCCCTGGCAGAAGGGACAGCAGCTGCTCAAAATACCCCTTGTACTGCCGCGGCTTGGGGGAGGGATCTGAGAATTTCAGAAGCAGGATCGTGTAAAAGGGCATCTGCGCGCGCCCCAGCTGGATCAGATGGCTGGTAATGTACTCCGCGCGGTCAAAATGGCCTTCCAGAAGCTCGGTCAGAAAATACTCATATTTCAGGCCGGTGGGGTGGCGGTAGCTGGAATCCTTCTGCATCTCAATGGAGAGCATCTGGGAAAATACATCTATAAATTCTAAATCATCTTCCGTAAACTCACGCACAGTTCCCCTGACACAGATATATCCCACCACAGCGTGGTGGATTCTGATACTCTTAAATACCCACTGATAGGGGTAATTGTCCAGCATCGTCACATAGGGCGCGGTGGAGGAGTAGATGTGCCGGATGATATTGCGGTCCGCCATGTCCTGGAAAAGGGGGGCCTTCAGATAGAGGCGGCCGTGCTTTTCTTCCAGATTCTTCGTGTCCTTAACAATGGGGC
>OKVW01001360.1_pt1 | contig 10379 bp, 9 predicted proteins | sample 1606991 | NCBI WGS metagenome assembly OKVW01 (sample SAMN03281021, study PRJEB24777) | human gut metagenome | isolation source: fecal sample PR177 from 1 month old male Malay infant, vaginal delivered...
CAACCATATGGCGTTTTACCTGGAGCTGGAGCGCAAAACCGCCGACGGCAGTTACGTGAATCTCTACCCGGAACTGCTGGCGGCTTATGAAGCAGGGCAGGCACCGAAGCCAAATATTCATGGTAATACTCGCTGCCAGAATATTGTGCGCTACGAAATGTTCAAAAAGCTGGGCTACTTCGTCACGGAATCGTCAGAACATTTTGCCGAATATACGCCGTGGTTTATTAAGCCAGGTCGTGAGGATTTGATTGAGCGTTATAAAGTACCGCTGGATGAGTACCCGAAACGCTGCGTCGAGCAGCTGGCGAACTGGCATAAAGAGCTGGAGGAGTATAAAAACGCCTCCCGGATTGATATTAAACCGTCACGGGAATATGCCAGCACAATCATGAACGCTATCTGGACTGGCGAGCCGAGTGTGATTTACGGCAACGTCCGTAACGATGGTTTGATTGATAACCTGCCACAAGGATGTTGCGTGGAAGTAGCCTGTCTGGTTGATGCTAATGGCATTCAGCCAACCAAAGTCGGTACGCTACCTTCGCATCTGGCCGCCCTGATGCAAACCAACATCAACGTACAGACGCTGCTGACCGAAGCTATTCTTACGGAAAATCGCGACCGTGTTTACCACGCCGCGATGATGGACCCGCATACTGCCGCCGTGCTGGGCATTGACGAAATATATGCTCTTGTTGACGACCTGATTGCCGCCCACGGCGACTGGCTGCCAGGCTGGTTGCACCGTTAAAACGCGACTAAACGCTACTGCGCCGGGGGATTTATTCCGGCGCTCACCTCTGACGATACCAATAACAGAAGGCGGGCGTTGGTAACAGCGACCCTATACCCTATGAGCATTTCAATGACTACAAAACTCAGTTATGGATTTGGAGCGTTCGGGAAGGATTTTGCGATCGGCATTGTGTATATGTACCTCATGTATTACTACACCGATGTCGTCGGGCTGTCTGTGGGTTTGGTCGGTACTTTGTTTCTGGTGGCGAGGATCTGGGATGCTATTAACGATCCGATTATGGGATGGATTGTAAATGCTACGCGATCGCGATGGGGTAAGTTCAAACCCTGGATCCTGATCGGTACGTTGGCAAACTCTGTAATCTTATTTCTCCTCTTTAGTGCGCATCTGTTTGAAGGTACTACTCAGATTGTCTTTGTTTGCGTGACCTACATCCTCTGGGGCATGACTTACACCATTATGGATATTCCCTTCTGGTCGCTGGTTCCAACCATAACGCTCGATAAACGTGAGCGCGAACAACTGGTTCCTTATCCGCGTTTTTTTGCCAGTCTGGCAGGCTTTGTTACGGCAGGTGTGACGCTACCATTTGTTAATTATGTCGGCGGTGGCGATCGGGGATTTGGCTTTCAGATGTTCACTCTGGTACTGATCGCCTTTTTTATTGTTTCAACCATCATCACTCTGCGCAATGTGCATGAAGTCTTTTCGTCAGACAATCAACCGTCTGCTGAAGGAAGCCATCTGACACTTAAAGCCATCGTTGCGCTAATTTATAAAAACGATCAGCTTTCATGCCTCTTGGGTATGGCTCTTGCTTATAATGTAGCCAGCAACATTATTACCGGCTTTGCTATCTATTATTTCTCATATGTTATCGGTGATGCGGATTTGTTCCCCTATTATCTGTCGTATGCGGGAGCTGCTAACCTGGTGACGTTAGTATTCTTCCCACGCTTAGTTAAATCATTATCCCGACGCATTTTATGGGCCGGAGCATCTATTCTTCCGGTGTTAAGCTGTGGTGTTCTCCTGTTAATGGCATTAATGAGCTATCACAACGTCGTCCTCATTGTGATTGCGGGTATTTTGCTGAATGTGGGATCGGCGCTTTTCTGGGTATTACAGGTCATCATGGTGGCAGATACCGTTGATTACGGTGAATATAAACTGCACGTACGCTGTGAAAGTATCGCTTACTCCGTGCAGACTATGGTGGTGAAGGGCGGTTCAGCCTTTGCGGCTTTTTTCATTGCGGTTGTGTTAGGGATGATTGGCTATGTACCGAATGTTGAACAGTCTACGCAAGCCCTATTAGGTATGCAGTTTATTATGATTGCTCTACCGACTCTGTTTTTCATGGTAACGCTGATTCTCTACTTCCGTTTCTATCGCCTCAATGGTGACACGCTGCGCAGGATCCAGATCCATCTGCTGGATAAATATCGCAAAGTACCGCCCGAGCCTGTTCATGCTGATATTCCGGTCGGTGCAGTGAGTGATGTGAAAGCCTGACGTGGACAATAGCTAACGAAAATGGCCTGATGCGATATGTTTATCAGGCCACGTCTTAATGTAATGCTTTGGATTTGCAAATTTTGTAGACCGGATAAGGAATTCACGCCGCATCCGGCATCAACAAAGCGCAAGTTGTTATCCGGTTATCAAGCCAAAGCGCCGTAGCTGGCGGCAATGAAAGCGAGCGAGGAATATCACCGTCGTTAATGCGCCAAGCAGCGCGCAGAACATATCGGATTGCGTGTCCCACTGGTCGCCCTGGGTGCCGAGAAAATCATCCGCTCCCTGACCCATTGCCAGCGCTGCCCACCACTCGATTAATTCATACATCGCGCTTATCGCCAGCGCCACGCAGCAGACCAGGAACGCCACCATTTTACGTCCGCGCACGTACATCCCGCGAACGAGAATTTCTCGTGCCACCAGTGCAGGCACCAGCCCCTGGAAAAAGTGCCCCAGCTTGTCATACGGATTACGACTCAACCCCAGCCATTCCTGCACCTCAAAACCAACGGGGACTTTCGCGTAGGTGTATTGTCCGCCGACCATCAGGATGATGGCGTGAAGGAAAATGAGCGTATAGAGCAGCGGCGTTAACGGATAACGTCTGGCGGTGGCAAGCAGTAGCGGCACGACAATAATCACCGGTGTCACTTCCATCAGCCAGGTGAGTTTGTCATGGGCCGAAATGCCGGTATAAATCAGGATTAATGTTAGCGCCAGTGCGCCGGTGTTAAGAATTAACGGCTTGAGTGTGCGGGTCATGGTGAGTTCGCAAATCAGGGAAAATACTGACTATTCACCAGCAAGCGTGAAATTACAATCGCAAAAGAGGTGGCCCAGGGGGATCACCTGGCAGCATGCTGCCAGGCGCTGGGCCGAAGAGGTTACTTAGTGCAGTTCGCGCACTGTTTGTTGACGATTTGCTGGAAGAAGTCGTTACCTTTGTCATCCACCAGGATAAACGCCGGGAAATCTTCTACTTCGATTTTCCAGATAGCCTCCATACCCAGCTCCGGATAAGCGACGCACTCCAGATGCTTGATGCTCTGCTGCGCCAGTACCGCCGCCGGACCGCCGATGCTACCGAGGTAGAAGCCGCCGTGTTTATGACACGCGTCGGTAACCTGCTGACTGCGGTTACCTTTCGCCAGCATGATCATGCTGCCGCCGTGGGATTGCAGCAGATCCACGTAGGAGTCCATACGACCTGCGGTGGTTGGGCCAAGTGAACCTGATGGATAACCGGCAGGGGTTTTCGCCGGACCCGCGTAGTAGATCGGGTGATCTTTGATGTACTGCGGAAGTTCTTTACCGGCGTCAATCAGCTCTTTCAGCTTGGCGTGTGCAATATCTCGGCCCACGATAATGGTGCCGGTGAGCGACAAACGAGTGGATACCGGGTATTGCGAAAGCTGGGCGAGGATCTCTTTCATCGGGCGGTTAAGGTCAACTTTCACCGCTTCGCCTTCACCGGCCTGGCGCAGTTCTTGTGGAATGTACTGGCCTGGGTTGTGTTCCAGTTTTTCGATCCAGATACCTTCGCGGTTGATTTTCGCTTTAATGTTACGGTCAGCGGAGCAGGAGACGCCCATGCCGACCGGGCAGGATGCGCCGTGACGTGGCAGACGGATAACGCGAATGTCGTGCGCGAAGTATTTACCGCCAAACTGCGCGCCAAGACCGAGTTTCTGGGCCTCTTCCAGCAGTTCCTGTTCCAGCTGGACATCGCGGAACGCCTGACCATGTTCGTTCCCTTCCGTCGGCAGTTCATCGTAATAGTGAGCGCTTGCTAACTTGACGGTTTTCAGGTTGGTTTCCGCAGACGTACCGCCAATCACAAACGCGATATGGTACGGCGGGCAGGCTGCAGTACCGAGGGTACGCATTTTCTCGACGAGGAAGTTTTTCAGTTTGCCGGGAGTCAGCAGGGCTTTGGTTTCCTGGTAGAGATAGGTTTTGTTGGCAGAGCCGCCGCCTTTCGCAACGCAAAGGAATTTGTACTCATCGCCATCTACCGCGTACAGGTCGATTTGCGCAGGCAGGTTAGTGCCGGTGTTGACCTCTTTGTACATGTCCAGCGCCGCATTCTGTGAATAGCGCAGGTTATCTTCGATATAGGTGTTATAGACGCCTTTCGACAGCGCTTCTTCATCACCGCCACCGGTCCACACGCGCTGGCCTTTTTTACCCATGATGATCGCGGTGCCGGTATCCTGGCAGGTCGGCAGCACGCCTTTGGCGGCGATTTCGGAGTTTCTTAAGAATTGCAGCGCCACGTACTTGTCGTTTTCGCTGGCTTCTGGATCGTGAAGAATAGCCGCAACCTGTTTCTGGTGTGCCGGGCGGAGCATAAAAGAAGCGTCGTGAAAGGCTTGCTGCGCCAGCAGGGTCAGGGCTTCTGGTTCCACTTTCAGGATGGTTTCGCCGTCGAAGTCGGCAACGCTAACGTAATCGGAAGTGAGTAGATAGTATTCGGTATTGTCTTTCCCCATCGGGAAAGGTGCCTGGTAGATAAAGGGTTTGTTTGACATAGCTTCCAGCCTGTAACTCTGTATTTGTTATTCGAAAATGGCGTGCCGCGTAGTCACGGGCGGCACGCAAAGTGCATTTATAAGAACCCGTACATCGCGGCGAAGATCCAGCCGAAGACGCACGATACGCTCACACCAATCAACCCCGGCAGAATAAAGCTGTGGTTGATGACGAAGCGACCGATGTGGGTGGTGCCGGAACGGTCAAACTGAATCGCTGCCAGATCGCTCGGATAAGTCGGCAGGATGTAATAACCGTAGCAAGCCGGTGCTGAAGCCACGATGTATGCCGGATCAACGCCGATCGCCAGCGCGACCGGAACAATCGCCGCCAGCGCCGCAGCCTGAGAGTTTACAAACTTGGAAACCAGCAGCAGAACAATGGCATAGGCCCACGGATACTCTTTCACCATTTCACCCAGTACGCCCTGAATTTCAGACATATGCGCACCGAACATGGTTTCTGCCATCCATGCGATACCGTACACCGCCACGATGGCGATCATACCGGAACGGAAGACTTCGTTTTTTGAGATAGACGCGGGATTGGTTTTGGTCAGGATAATAATCAGCGCCCCGGTCAGCAGCATAAACATCTGAATAACCAGTACCATCGACAGCGGTTTGCCGCCGAAGGATGGACGCAGGTCCGAATCAGCACCAAGAAGGGCGACTACAGCGATTGCCCCGAGGAAAATCCACATTGCCAGCCAGTTGCTTTTCGGCAGTTTTTTATCCAGCAGCGTCGCGGTATCACCGTAAACATACTCACGGTTTTCCGGTACGGAGATGAATTTCTGGAACTCTTCGTCTTTATCCAGATCTTTACCGCGGAACCAGCTGAAGATACCGATCGCCAGGATACCGATTAACGTCGATGGAATGGTGATTGCCAGCAGATCGAGGAACTCAAGATGGCGACCATCAAAGGTGACATTACCCAGCATCGCAACCAGAGACACGACCGCAACCGACACCGGACTGGCGATAATCCCCATCTGTGCACCGATAGAACTTGCCGCCATCGGACGTTCCGGACGGATGTTGTTCTTAATGGCGACGTCGTAGATGATCGGCAGAATGGTGTAAACCACATGACCCGTACCGCAAAGAATGGTCAGTGTACAGGTCACAAACGGCGCGACAATTGAGACATATTTCGGGTTGCGGCGCAGCAGCTTCTCGGCAATTTGCAGCATGACATCAAGACCGCCCGAAGCTTGCAAGGTCGCCGATGCCGCCACCACCGCAATGATAACCAGCATGACATCAACTGGTGGTTTACCTGGCTGAAGGTGGAAGACGAAGACCAGAATGACCAGACCGATACCGCCTAATAAACCCAGCGCGATACCACCCTTTCTGGCACCATAAAACAGACATATCAGTATTATGATAAGTTGGATAGTAAATAACATGTGTGAACCCTCGCGATAATCCTATTTAAATTTTTGCTGAATAGATCACAGTCACGTTCTGTTTTGTATGAACTGTTTTCAGAGCCTGACTAAATATCCGTTTGGTCGTTACCGGCTTTAGCAAATACCTCACAGTGAATATTGGCTGATTAAAGCAGCGGCAAATTTATGCACTGTGATAAGCGGCTTTTTCAGAGAGAAAGACTCTCTGGCGATGGGTTTATAGTTTGTACTGCGCAGATGTTAATGTTTTGTTTGCTGTTATCTTATTGATATTTATCGGTCTATTTTTTGTTCTCAGGGCAGATGTCATTAGGTTTATAGATTAATCTGATCTACCCATTTGTGGGTAAAAATACACATAATGCGGGTGACATAATAGTTAATTAACTTTTGTTAGCGTTTTGAAATTAAAAACACCGTTCACCTGAAGAGATATTAATTTTTAGCGATGATGGAGGGATAATTATATTTGATCTGGCACAAGTTTTACTGATGAAGGATGTAACTTGTGCCAGGGGTATTTTGCATTACGGTAATAATTATTACTTACAGATAACCAGCGATCCGTTATTGGCAATATTGTTTCAGTAGTGAGTAGTGTTCTGCCTGAATACGGTAACGGTAAACTGGACGCCCCGTGACGCCATAATGGATACTGGTGAACAAGATGTGGCAGTTGACCAGCCAGATGAGGTATTTACGGCAGGAAACACGCGAAATGTTAACCTCGTTGGCTAGCTCGTCGGTTGAAAATTCATAGTCCTGATGCGCGTCAATCCACTGGCACAGTGTGCGTAACGTCTGCGGCGTTAAGCCTTTTGGCAAGCGACGAGGATCCTGTTCGTTGGAGCTGCTGCCGTGGATTAGCTGATCAAGCTCGGCCTGGTCATAATACTGATGTTTTTCCAGCGCCATTTTCTTTTGCCGCCAGCCGGTGAGCGCCTCTTCAAAGCGGGAAGCCTGGAAGGGTTTGATCAGGTAATCCACGACACCGTAATGCAGCGAATCTTTAATGGTTGCCGCATCGGCTGCGGAGGAGATGACAATCACATCACTTTTGCAACGCGCGTTATGCAGGACAGGCAGTAAATCGAGCCCGTTCTCTTTTTGCATATAGATATCGAGCAATATCAGGTCGATAGGCGTATCGCTATTGAAGATAATCTCTTTGGCTTTCTCCAGCGTCGAGGCTGTTCCACAGCATTGAAAGCCTGGGATTTGTGCTACGTATCGGCGATTCAGCTCCGCGACCATTGCGTCGTCATCGATAATTAATACATTGATCATCTGTTCGACCTCTCCCCGTCCCAGGGTATCTGGACAAAAAATTGTGTGAAAATCCCGGGTTCCGATTCCACGGCGATGCTGCCGCCGAGATTTTCTACCTGTTGTTTGACAAGTGCTAAACCGACGCCTCGCTCGCTTCCTTTTGTCGAGACACCTTTGTCAAAAATGTGATCGATTTTGTCGGGTGCGATCCCCGGTCCATCATCGTTAACTTCGCAGTGCAGCCAGCCGTGACGGTAGTGCAATGTTACGCTAATTTCGCCACCGGGTTCCGGCCCTAATGCTTCCAGCGCGTTTTCTATCAGATTTCCCAATGTGGTAATCAGCGTCGCGACCTGGTCCTCACTGCCGCTGTCTGGCAGCTGGCTTTCACTGTTTAAAATCAGCGTATGGCCTAAATCGGTCGCGCGATTAATCTTGCTGATTAAAAAACCAGCGATAACCGGAGATTTGATCTTACCCAGCAGAGAGCCAATCTCTTCCTGATAGTTATTGGCTGTTTTGAGAATGTAATCTTCCAACTGCTTATAACTCTTCAGATGCAATAATCCGAGAATCACATGCAATTTATTCATAAATTCGTGGGATCGTTCACGAAGTGCGTCAGCATAGTTGACCAGACCGTCGAGTCGCTGCATCAGTTTACGTACTTCAGTTTTGTCCCTGAAGGTTGAAATGGCACCGATGATAACGCCATTACTGCGCACCGGAACGGTGTTGATCAGTAATAGCCGATCTTTAATCGTAATCTCTTCGTCGCGGCGCGGGGTACCGTCGCGTAACACTTCCGAGACATCTACCACCTGTGACCACGAGTGGCTTAGCGTCGACAGTTTCTCATCGTCCTGCGACTTACGGTAATTCAGCAATTCTTGTGCGGCATCGTTGATCAGCGTGACCTCGCCGCGATCGTCCACGGCAACGACGCCTTCTTTGATAGACTGCAACATGGCCTGGCGTTGCTCAAACAGCGTGGAGATTTCGTAGGGTTCCAGGCCGAAAAGGATTTTTTTCAGTACTTTAACCAGAATGCAGGTGCCAATCAGTCCGACCAGCATGCCAAATAATACTGACCAGATAATGCTCCAGCGACTGTCATTGATCTGTTGGGTCACGCGGCTTAACTCAAGGCCGATCGCCACCACGCCAATTTGTTTATGATTTTCATCGTAGATGGGGGTAAATACGCGTAAAGCCTGCGCCAGAAAACCGCGATTGATAGCGACATTTTCTTCGCCATTCAGCGCTTTAAGGATGTCATCACCTTTAAATGGCTGACCAATACGCTGGGCTTCAGGATGCGAGTAGCGAAGACTTTGCATATCGGTAACGACAATAAACAGCAGATCGTTGCGTTTGCGCACGGCTTCCGCGATGGCCTGGATTCCACTCTCCTGCGGTTTTTTCTGCAAGCCCTGACGGATTTCCGGCGAGTCGGCGAGAGTACGCGCCACTGCCAGTGCCTTGTTGGCCAGCCCGTCTCGCGTCATATCACTGATTTGCGAGAAGTAAATCAGATGCACCACCAATAGCACCGAGAACAGTACCGCGCTGACCATTAAGATCACTGTGGTACTCAATTTCATCGGACGTTTGCGTAACATGCGGTAGGGCAATGAATGTCTCATCAGCTTCCTTGTGTGACAAATTTCTTAAGCATTATCTCTGATGAGGCGGGTAATTCAAAGGGAGTAAGAATGATTGGCTATATAGGGGAAGAGACTCTGGCAACGGAAACTGCCAGTGCTGTATGAAGATTCCAGGGCTATGCTTATAGCGATAATCATACTGATGAGAGAGGGAAAGTCATGGATCAGGCGCTACTGGACGAGGGTTATCGCTGTTATACCGGCGAAAAGATCGATGTCTATTTCAACACTGCGATATGTCAGCATTCTGGCAATTGCGTACGTGGCAACGGCAAGTTATTTAACCTCAAACGTACGTGCCCGAGCGGTGCACTGAAATACCGTCATAAATAAGCGAGGGTAAAATGGAAATACGCGAAGGCCACAATAAATTTTACATTAATGACGAACAGGGCAAGCAAATCGCTGAAATTGTCTTTGTGCCGACCGGAGAGAATTTAGCGATTATCGAACATACCGATGTCGATGAAAGCCTGAAAGGACAAGGGATTGGTAAACAGCTGGTTGCGAAAGTCGTGGAAAAAATGCGTCGGGAAAAACGAAAAATTATCCCATTATGCCCATTTGCGAAACACGAATTTGATAAAACACGGGAGTATGATGATATTCGCAGTTGATGGGAGAGTACAGAGTCACGATATTTTTCATGCTCTCCGCGGTGTGATGCAGGAGAGCATCTGAAGGGTAGGGGATGCACAAAGAATGGTCAGAGAGAGCGTTTTTTTGTCCCAAGTCATCCCCTTTACTGAGCAAAAAAAAAAGAATATCTCCTATATGAGAATCATCATTCGGGGTTAATAAGTTTTGCGTCCCCAGAGCGTTCAATATTGATAGGAGTCATATTATGGAAGGTAAAAACAAGTTCAATACTTATGTTGTTTCTTTTGATTATCCATCATCTTATTCCTCAGTGTTCTTAAGGTTAAGATCATTGATGTATGATATGAATTTCTCCTCTATCGTGGCTGATGAATATGGGATACCACGACAATTGAATGAAAATTCCTTCGCAATAACGACATCATTAGCCGCAAGTGAAATCGAAGATTTAATCAGGCTCAAATGCTTAGACTTACCGGATATTGATTTTGACCTCAACATTATGACAGTTGATGACTATTTCCGTCAGTTTTACAAGTAGCCAGGAAGGATAAGAAGAACATAAAAAATGGCACTATTCTCTAAAATATTAATTTTTTATGTGATT
>OKVW01001363.1_pt1 | contig 10368 bp, 9 predicted proteins | sample 1606991 | NCBI WGS metagenome assembly OKVW01 (sample SAMN03281021, study PRJEB24777) | human gut metagenome | isolation source: fecal sample PR177 from 1 month old male Malay infant, vaginal delivered...
GTTTGATAATTCATTTCCGCCATCTGCACGCCCCACTTTGCGGCATATTTGACCCCAATTCGGTCAACGTAGCCCGCTACGCCTCCCTCATCGGGATCAAATCTCCCACAAAGTGAGACGCGCAGCCGACGAAAAGCAATTATCAAACACGCTCTAGCCTTCCATCACCTTAACGTAGAATTTCCGCTTTCTGGGCCCGTCGAACTCCAGGAAATAAATGCCCTGGGAGCTGCCCAGAAGCGGTTTCCCATCTTCGATGATAAAGCACATCTCCACCCCCATCAGGGAGGACTTCACATGGCCCGCAGCGTCCTGGGGCGTGTCATGCTGATGTTTAAAATCCACCTTGGTGGGGATCAGGCGGCAGATCTCATCCTGCAGATCCTCAAACCCTTTGGGGTCCCAGAAGGAGGTTACCGTCATAGCAGCTGTGGTATGAGGATTAAATACCAGACAGATCCCTTCCTTTACTCCGCTCATGGCTACCGCCTCTTTCACGCTGTCCGTAATGTTAATCACATCATTGTACTGGGTCTGTAAATCGTATTTTTTCAACATAATTTCTCCTCGTTATGGCTATTTCACAATAATCTCACTGTTCTTCACCCCTGCCGCGCCCTTGCAGAATTCCCAGGGGCCTTCGCTTCCACGTCCCTGTTTATCGTCTCCAATGGCCATCAGATATGCGGCCAGCAGGCACAGGGGGACAAACTGGGTCAGAGGCATGCTGTAGGGTGTTTTGGGTCTTGGGACCTGGATATACGCTGCGCTGACGCCAAAATCCTCCTGGGTCCCGTCTGTGACGATCATCATTTTCCGGCCCATCTTTGCCGCAGCCTCCACCATTTCCCTGGTTCTTGAAAATCCGGGATTCATGGTATTGGCCACCACCACAGTCCCCATTTTATCGAAGTGCTTGACAAAGCAGTTCAGATGAAACCACTCTTCAGAATTGATGTGCATGGAGAACCGGCCCGTTGCCTCCAGCATTTTGGCGTGGCCGAACCATGCCGCTGCATAGTCAAAGCCAGCGCCCACATAGTCAAATGCCTCCATATCCTTCCAATCTTCAGCCACCCTGCACACATCCGCGTCCATCTGAGGCAGCAGCTCTGCCAGGGCTTTCCCCTGGTCCCTCACATCGTGGCGGTAGCTGGAGGCCTCGTCCATGGTGTATTTCCCGCGCACCTCGCCTATGCGGATTGCCAGAAGCTGCAGGGCCATCAGGCATACCATATAGGACCGTGTTCCCGGAGCGCTCTGGTATCTGGGTATCTCCAGCTGCAGAACCCTCTTAGCCTGCACGCCCACGGGAGATTCCGGTTTACCGGTGACAGCCATGGTGAACGCCCCATACTTATTGCAGCGCTGCAGTGCCTCGGACAGGCGGGCCGCCCCGCCTGAATTGCTGACCACGATCACCAGCGGACTGAAGGCGCTGCCCGTCAGAAGCTTCTCGGGTGTGTATCTGCACAGCTCCAGAGCCGGGATCAGGTCCACCTTGATTCCTGTCAGCTTCTCAAAAACCGGCTTCATGGCCAGTGACGCCGCATAGGAATCCCCGCAGCCGGTGAGAATAATCCGCTGGCAGGAATATATCTCCTCAAAGGACAGGATATTTCTCGTCTTAGGCTCTAAATCCGCATACTGTGCATCCATCAGCTCCGGCAGGCTCATCACCTGGCGGTGCATTGCATTATCATACAAACAACTCATGTCTTCCTCCATTCTTTCGCCTGGGCATTTTAGTAAAATGCCCTACAGCGACAATAAATACATTCCCAGCTCATAGCTGTAGCGGAGCGCCGCCCCAATCACGCCGTCAGGCACTGCCTGTGTATACCGGTGGGTTTCGTATGTAAAATCTCCCTGATAGCGGATGTCTTTTAACACGGCCATCACCTCATTCCAGTCGGTCGCCCCCATAAACGGCAGGATATGGTCATCCGACTTTCCATTGTGGTCGGAAATGTGGGTGGCCTTCAGACGGCTTCCCACCAGCTTCAGGGCCGCGGTCTGGTCCTGCTTCATGATGCTTGCGTGTTCTACATCCCAGCAGATTCCCACATTGTCATAGGGAAGGGAATCCACCAGTTCCACCAGCTCCTCCGCAGTCACAGTATACCTGCGCAGGGGAGAGATATTTAAATCCCACAGATTCTCAACAGCTATTCCCACATTGTGCACAGCCGCCAGTTCGATCAGCGGTTTTAAATACTCCCGGGCCTTTTCCCTGGAACTTTTTACAGGCGTGGCAGAGTCAAAATCAGTGGCCGCATGGATCACCAGCCACTTGATGCCCAGCCGGCCGGCCGCCACGATTCCCCTGCGTATCAGCTCATCCAGAAGATCTCTGTTCTCCACGTGAGGATCACAGTAATTATAAAAATGGGAATGCCCCTGGGAGAACTCAATACCGCACTCCCCGGCGGCACTGGCCACATTCTCCAGCCATCTCTCCCAGTGATCTCCCCGAAACGGGGTTGGGAACATACAGCAGTCGTGGAAATTCATATCCAGCACCCGGTAGCCCGCGGCAGATAAATGGCGGACCGAGTCGGCAATATCCGCTTTTTCCCCGCCGGGGCGGTTAAAATACATACACGTTGACGTTGAAAGTCTCATAATACCTCCTGATACTTGTGCCGGGCAGCCCTATCTGCCGGCGCTGAGGGAGTACAGCGGCATGTCAATGTTGCAGTAATGCCGGACCGCCTCAATTACACCCTCCAGATGATCCCTCTCAGCAATATAATCGGCGCACTTCTTGGCGTCAGGTATGGCGTTGGACACAGCCGCCCCCACGCCCGCGGCCAGGAGCATTTCACAGTCATTTTTGTGATCTCCCACCGCCAGAATCTCATCCATTCCGATACCCAGATACCGGGATAGGAAACGCACCCCCTGGGCCTTGGTAGCCCTGTGGTTTACAATCTCAACCGACATGTCCGTATACCTTGTAAAACCATACTCCGGCGGAAGCTGCCTGCACATTTCCTCCATCAGCGCAATTCTTCCGGTGCGGTAGCCGTCCATAATCATGACCTTTTCCAGACGGGTGTCCGCCCATATACGGTCCGAAAGCGCCATCTTGTTCTCATAGAGCCCCTGGCTCCGGCTTTCCAGAATCCAGGGTGTCTCCCTGTAATAAAATTCGCTGCCGCCTATGCTGAACACAACGGACATCCCCAGACCGTCCGCCTCCTCCACCAGGGGGCGCAGGCTCAGGAGAGGAATGGTGTACTGTTCGATCACCCGCCCCTGTCTCAGTATGACCGCCCCATTGCAGGCAATATAGGGGATCTCCAAAGCCAGAGCCTGTTCAAAGCCCTCGCTGAGGCACTGGCTCCGCCCAGTGGCCATGGTAAACAGGATTCCTTTTTCTTTCAGCTTTTGTTTCATAAGAGAAGCCCTCCCGCTCAGGATTGAATCCTGGGCGAGAAGTGTTCCATCCATATCGCTGACAACAAGTTTAATCATTATTGGTTGGCCCTCACATAATCAGAAAGCTTCTGGTTACACTCATTGACAATATTGTCGTGGGTTGTCTGTATATCCTGCTGCCCATTTCCAAATAATTCCATATTATCCTTGATGATAGAGTCAATCTCCCAGTTGATAATATCAAAAGGCTCCTGCACATTGGGGTTGGCATTTTTCAGTTCCTCGCAGGCCACTGCAAATTTGTCATTTTCCTTCAGGTATGCCTTCATTTCCTCCATATCATAGGTTTTGCTGTTGACGGGAATGTACCCGGTGGCTGTACAGAAATCATACTGCGCCTCCGGCCCTGACAGGTACTGGGTAAACAGCCATGTGGCATCCAATACATCTTTATTCCCGCGGTCAAACACCACTGTGCTGGAGCCGCCCACCGCAACGCCGCCCTTGTCGTCCGCGCTCACCGTGGGCAGGTAGGCGGTACCCCAGTCAAAGGAATCCCCCACCAGGCTGGTGATTTTACCGATGCGCGCGGAGGACATGACCGCCATGCCGAACAGCTGCATGGAGAATTCCTCGTTGATGTTGTCCTCAACTGCCTTGTAACCGCCTGTCTTTACCACCTTATCCCACTCTGTAAGATATTTCATCAAGCTTCCGTCATCACCAAAGGTTACCTTTGTCATCATCCCGGCGCGGCCGCCCTCATTGTCGCCGAAGTAGTTATAATCCCCCTGCATGCCGATCCAGTTGGCCATCTGGTAGCGTCTGACAGCCACATTGAGGCCATATCTTGTTACCTCTCCTTTGTCATCCTTCTGCATCAGTTTGTCGATACAGCCGGCCATTTCGGCAATGGTGGCCGGAGGTGTCTGTGGGTCCAGACCCGCTTCCTTGAACATATCCTTATTATAATACAGCAGGATCGCCGAAGCGTTGAAGGGCATGGTAATCATCTTGTTCTGATAGCTGGCCGCCCTCTGTACATTGGCCAGAAGATCTTCCTTGGGCACAACAATCTCTCCGCCCGCTGCATACAGGTCATCCACCGGCACCAGCTGCTCGTAATCCTTGATGGACGGAATTCCTGTATTGGTAATCATTGCGCAGTCCGGGAAGTTGGCCGTATCCTTGGCCTGGTATAGTGTCTTTAATTTCTCGTTGATATCATCCCCCTGGAAAATGCAGTCAACCGCAATCCCTTTTTCCTTGCCCACAGTGTCGTTGAATTTCTGCACCACCGCATTGATGGCCGCCTCGTTAGCTCCGGTCATGGTATGCCAATACTCCACCCGGACCTGTCCGCCTTCATCCTGGCCGCCCGATGTTTTGCCGTCCGCCAAAGCGCTGCTGCCCTCAGCCGCCGCAGGAGTTTTAGCTGTCCCTCCGCCGCAGGCTGTCAGGCCCATAATCATGGTTGCTGCCAATAAGATACTGATCGTCTTTTTCATTAAATTATTCCTCCTTTATCTATTTAACCTTTCACAGAACCTACCATAATACCGCTTACAATCTGTTTCTTGAAGATAACAAAGATTGCGATTGTGGGAACCAGCACAATTGTGGCTGCCGCCATAATGGGGCCATAGACTGTGCCGTCCGGGAAATTAAGCATGGTGATGCCCACCTGGACTGTTCTCATGTCCGTTTGATTCGTCACCAGCATGGGCCAGAGATATGTATTCCAGGTGCCGATAAATGCTGAGATAAACACAGTTGTCAGCACGGATTTGTTCAAAGGCAGCAGAATTCTGGTGAAAAACCGGAAATTCCCGCAGCCGTCCACACAGGAGGCATCGTACAGCTCCGTTGAGAATGACAGGAAATTCTGCCGCATCATCAGAATGTTAAGGGCCGAGGCGCAGAACACGATCATCATACCGATATAGGTGTTGATCAGCCCCATCCTGGAAACCGTCTGGTAATTGGTCACCAGCAGGCAGTCTGCAGGAACCATGATGGTTGCCATAAACAGCATAAAGATCAAATTTTTCCCTTTAAATGCCATGAATGCAAAGGCAAATGCAGCCATGCTGGCAGTCAGAACCCGGATGATGCTGGATACCCCCGCGATCACCAGGGAGTTGCCCATATAGCGGACCAGCGGCGTGGTGCTCAGCGCGATTCTGTAATTTTCAAACTGAATCCTGCGCGGGAGCAGGGAAAGCTTCGTATTTAAGATCTGGTCGGAGTCCATAAAGGACACGCTGATGGCATATAAGATAGGGGAGATCACGGCAAGGCCGATGGCAATGCACATTATTTGGAACAGGATGGGCCATATGGATTTCCTCAGGCTTGTCTTCATTGATAATGCACCCCTCTCTTCTCAAATACAAAGCTTAAACACATGGCTGCAAATGTCAGAATAAATGCGATGATCGCAGCAGCAAACCCATCATTATAGTTCTGGTTGTTGATGGACTGCTGGAACATGTAGGAAATCATGGTCTGGGTTGAACCCTGAGGGCCACCCTGTGTCAGGATAAGCACCAGGCCCGACATCATCATATTCTTGGCCAGAGAGTTGCAGATCAGGAAGAATACGGTTGGTGATATCAGAGGCACCACTATCTTGATGGCCTTTTTAACTGTGCCCGCCCCATCTACCTCGGCGCTCTCCAGAAGCTCTGTGGGTACGCCTCGGACCGCTGCCAGCAGGAAGAGGAAATTATATCCAATGTTCATCCAGACCGCAATAATGCTGAGAGACACCATAGCTATGGCCGGATCGCCCAGCCATCTGACTTTTTGCCCGATGATGTGGTTCAGGGCGCCGATTGTGGGATTGTAAAGAAGATTAAATATCATGGCTGTTACTGATAATGACATGGCCATGGTGATGGCGAACATTGTCTCATAGAAGGATGACGTCTTTGTCTTTTTGGAGCAGAGCATGGCCAGGACCAGGGCTACCAGGATTGCCACCGGGGAGGACAGCGCCACGTAGAGCAGTGTGTTTCCAATGGATTGAATAAACTTCGGGTCAGACAGGACGTGCAGATAATTTTCGAAACCCACAAAGCTTCTCAGCTCCCCCTTTGCATTGACCAGGAAAAAACTGCTGTAGATTGTTTTAGCAAATGGATAAAATGTAAATACTGCAAAAAACAGCGCAGCCGGCAGAAGGTACAGATACGGCTCAACCCGTTTTGATAACCTGTTTTTCCTTCTCCCTGCCGCTATAGATGACCCCTTCATCTATATCCCCCTTTCTTTTTGTGAAACCATGATTTTGGTTATTGACTTGTTATACTTTTATACTATGTTTGTGACTTGTAATAAAAATATCACAAGTCGGAGGATTTGTCAATATGTATATGCAGCGAAATGTACAAAGGGGGAGTTAGGCGCGAAAGGGGACGCGGTCGGGATTAGATGCATCCGTCCGTGAGAGGCAGGAGCTGTGGACGGGGAGGGAGAGAGAAAAGCGTCGGTAGCTGAGGGGATTCCTATAAATTGGGAAAAATTTTGCAGAAACTATGCTATTTAAAAAGAGAGCTATAAAACGGCCAATTTTAATTGGGGGCCATTTTACAGCTCTCTTTCAGTATGAATCTAACTCCGCCCGCGTCCCCTTCCGTGACCCAAAATCAGAACCACCAATTCGTCACATTCAACGTCATAGTATGGCAGCAGGCGATCATTGCAAACATAATCGTATTAATCAAAGCGCCCAGGTAAATCTTACCTGTCTTAAGATATAACCGCCTGGCAATAACCGTACACACAGTCTGTACAATAAACAGGCTCCAGGTCTGCATAACGCGGGCGCTGTTTAACGGAACTTTTCCCACCTGCGAAAAGGTGTAATACTGGTAGATCCACAGACAGAAAAGTCCGATACTGTTGGCAACACACATCAAGGCGGTGTTGAACCACTCCTTTCTCCCCTTGACCATACGCCCGATATTCTGGGTAAAGGCATTGCTGAAGAAAAACAGTCCGTAGAAAAGCATGTACCTGAAGGAGATCAGGAACGGTTCCTTGGCGGGCCAGCGGATCACGTAGTTCCCCAAGCGGAATTCATTGCCAAAGAAGAAGTGGCCGAAGCCCACAATGGCATATCCTACCCCCACGGAGCACACTGCCAGAAGAATGGTTTTCCACACATTCTTTTTGTCAATCTTCATATTCCACTGTGAAGGCGGCATGAGCTTGGGCCCGTTGGACAGGAAGTACCGGAGGAAGAAGATACCAACCGTCAGCAGTCCCGCGCTAGCGGACCACAGCGCCTGCTCCAGCAGCAGACCCTGGGGCCATATTCTGGTTCCGAACAGGCTTCTGGAGGCAAATGTCTCCCCCTTATGTCCGCCGATCCACATGGCCAGCTTCATCATATATGTGATCGGAATCAGCGCTCCCGCCGCCATAAATCCCCAGTACAGGGATTTGGTAAAGGTGGTCTTCGGGGGCTGCGGCATATAGACATCCTCAGGGGACTTCACCAGCAGGCTGCTGAAATAATTGGAGGTCAGCATCAGGCAGCAGGAGGAGAATACCGCGCAGAAGAAGCCTATCATCCCCAGCACAGAAAGGATCATGGTATACTGCCCTGTCAGGCTGGACGCCGAAATTGGGTTGGGCGCCTCAAATACGTTCTGGAAGAAATCCAGTGAATTCCTGGTGGAAGCCGGTGAATAGGGGTTCACCATATGGATTTCCTTGGGCTGATAGAGCGCGCGGACGTATTCCTGGTCAGACCCGTTCACAGTGCCTTTATAAATCTTCCCCACCTCAACGGATTCATTGTCCGGCAGATCATAATTGTCCAGCTCATTGATAAAGGTGCGTGCATTGTTGGAGGATGGGAAGGTCCACGGGCCGCCCGCCTCTGTGGTATAGTTGTTTTCGTCAAAGGCTCCCGCGCTCACGCCATAATGTACATCGTAAGGCAGATGAATCTCGTCTCCGCTCTCCAGCACATCATCGGGATCGTAATTCAGATATGGAAGCCAGCTCCCATTCACCGCCAGCTGCTGGTTGCCCATCAGAAATACAGCTGCTATTTTGTTGGGTTTTCCCAGGTATTCCTGAATCTTATAATAGGCATAGCAGGCATCCGCCGTCTTGCCGCCCAGGGAATGGCCCTGGATACCAATCTGTTCCTTGTCCACAATAGCCCGATTGTTGTATACAAACTCCACCACATCCGCCATGCCTGAAGTAGGGGCTGTAGTGATGTCCTCAAAGCTGCTGCCCGGATTGGCCGTCACCAGGAAAAATGCGTCCATGGGATTGTCCTTCCAGTTGGATGCGTCCCCGTGGCCGTCGCAGTCCATGGTAATCGCAACAAATCCTCTCTTTGCCAGCTCCAGGGAGATAAAATTCTGACTCTCGCGCCCATTATAGCTTCCGTGAAGGGTGATCACACAGGGCGCCGGGTTCTCGGCCGTAGCTGTCCTGGGCTGGTATATGGTGAGACCGATATCATGTCCCAGGCTGTCCACAATCTTAATATCCTTGGTTATAACGCTTCCGAAATTTGTATCAATCAGGGCTGTGCCAAAAATGGAAATCAGGCAAACAATAATTGAAATAAGGAGAAATTTTGCATAAAATTTCCGATTTAACTTCATCTGAAATACCTACCTTTTCTTATGTAAAATTTATATTCCCGTGTCTCATTTCTCCGGGGCGGTTACCATAACAGACACGCCGTCCGGAATCAGAGTGACGGCCGCATCCTTCCTTCCCAGCAGACGGTCCGCCTCTTTCAGGGCCTCCTCCACTGAACCTGCCGGTATCATATGCAGCGCTCTCACCATCTCCGGAGGCGCGGATGATACGAAAATGATTCTGGCCCGTTTCAGCACCCGGGCAAAAATCTGCGACTGCCACTGGTCCGGGATCGTCTCATCAGCCGGCGTGGCAAGAAAACGTTCCATCAAACGCTCCTCGTCCGGTTCATCCCGGAACGTCTCGTAGAACACCTGGCCACCGTGGCCGTCCTCCGATTTCGATACCATGATGATGACGCCCCCCTGGTTCACCGTGGCCTCCGCGGCTGTCATGCCCTTCACCGCCTGGTATATGTTCTGGTCCAGTGGGTAGCCGCCGTTGGTGGAGACCACAATATCCGCCGGCGCGGCAGGCGTGCGGCACCAATCATTTAAAAAGTCCACACCCTTTCTGTGGGCCAGATCACAGTCCCCGGCCACAGCATACACAATTTCCTTATTCTGGTTAATCACCACGTTCACTATGAAGGCCAGGCCCGCCTTCTTCGCCGCATAGACCATGTCACGGTGGATCGGGTTGCCCTCTATGATACCGGTCCTGGCAAAGGGACTGTCAATGAAGGCGGAGCAGTGGTTTGCCAGAACCGTTTTCCTGGCCGCCACTCCCGGCATCACGCTTTTGCGGCCCCCGGAGAAACCGGCAAAAAAGTGGGGCTCAATAAAGCCTTCCGCACACAGCAGGTCCGCCTCCACAGCAATCTGGTTCAGAATCAGTTCCCCGCCCGAGGGCAGCGTTCCCAGCGAAACGAAATTCTCCGTGTCCCCGCAGCTGTGCACCACAATCTTCTCCCGGCTGGCAATCTCCTCCCCAAACTTCAGTTTCAATTCCTCCTCTGTGGGTGCCCGGTGGCAGCCTGTGGCGATCAGAATCGTGATATCTGCCTCCGGACTGCCCTGGCGTATCTCACGGAGCATGGCAGGGATAATGTATCTGCTGGGAACAGGCCGGGTATGGTCGCTGGCAATAATCACCACCTTCTTTTTCCCGGCCGCCAGCTGACTCAGCTTAGGGGACCCTTCCGGCGTCTCCAGAGCCGCCTGCACCAGCTCCTCCTCCCCCAGGACGGGATGGCAGGTGTTAAGACGAGATTCCAAAACACCACGAATCCGCGTCTCCGGAAGAGATAGGGAAATTGTTCCTCTCCCGTAGGGTAAGTCAAATGTCTTCATACTCTCTCCTTTAAAA
>OKVW01001368.1_pt1 | contig 10345 bp, 8 predicted proteins | sample 1606991 | NCBI WGS metagenome assembly OKVW01 (sample SAMN03281021, study PRJEB24777) | human gut metagenome | isolation source: fecal sample PR177 from 1 month old male Malay infant, vaginal delivered...
CTGATGCAGCCGCTCGGCGCGGGCGGCTGCATCGTTCACCAGTCCCAGAATCTGACGACTGTCGGCAAGAAACTGCTTCCCGGCAGCCGTCAGTGCGACGCTCCGGTTGGTTCGCGCAAGCAGCCGCGCGCCAACCTGCTGTTCAAGCACCTGGATCTGTTGGCTTAACGGCGGTTGTGAAATGTTCAGACGGGCCGCCGCGCGACCAAAATGCAATTCTTCGGCGACAGCGACAAAGTAGCGGAGATGACGCAACTCAATATTCATATTTTTAAAGTATTATTTGAGACTATTAATATATTAGACAGAATATTGAGTTTTTCCTACTCTACTCAACAAGGTTATGCCCGTCCCCTCAAAACACGGGTTTGTTGAGCAAGGATTTCAAGTGAGTCGTACTACTACAGTCAATGACGCGACGGCGGGCGACATTGATGAGCAACACATTTCTCAGCCGGTGCAGTTTATCCAACGCGGTACGTCTCCCTTTATGCGCGTCACGCTGGCGCTCTTTTCTGCCGGGCTGGCAACCTTCGCGTTGCTGTACTGCGTTCAGCCTATTTTGCCCGTGCTTTCCCATGAATTTGGTGTGTCACCTGCCAACAGCAGTATCTCTCTGTCTATTTCCACCGCGATGCTGGCCATTGGTCTGCTGTTTACCGGCCCGCTGTCGGATGCCATTGGGCGTAAGCCGGTGATGGTCACCGCGCTGCTGCTGGCCTCCTGTTGTACATTACTCTCGACGATGATGACCAGTTGGCACGGGATTCTGATTATGCGCGCGCTGATTGGCCTTTCACTGAGCGGCGTTGCCGCAGTTGGGATGACCTATCTGAGTGAAGAGATCCACCCCAGTTTTGTGGCGTTCTCGATGGGGCTGTACATCAGCGGCAACTCGATTGGCGGGATGAGCGGACGTCTGATTAGCGGCGTGTTAACGGATTTCTTCAACTGGCGGATAGCGCTGGCGGCAATTGGTTGCTTCGCACTGGCATCTGCACTGATGTTCTGGAAAATCCTGCCCGAATCGCGCCATTTTCGCCCTACTTCACTGCGTCCGAAAACGCTGTTTATCAACTTCCGCCTGCACTGGCGAGACCAGGGGTTACCGCTGCTGTTCGCGGAAGGTTTTCTGCTGATGGGGTCGTTTGTCACCCTGTTCAACTACATCGGTTATCGCCTGATGCTCTCCCCCTGGGAGCTTAGTCAGGCGGTCGTTGGTTTACTTTCTGTCGCCTATCTGACCGGCACCTGGAGCTCGCCAAAAGCGGGCGCGATGACCGTCCGCTACGGGCGCGGTCCGGTGATGCTGTTCTCTACCGCCGTTATGCTCATTGGACTGTTATTGACGTTGTTCAGTTCGCTGTGGCTGATTTTCGCCGGAATGTTGCTCTTTTCTGCGGGCTTTTTTGGCGCCCATTCGGTCGCCAGCAGCTGGATTGGTCCCCGCGCGCGACGCGCTAAAGGCCAGGCCTCTTCGCTCTATCTGTTCAGTTATTATCTGGGATCAAGCATCGCGGGTACGCTCGGCGGCGTATTCTGGCATAACTATGGCTGGAACGGCGTCGGTGGTTTTATCGCGATTATGCTGGTGCTGGCAATTCTGGTCGGTACGCGGCTGCATCAACGCCTGCACGTCTAGCCTGAAAGAAAAGCCCGGGGGAATCGGGCTTCTCACCGCTCAACCTTAAGTGGCTACCACATTCCTGAAATCGATGTAAGACCCATCAATTCTCTGACCGCATCCACTGCCAGAAGAGCAAAGACGACCCAGATAATCGGATTCATTTTTCTGTGTGTGTTCATTTTTTATTGGACGGGGCGAATGCACCGCTTCGTTACTATAAAAAAAGGTTAACATGAAAGCTAACTACCCATTATGGTGGGCATCCAACCTGCACATTCGTCGAAGAGGATCCATGGCTAATAAAAACTATCAACAGCTTACCCGCACCTTCCTGCGACTCTCCCGCTTCTCTCACCTCTCCGCCATTGCCAGTTGGGATATGTTTGCAATGATGCCCCCAGGCGGCAGCACGGCACGCGGTGACGCGCTGGCGGAACTGAGCGTGCTGGAACATCAGATTCTGACCAGTCCTGACGTCTCGCGGTGGATTGCGGAGGCGGCACAGGAAGATCTCAATGACGTCGAACAGGCCAACCTGCGCGAAATGACGCGCCTGCATACCCAGGCCGCCATACTACCAGCGTCACTGGTCGAGGACAAATCCCTCGCGGGAAGCCGCTGTGAACACGCCTGGCGCAGCCAGCGTCCGGCAAACGACTGGCAGGGATTTTCGGTGAATCTGAAAGAGGTCGTGAAGCTCAGCCGCGAAGAAGCCCGGCTGCGCGCCGGGGCGAAGGGCTGTTCACCGTATGACGCGCTACTGGATATCTATGAGCCGGATATGACCAGCGCGCAACTGGACGGACTGTTTGCGGACATCAAATCCTGGCTGCCGGATCTCCTGCGTCGCGTGGTCGAAAAACAGGCGCAACAACCGCTGATCGCCCCGGTCGGCCCCTTCCCAATCGCCGTGCAGCGTGAACTGGGTCTGGAGACAATGTCGATGCTCGGTTTCGATTTTAACGCCGGTCGTCTGGATATTAGCGCTCATCCATTCTGTGGCGGCGTTCCCGAGGATGTACGTATCACCACGCGTTATGATGAAAATGAGTTGCTGAGCGCCCTGTTCGGCGTTATTCACGAAACGGGTCATGCCCGCTATGAGCAAAACCTGCCGCGTAACTGGCTGGGACAACCTGTCGCCCTTGCCCGTTCCACGGCTATCCACGAATCGCAGAGCCTGTTCTTTGAAATGCAGGTGGGCCGCAGCACCGAGTTCCTGCAACAACTGCTTCCCGCCGTCAAACGCCATTTTGGCGATCAGGCCGCGTTTGATGAGCAAAACTTTATTGCCTGGAATCAGCGGGTGAAACCGGGCTTTATCCGTGTGGATGCCGATGAAGTCAGCTATCCGGCACACGTCATCCTGCGTTATGAAATTGAGCGCGCGTTAATCAATGGCGATATCGAGGTTGAAGATATTCCTGCGCTGTGGAATGAGAAAATGCAGGCCTGGCTGGGACTTTCCACCGAAGGGAACGATCGCAACGGCTGTATGCAGGATATTCACTGGACCGATGGCGGGTTCGGTTACTTCCCGTCTTATACACTCGGCGCCATGTATGCGGCGCAGTTGTTCAGCGCGGCCAGCCGCGCACTGCCCGATCTCAACCAGCAGATGGGGTGTGGCGATTTCAGCGCGCTGTTTGAGTGGCTACGCCAGAATATCTGGCAGCACGGGAGTCGCTTTACAACGGAAAAGTTAATTGCTCAGGCCACCGGTGAAGCCCTGAGCAGCCGCTATTTTCGCGCCCATCTCGAATCCCGCTATTTGTAAACCCTTCGTCGGGCCGCGTGTGCCCGACGTTGTACATATCGTTACACGTCGAAACCAATGACTCACGGAAACCCTCAGGTTACAGGAATATAGTCATTTCAACGGCCCCGCAGTGGGGTTGAATGAAAAGCCAAATCGAGGGTATGAAAATGAAAAAAGTATTAGCTCTGGTTGTTGCCGCTGCTATGGGTCTGTCTTCTGCTGCGTTTGCTGCTGAAACTACATCAACTGCCCCGGCGGCAGCGCCGACAGCAAAAGCGGCTCCGGCAAAAACCACGCACCACAAAAAACATCAAAAAGCGGCTACACAGAAAGCGCCAGAACAAAAGGCCCAGGCTGCTAAAAAACACCCAAAAAAAGCCGCAGCCACGACTGAGCAAAAAGCGCCAGAGCAAAAGGCCCAGGCCACTAAAAAGCACACCAAAAAGCACACCACATCAAAGACCGCTAAGCCAGCCGCCCAACCGGCCGCTTAATTCCTGATGATGTTATCTGGCGCGTCCCCTCGCGCCACGGTGTAACGGCGCTGAACGCATTTCTGGTTTAGCGCCGTCTTTTTCGGAGGGTAACAATGTGCGCCGTTATCGCTTTGAGTTTATCCTCATCACCCTGATTTTTTGTGCGCTCATTGCGGCCCGGTTTTATCTCTCCTGATTGTAGTTCTCTGATTTTACTCTCACTTTCCCGCCGTTCCGTCTATAGTATTTACTGAGGGTTTTCTTTTAATAATCATAATTACCCACCAGAGTGTGATATGCGTAAAACCGTTGCTGTATTACTGGGCTCATTATGTTTTTTACCCGGCGTTGCGCAGGCAGATAAACCTGATGCGGACTCCGATACCAGTGAAGTTAAAACATTGTTTTTTGGTCAGGACGATCGTGTGCCGGTCAGCGATCCTACGCAATCGCCGTGGGATGCTATCGGGCAACTCGAAACCGCCAGCGGAAACTTGTGTACCGCAACATTAATCGCCCCCAATCTGGCATTGACCGCCGGGCATTGCTTATTAACGCCGCCAAAAGGGAAACCGGATAAAGCCGTTGTCCTGCGCTTTGTCTCGCAAAAAGGGATCTGGCGCTATGAAATTCACGGTATTGAAGGAAGAGTGGATCCAGGTCTTGGAAAACGTCTGAAAGCCGATGGTGATGGCTGGATTGTGCCGCCGGCCGCCGCGCCGTGGGATTTCGGGCTGATCGTGCTGCGCAATCCCCCTTCCGGCATCACGCCGTTACCGCTTTTTGAAGGCGATAAAGCAGATCTCACCGCCGCGCTTAAAGAGACAGGCCGTAAGGTCACTCAGTCGGGATACCCTGAAGACCATCTCGACACGCTTTATACTCACCAGGATTGTATAGTGACGGGCTGGGCACAGAAAACGGTGCTATCGCATCAGTGCGACACCCTGCCAGGCGACAGCGGTTCCCCGCTGATGTTGAAAACCGATGCAGGCTGGCAACTCATTGGTGTTCAAAGCTCGGCACCGGCGGCAAAAGATCGCTGGCGGGCGGATAACCGCGCGATTTCTGTGACTGGTTTTCGCGAAAAGCTCGATGCGCTGGCGCAGCAGGAATAAGACGTTTAGCGCTGCCCGCGACGGCGGGCAGCGAGAGATCAGGCAAGTTTAATCATCACCATACCGGCCAGCAGAAGCACCACGCCAATCCAGCCTTTATGATTCAGACGTTGACCAAACAGTACCCAACCGGCCGCCAGCGTCGCGGCAATACCAAACCCACCCCACAGCGCATAGGCGACTGACAGATCAATCCCTTTTACCGCCTGAGATAGCGCGCTGAATGCGGCAAGCACCGCAGCCAGTGACAACATGCCGTATAACTTACGGCGAAATCCGTCAGAAAACTTTAAAAAGACGTTGGCAATAATTTCCAGCACGATGGCGATACCCAACCAGGCGGCATGCACCCACTCAAACTGTTGCATGAGTCACCTCCTTCGCGGCTGGACGCGGCTTGCGCGTACCGGATTTAATCAACACGATCCCAAGGACCAGCGTCGTCAATCCGGCAATTTTCATTGCCGATAATGCTTCATCAAATAACAGCACGCTGAACAGCGTGATAAATAAAATACCAATCCCCTCCCACAACGCATACGCGACACCGAGGGCGATTTTTTTAACGGCGAAAGAGAGAAATATATACGACAGTGCAATCATCACCAGCATTAAAATAAACCCGGCGTTGCCGTTGCTCACGCTCGCCCATTTCATCGACAGTGTGCCGGTAATTTCAGCGGCAATAGCCAGACCTAATAAAATCCAGTAAAACATGATGCTTCTCCTGCTTGAGAATATAATCCATTGGGCTTGCCCAAAGCAGCAAACCAGAAAATAAAATCAGTGCGCTAAACGCGTCGCGTCAGCGTAGGCAGAAGAAAGGACTAAAGCGCGTTGCGCCAGTGCTGCTCACCTGCAAGCAGGAAAGAGGAGGAAGTGCGAAGAAGAACCTGGGTAGAAAAAAACGTCCTGAACATATTGTCCATAATATTACAATTATCCGCAGTGTTGCTTCTCGTCATCGCGGATGATAATTGTCCTCGGTAGTTAAACACGCCTGATTTGTATCATAGCCCAGGAATTAACTCAAAACCTTTTCATTTCTTTACCTGGTTCATCTGATTTTTCCGGGGCGAGACCCGATGTGAGTCACATTATTTTACACAGCATGTTCACTGCAGTGAAATTGACAGGAAAAAGAGGAATTGTCGTAAACGGAACAATTCCTCTGTTTTTTCGGAGGGAGACGATTAAAGCGCTTTCAGAATCGCATCCACGCTGGCTTTGGCATCGCCAAACAGCATATGGGTGTTCTCTTTAAAGAACAGCGGATTCTGCACACCGGCGTAACCGGTATTCATCGAACGCTTAAAGACGACCACATTCTGCGCTTTCCACACTTCCAGTACCGGCATACCGGCAATCGGGCTGTTTGGATCGTCCTGCGCCGCCGGGTTCACGGTATCGTTCGCGCCAATAACCAGTACGGTGTCGGTATCGGCGAAATCGTCGTTGATCTCATCCATTTCCAGCACGATGTCGTACGGTACTTTCGCTTCTGCCAGCAGGACGTTCATGTGGCCCGGTAAACGCCCCGCAACCGGATGGATGCCAAAACGCACCTTGATACCACGCGCACGCAGCTTCTCAGTGATTTCCGCTACCGGATACTGCGCCTGAGCCACCGCCATACCATAGCCCGGGGTGATGATCACCGTATGCGAGTTTTTCAGCATATCGGCGGTATCTTCCGCACTGATTTCCCGGTGCTCGCCGACTTCTTCGTCACCGCTGGAGGCGGAACCATCCGTACCAAAACCGCCTGCGATAACGCTGATGAACGAGCGGTTCATCGCCTTACACATGATGTAAGAGAGAATCGCACCGGAAGAACCCACCAGCGCCCCGGTCACGATCAGCAGGTCGTTGCTGAGCATAAAGCCCGCCGCCGCCGCCGCCCAACCGGAGTAGGAGTTCAGCATGGAGACCACCACCGGCATATCAGCCCCGCCGATAGAGGCGACCAGATGCCAGCCAAACGCCAGCGCAATGATCGTCATCACCAGCAGCGCCAGAACCTGCAGGCCAACGCTTTCAGTGCGAACAAAAACCACCAACAGCAGGAAAGAGACCACCAGTGCCGCCAGGTTCATCTTATGGCGATTCGGCAGCATCAGCGGTTTAGAGGAAATCTTACCGCGCAGTTTACCAAATGCCACCACGGACCCCGTAAAGGTCACCGCCCCGATGAAGATGCCGAGGAACACTTCGGTCAGGTGGATATTGACCAGAATCGGCTCCAGACCGGCTTCGTGATACAGATAGCTGTTAAAGCCGACCAGCACCGCAGCCAGGCCCACAAAGCTATGCAGGATCGCCACCAGTTCTGGCATCTCGGTCATTTCGACTTTTTTCGCCAGACGTATACCGATAGCGCCGCCGATGATCATCGCCACCAGAATCCAGGCAACATTGCCGGTATCCGGGCCAAAAATCGTGGCGAGCAGCGCAATCGCCATCCCGGCGATACCGAAGTTGTTCCCCTGCTGAGACGTTTCATGTTTTGAAAGTCCCGCCAGACTGAAAATAAACAGGATCGCGGCAACAATGTATGCAGCTGTAACTAATCCTCCAGACATGTGTTACCCCTTAGTTTTTCCGGAACATTTTCAGCATGCGCTGAGTCACGGTGAAGCCACCGAAAATATTAATGCTGGCTATAAGCACCGCGATAAAACTAAGGAAGCTAACCCAGCCGCCCTGGCCAATCTGCAACAGTGCTCCGACAACAATAATCCCTGAAATCGCGTTGGTGACCGACATCAACGGTGTATGCAGCGCGTGCGATACATTCCACACCACGTAATAACCGACAACGCAGGCCAGCGCGAAAACGGTGAAGTGCCCAAGGAATTCTTTCGGCGCAGCGCTTGCCATCCAGCCAAAAAGAATGATTGCCAGCGCCATCAACGCGTATTTACGCCACGGTGAGCAGGCACATTTTTCCTCAGTTTTCACTTCCGGTGCCGCTTTTTGTGCCGCCTGCGGCTGAGCTGATACCTGAATCGGCGGTGCCGGCCAGGTAATTTCGCCCGCACGGATCACGGTCACGCCGCGAATCACCACATCATCAAAATCAACAGTGATATTGCCGTCTTTCTCTTTGCACAACAGTTTCAGCAGATTAACGAGGTTAGTACCGTAAAGCTGCGAGGATTGCGTCGGCAGACGGCCCGGAAGATCGGTATAACCAATCACTTTGACACCATTTTCCGTAGTGAAGATTTCACCCGGCACGGTGTATTCACAGTTGCCACCGTTTTGGGCTGCCAGGTCGACAATCACACTGCCCGCCTTCATGGAGTCAACCATTTCACGGGTAATTAGCTTCGGCGCTGGTTTGCCTGGAATAAGCGCGGTAGTGACAATGATATCGACCTCTTTTGCCTGGGCGGCAAAGAGTTCCATTTCCGCTTTGATGAACGCGTCCGACATCACTTTGGCATAGCCATCGCCGCTGCCCGCTTCCTCTTTAAAATCCAGCTCGAGGAATTCCGCGCCCATACTTTGAACTTGTTCTTTCACTTCCGGGCGGGTGTCGAATGCACGCACAATCGCGCCGAGACTGTTTGCTGCGCCAATGGCGGCCAGACCTGCAACACCGGCACCAATCACCATCACTTTTGCCGGTGGCACTTTCCCGGCCGCAGTGATTTGCCCGGTAAAGAAGCGCCCAAATTCATGTGCCGCTTCAACAATGGCGCGATAACCGGCGATATTCGCCATCGAGCTTAGTGCGTCCAGCGATTGTGCGCGTGAGATACGCGGCACAGAGTCCATCGCCATCACGGTCACGTTACGTTCCGCAAGTTTTTGCATTAATTCCGGATTCTGCGCAGGCCAGATAAAACTCACCAGCGTTGTCCCAGGATTCAGTAACGCAATTTCATCATCTAACGGCGCATTGACCTTCAGAATGATCTCTGACTGCCAGACGCTATTCCCTTCTACAATTTCAGCGCCCGCTTGCACAAACGCTTTATCGTCAAAACTTGCCAGTTGACCCGCGCCGCTCTCTACCGCGACGGTAAAACCCAGTTTCAGCAGCTGTTCCACTGTTTTTGGCGTTGCTGCAACACGGGTTTCATTGGTTAACCGTTCTCTTGGTATGCCAATTCGCATGATATTCCCTTCCATCGGTTTTATTGATGATGGTTTGCCTGTGTCAGGAGCCACACAAGCTGCTCATGTACGAGCTAAATGTTACTCCGTTAAAATAAATTAGTAACAAACGCCCTATAACGTACTGAAAATTATGCCTGTGATCTAGCGCCAAAAATCAGTATTTCGGCGTGAACTCGCAAAATATTAACGATTCAGCCGTGATAGTGGGATAAACACCTTAGAACGCCGGATAAAGACTGATAATTGTCTTCGACGGTCGGGTAAAACGAGACATCGCCCCGGCACGAATCACTACTTAACATTAAATTAACTTATACAATTCAGTTGCTTCAGTAGTAATGATGCTGATACGGCTGTTTTTTAAGCATAGACGGTCATTTGAGCAGGATTAAAATTGGCTTAAGGAATGTGATATGAAAAATGACGCAGACAGTTACACCGTTTAAATGCAATAATCAGCCACGTTTGTCGTTAATAACAATACCAGTACCTGGTTTGCGCAAGGCGAAGGATTATTTTTATGAAGCTTAAGAACACCCTCCTGGCGTCGGCACTGCTTTCTGCTACGGCATTCTCCGTTAACGCAGCAACAGAACTGACACCGGAGCAAGCGGCAGCGGTTAAACCTTTTGACCGTGTAGTGGTTACCGGTCGTTTTAATGCTATTGGCGAAGCGGTGAAAGCCGTTTCTCGTCGCGCAGATAAAGAAGGTGCCGCCTCTTTTTATGTTGTCGACACTTCTGATTTTGGTAACAGCGGTAACTGGCGTGTGGTCGCTGACCTCTATAAAGCCGATGCTGAAAAAGCAGAAGAAACAAGTAATCGCGTAATTAACGGTGTTGTCGAACTGCCGAAAGATCAGGCTGTTCTGATTGAACCGTTTGACACGGTCACCGTCCAGGGCTTCTATCGTAGCCAGCCAGAAGTCAATGATGCCATCACCAAAGCGGCAAAAGCGAAAGGTGCCTACTCTTTCTACATCGTTCGTCAAATCGATGCCAACCAGGGCGGCAACCAGCGTATTACTGCATTCATCTATAAAAAAGATGCTAAGAAACGTATCGTCCAGAGCCCGGATGTGATCCCGGCAGATTCCGAAGCAGGACGTGCAGCTCTGGCTGCCGGTGGCGAAGCCGCGAAGAAAGTTGAGATCCCGGGTGTTGCGACTACCGCATCACCAAGTTCTGAAGTCGGTCGCTTCTTTGAAACCCAGTCATCAAAAGGCGGGCGTTACACC
>OKVW01001369.1_pt1 | contig 10340 bp, 10 predicted proteins | sample 1606991 | NCBI WGS metagenome assembly OKVW01 (sample SAMN03281021, study PRJEB24777) | human gut metagenome | isolation source: fecal sample PR177 from 1 month old male Malay infant, vaginal delivered...
TTTTTTTTCAAGCAGAAGACGGCATACGAGATCCTCTCTGGTCTCGTGGGCTCGGAGATGTGTATAAGAGACAGACATTACGCCGCTGCCGAAAGTCCGTCGCCTGGTCAACGTGAAGTACGACTCGTTTGACTCCGCGCTGCGTAATGCGCCGTTTATGGTCGAGGCGCGCGCGCTTTCGGTTGAGACGGTGGACTCAAAAGTGCTGAACCTGGCGCGGGAAGATATTGTCTGGCATTCGGTGAGCGAACTGATTACCGACGTTCCTGATAAAGAGATGCTCGGTCTGAACATTGTGGAGTTTGCCGGTGACGATGAAGCGCTGATTGAAAAACAGGTCGCGTCCCTGTGCGAACGCCTGGACGGGTTAATGGCCCGGCAAGAGGCCGGGGTCATTGGCTGGCAATTATGCACGGAACTGGCGGGTGTTGAGCGTATCTACGCGATGCGTAAAAAAGCCGTCGGTCTGCTGGGCAATGCCAAAGGTGCGGCCAAACCCATCCCGTTTGCCGAAGACACCTGTGTGCCGCCGGAGCATCTGGCTGATTACATCGCGGAATTCCGCGCGTTACTTGATGGTCACGGTCTGAGTTACGGCATGTTTGGTCATGTCGATGCCGGGGTTTTACATGTGCGCCCCGCACTGGATATGTGCGATCCGCAGCAGGAAGTGCTGATGAAGCAAATCTCTGATGAGGTGGTGGCGCTGACGGCAAAATATGGTGGTTTACTCTGGGGTGAGCACGGTAAAGGTTTCCGGGCGGAATACAGTCCGGCATTTTTTGGCGATGAACTCTTCGCGGAGCTGCGCAAGGTGAAAGCGGCGTTTGACCCACAAAACCGCCTGAATCCGGGCAAAATCTGCCCACCGGAAGGCGTTGATGCGCCGATGATGAAAGTCGACGCAGCCAAACGCGGCACCTGGGATCGGCAAATCCCGCTGGCGGTTCGCCAGACCTGGCGCGGCGCGCTGGAGTGTAACGGTAACGGTCTGTGCTTTAACTTCGACGTGAAAAGCCCGATGTGTCCGTCGATGAAAATCAGCATGAACCGTATCCACTCGCCAAAAGGGCGTGCAACCCTGGTACGCGAATGGCTGCGTCTGCTGGCGGATCGCGGCGTTGATCCTGTCCGGCTCGAAAACGCGCTGGCAAACCAGCGCCCCAGCCTGCGATCGCTGATTGCGCGAACCCGCAACACCTGGCATGCCAGCAAAGGCGAATATGATTTCTCCCATGAAGTAAAAGAGGCCATGTCCGGCTGCCTGGCCTGTAAGGCGTGCTCGACCCAGTGCCCGATTAAAATTGACGTGCCGGAGTTCCGGTCGCGCTTCCTGCAGCTTTACCATACGCGCTACCTGCGCCCGCTGCGGGATCATCTGGTGGCGGCCGTTGAAACGTATGCGCCGCTGATGGCCCGCGCGCCAAAAACGTTTAACTTCTTTATTAACCAGCCGCTGGTGCGCAACCTGTCGGCAAAACATATCGGAATGGTCGATCTGCCGCTGCTGTCGGTGCCGTCTCTGCAACAGCAGATGGTTGGGCATCGTTCGGCAAACATGACGCTCGAACAACTGGAAGCGCTGCCGGATGCACAGAAAGCCACGACGGTGCTGGTGGTTCAGGACCCATTTACCAGTTATTACGACGCGCAGGTGGTGGCCGATTTCGTCCGGCTGGTGGAGAAACTGGGAATGCAGCCGGTTCTGCTGCCTTTCTCGCCCAACGGCAAAGCACAGCACATTAAAGGCTTCCTCAACCGGTTCGCGAAAACCGCCAAAAAAACGGCGGAGTTTTTAAACCGCGTGGCCAAACTGGGGATGCCGATGGTGGGTGTCGATCCGGCGCTGGTTCTCTGCTATCGCGATGAGTACAAGCTGGCGCTGGGTGAGCAACGCGGCGATTTCCATGTGCAGCTTGCCAATGAGTGGCTCGCAACTGTGCTGGCCTCGCAGGAAGCACGTGACGTCAGCGGCGAACCCTGGTATTTCTTTGGTCACTGTACGGAAGTAACGGCGCTGCCTGGGGCGCCTGCGCAATGGGCGTCTATTTTTGCCCACTTTGGCGCGAAGCTCGAAAACGTGAGTGTGGGTTGCTGCGGTATGGCAGGCACCTACGGCCATGAAGCGAAGAATCATGCCAGTTCACTGGGGATCTACGAGCTGTCATGGCATCAGGCGATGGAGCGGCTGCCGCGTAACCGTTGCCTGGCGACGGGCTACTCGTGCCGAAGCCAGGTGAAACGGGTGGAAGGTACGGGCGTGCGTCATCCTGTACAGGCATTACTGGAGATTATCGGATGATCTGGAAACGTGCAGTCACCCTGGATGTGCTCAATGCAATGGGCGAGGGTAACATGGTTGGCCTGCTGGATATTCGCTTTGAACATATTGGCGACGATACACTGGAAGCGTCAATGCCGGTCGACAACCGAACCAAACAGCCGTTCGGCCTGTTGCATGGTGGCGCGTCCGTGGTTCTCGCCGAAAGCATCGGTTCGGTGGCGGGCTATCTGTGTACGCAGGGCGAGCAAAAAGTCGTGGGTATTGAGGTCAACGCCAATCACGTGCGTTCCGCACGGGAAGGGCGCGTGAAAGGCGTCTGCAAAGCAATTCATACCGGTTCACGCCATCAGGTCTGGCAGATCGATATTTATGATGAGCAACAGCGGCTCTGTTGTACCTCCCGGTTGACCACAGCTATTTTGTGACGTTGTCACGTATAAAAATGTGATCTCTATTGCTTTTGGTCGTAATCTGCGCAGTAAAAGGTGATATACTGTGCAGGTTTTGACCACAAGCGAGGATGATATGACTAGCCAACCAGACCCGACCCAACTGGCAATTGAATTTTTACGTCGTGATAAAACCGAGCTGTCTCCAGCCCAGTATCTTAAAAAACTGAAACAACTTGAGCTGGAATTTGCCGATTTACTGACGCTCTCTTCAGCCGAGTTAAAAGAAGAGATCTACTTTGCCTGGCGTCTTGGCGTTCATTGATTCAGCAATCATTAAAGCAATAAAACCCCAACAATAGTGCTGTAATGCGTGTCAGTTAAGCACCGCAGGCAATTCCGTTTGCCTGGGGTGCAGGCATCTCTTCTCATTGCGCGATGCGATAAATTCAATGAATTGATCGAACATAAAAAATATGGGATAGCAATTTGTGTTAAAAATGACCTGAACGGATATGAGATTATTCTTATCGCCCCTTCAAGAGCTAAGCCACTATGAGTGCCGGAGATAAGCGCCGGATGGGGCCGGAACCCTTAAGGCTGTCACTGACAACCTTAAGGGTTTTGTTTTTCTGTGTCCCCATGACGCCTCCTTGCTCATCATTCCTATCCCTGAAATAGTCATTTTCTATACATCTTTACTTTATTGACCACTCCTGTCGATGATGCGTTCTAAAGTCATTATCAATCAATGCATTGAATAAATTTTTCCAATCCCTGTAAGCCACGCGTCAGAGTCTATGCTTAATAAAAGTGGTCAATAAAGGCGATACAGCCGAATGCCCCTGCTGATGAGGGGTTGAAGTGAGAATTATTATCACTAACATGCTGTTATAGCCTGATGGCTCATTACGCGAGGTAACTCTATGGAACTGCATTCAGGAACATTTAATCCGGAAGACTTCGCCTGGCGCGGATTGACGCTCACCCCCGCAGCGGCGGCGCATATTCGCGAACTGGTGGCCAGGCAGCCAGGCATGTTGGGCGTACGTTTAGGCGTCAAGCAGACGGGGTGCGCTGGTTTTGGCTATGTGCTGGATACCGTCAGCGAACCGGAAAAAGACGACCTGCTCTTTGAAACCGAAGGCGCGAAGCTTTATGTCCCGCTACAGGCGATGCCTTTTATCGACGGAACGGAAGTCGATTACGTTCGCGAAGGATTAAACCAGCTATTCAAATTTCATAACCCGAAAGCCCAGAATGAATGCGGCTGTGGCGAAAGCTTTGGGGTATAGGCGGTACTATGTCTCGTAATACTGAAGCAACTGATGATGTCAAAACCTGGACCGGTGGGCCGCTGAACTATAAAGAAGGTTTCTTCACTCAGCTCCAGACTGACGAACTAGCGAAAGGGATCAGCGAAGAGGTGGTGCGCGCGATTTCAGCCCGGCGCAACGAACCCGAATGGATGCTGGAATTTCGCCTCAATGCATATCAGGCCTGGCTTGAAATGGAAGAACCGCACTGGTTAAAAGCGCATTACGATAAGCTTAATTATCAGGATTACAGCTACTATTCCGCCCCCTCATGTGGGAACTGCGATGAAACCTGCGCATCCGAACCGGGCGCGGTGCAGCAAACCGGCGCAAACGCCTTCCTCAGTAAAGAGGTCGAGGCTGCTTTTGAACAGCTCGGCGTGCCGGTGCGTGAAGGGCGTGAGGTGGCGGTCGACGCCATTTTTGACTCCGTTTCTGTCGCGACCACTTACCGGGAAAAACTGGCGGAGCAGGGGATCATATTTTGCTCCTTCGGGGAAGCCATTCACGACCATCCCGACCTCGTTAGGCAATATCTCGGCACCGTGGTGCCCGGTAATGACAACTTTTTCGCCGCACTGAATGCCGCCGTTGCCTCAGATGGCACATTCATCTATGTACCAAAAGGCGTGCGTTGTCCTATGGAACTGTCGACCTATTTTCGTATTAACGCTGAGAAGACCGGACAGTTCGAACGTACCATTCTGGTGGCGGATGAGGGCAGTTATGTGAGCTACATCGAAGGCTGTTCCGCCCCTGTGCGTGACAGCTATCAGCTTCATGCGGCGGTCGTGGAAGTGATTATCCACAAAGACGCCGAAGTGAAATATTCCACCGTGCAGAACTGGTTCCCGGGTGACAATAACACCGGCGGTATCCTGAACTTCGTCACCAAACGCGCGTTGTGCGAAGGTGAAAACAGCAAAATGTCCTGGACGCAGTCGGAAACCGGCTCGGCGATTACCTGGAAATACCCAAGCTGCATCCTGCGTGGTGACAACTCAATTGGCGAATTCTATTCGGTGGCGCTCACCAGCGGTCATCAACAGGCGGATACCGGTACCAAGATGATCCACATCGGTAAGAACACCAAATCGACCATTATCTCGAAGGGGATTTCGGCCGGACACAGCCAGAACAGCTATCGGGGACTGGTCAAAATTATGCCGACGGCGACCAATGCGCGAAACTTTACGCAGTGTGACTCAATGCTGATTGGCGCTGACTGCGGGGCGCACACCTTCCCGTATGTCGAGTGTCGTAATAACAGCGCGCAACTGGAACACGAAGCGACGACCTCGCGGATTGGTGAAGATCAGTTGTTCTATTGCCTCCAGCGCGGCATTAGCGAAGAAGATGCGATCTCAATGATCGTCAACGGTTTCTGTAAGGACGTGTTCTCTGAGCTACCGCTGGAGTTTGCCGTCGAAGCGCAAAAATTATTAGCTATCAGCCTTGAACACAGCGTCGGTTAAGGAAGTCACATGTTAACGATTAAAGATTTACACGTCAGTGTGGAAGATAAAGCGATCCTGCGCGGGTTAAACCTGGACATTCGCCCCGGTGAAGTCCACGCCATTATGGGACCCAATGGTTCCGGGAAAAGCACGCTCTCTGCGACGCTGGCAGGACGGGAAGATTACGAAGTGACTGACGGAAGCGTTGAGTTTAAAGGCAAAGACCTGCTTGAACTGTCGCCGGAAGCGCGGGCCGGGGAAGGCATCTTTATGGCCTTCCAGTACCCGGTGGAGATTCCCGGCGTCAGCAATCAGTTTTTCCTGCAAACGGCGCTCAATGCTGTGCGGGCCTATCGCGGACAAGAGTCGCTCGATCGCTTCGATTTTCAGGATCTGATGGAAGAGAAAATCGCGCTGCTGAAAATGCCGGAAGATTTACTGACCCGCTCGGTGAACGTCGGTTTTTCCGGTGGTGAGAAAAAGCGCAATGACATACTGCAAATGGCGGTGCTGGAGCCCGAACTCTGTATTCTCGATGAGTCGGACTCGGGGCTGGATATTGATGCACTGAAGATTGTTGCCGATGGGGTGAATTCCCTGCGCGACGGTCAACGTTCGTTCATCATCGTCACGCACTATCAGCGGATCCTTGACTATATCAAACCGGATTTTGTCCACGTCCTGTATCAGGGGCGGATTGTGAAATCTGGCGATTTCACCCTGGTCAAACAACTGGAGGAGCAGGGTTATGGCTGGCTTACCGAACAGCAGTAATGCGTTGCAGCAGTGGCACCATCTGTTTGAGGCCCAGGGTGAGACGCGTTCCGCTCAGGCGCAACAGCATCTCCAGCAGCTTCTGCGGCTGGGACTGCCAACGCGCAAGCAAGAAAACTGGAAATACACGCCGCTGGATGGGTTGAACAACAGCCAGTTTATCAGCCGTCTGGCGGAGCTCACCGCAGCGCAGCGTGACGCGTTAGCGCTGAAGGTGGCGGCGCTGCGGCTGGTCTTTGTCGATGGTCAATACCGTCCGGCATTAAGCGACAGCGTGGAAAACAGCGGCTACCAGGTGAAGGTTAACGATGAACGCCAGACCCTGCCCGCCGCAGTCCAGCCAGAAGTCTTTCTGCACCTGACCGAAAGCCTGTCGCGCAGCGTGACGCATATCCGCGTTGGCCGCAATCAGCGACCCAACAAGCCGCTGCTGCTGATGCATATCACCCAGGGGGGGAGCGGTGATGAGGTAAATACCGCGCACTACCGCCACCATCTGGAACTTGAAGAAGGAGCAGAGGCGACGATTATTGAGCATTACGTTAGCCTGAATGAGTCCCGACATTTCACCGGTTCGCGTCTGACCATGAACGTGGCGGCAAACGCGCACTTGCATCACATCAAGCTGGCGTTTGAAAACTCGCTGAGCCACCACTTCGCGCATAACGATATTTTACTGGCGGCGGATGCCTGCGCATACAGCCACAGCTTCCTGCTGGGGGATGCGGTGCTGCGTCATAACACCAGTACGCAACTGAATGGTGAAAACACCACGCTTCGGATCAACAGTCTGGCAATGCCGGTGAAAAATGAAGTCTGTGACACGCGCACCTGGCTTGAACACAACAAGGGCTACTGTAACAGCCGTCAGTTACATAAAACGATTGTCAGCGACAAAGGCCGCGCTGTGTTTAACGGACTGATTAACGTCGCGCAGCATGCGATCAAAACTGACGGGCAGATGACCAACAACAATCTGCTGCTCGGGAAGCTGGCTGAAGTCGATACCAAACCGCAACTGGAAATCTATGCTGATGACGTGAAGTGCAGTCATGGCGCGACGGTTGGGCGCATTGATGACGAGCAGATGTTCTATCTGCGTTCGCGTGGGATCGGCAGGCAGGACGCGCAGCAGATGATTCTTTATGCCTTTGCCGCTGAATTGACGGAAGCATTGGGCGACGAGGCGTTGAAACAGCAGGTGCTGGCACGTATCGGCCAGCGTCTGCTGGGAGGCGTAGCATGACATTTCCCATCGATAAGGTGCGTGCGGATTTCCCTGTTCTCACGCGCGAAGTGAACGGATTACCGCTGGCCTATCTCGACAGCGCCGCCAGCGCGCAAAAACCAGCGCAGGTGATTGACGCTGAGGCGCAGTTCTATCGCCACGGCTATGCGGCGGTGCATCGGGGGATCCACACCCTTAGCGCCCAGGCGACCGAAAAAATGGAGAATGTGCGCAAACTGGCGTCGTTGTTTATCCATGCGCGCTCAGCAGAAGAACTGGTCTTTGTGCGCGGGACCACTGAGGGAATCAATCTGGTTGCCAACAGTTGGGGGCCAGAAAACGTCCGCGCCGGTGATAACATCATCATCAGCGAAATGGAGCACCATGCAAATATCGTCCCGTGGCAGATGTTATGCGCCCGCACAGGCGCGGAGCTGCGGGTCATTCCGCTCAATCCCGACGGCACGCTGCAACAGGCAATTCTGCCCATGCTGCTGGATGAGAAAACCCGGCTGCTGGCGATTACCCAGGTCTCTAATGTGCTCGGGACGGAAAACCCGGTCGCCGAAATGACCGCGCTGGCGCATCAGTATGGCGCAAAAGTGCTGGTTGACGGCGCACAGGCGGTGATGCATCACCCGGTGGATGTGCAGGCGCTGGACTGTGATTTTTACGTTTTCTCGGGCCATAAGCTGTATGGTCCCACTGGCATCGGCGTGCTCTATGTCAGAGAGGCGCTATTGCAAGAGATGCCGCCGTGGGAAGGGGGCGGGTCGATGATCGCCACCGTCAGCCTGACAGCCGGGACGACGTGGGCGAAAGCGCCGTGGCGCTTCGAAGCGGGTACACCGAATACCGGCGGGATTATCGGTTTCGGCGCCGCGCTGGAGTATGTCTCTGCGCTGGGACTGGAAAATATCAGCGAGTATGAACAGAACCTGATGCACTATGCGCTGGAACAACTGGCAGCGGTGCCGGATCTTACACTGTACGGGCCAGCGAACCGGCTGGGCGTGATCGCCTTTAACCTTGGCAAACATCATGCGTATGACGTTGGCAGCTTTCTCGATAACTATGGGATCGCCGTGCGCACCGGGCATCACTGCGCGATGCCGCTGATGGCGTTTTATCAGGTGCCGGCAATGTGTCGGGCGTCGCTGGCCATGTATAACACCCATGAAGAAGTGGATCGGCTGGTGACGGGGTTGCAACGTATTCATCGCTTACTGGGATAAGGGAGGCGCTATGGCCGCGCTGCCGGACAGAGAAAAATTGTTGCGTAATTTTCAACGTTGCGCTAATTGGGAAGAGAAGTATCTGTACATCATTGAACTGGGACAGCGATTACCGGAATTACCCGCCGACGAACGCCGTCCTGAAAATACCATTCAGGGATGTCAGAGTCAGGTCTGGATCGTCATGCGCCAGAATGCGGAAGGTGTTATTGAACTGCAAGGCGACAGTGATGCGGCGATAGTGAAAGGACTGATTGCGGTCGTCATCATTTTGTATCACCAGATGACGGCGCAGGATATCGTGAATTTTGATGTGCGACCGTGGTTTGAAAAAATGGCGCTGGCACAGCATCTCACCCCGTCCCGTTCACAAGGTCTGGAAGCGATGATACGCGCTATCCGTACCAAAGCCGCAACTCTTAGCTAAACTCAATAGACAGCTTTCATCCTGTGAAGTAAGGCAGCCTGACTGCCTTACCGGATCATCAGCATTCTGGCTCATGTCAGTGAATACAGGAGGTTAGGTATGAAACGCGCGTCTCTCATTACAATTATGCTTATCGGCGCTTACAGCGCATTACAGGCCGCCTGGGCGGTCGATTATCCCTTACCCCCTGCGGGCAGCCGTCTTATTGGGCAAAATCAAACGTACACCGTGCAGGAGGGGGATAAAAATCTTCAGGCGATAGCCCGGCGTTTTGATACCGCCGCTATGCTCATTCTGGAGGCCAATAACACGATTGCACCGGTGCCAAAGCCCGGCACGCTGATTACGATCCCGTCTCAACTTCTGCTGCCTGACGCCCCACGTGAGGGGATCATTGTCAATCTGGCTGAATTACGGCTGTATTACTATCCGCCAGGCGAAAACATCGTTCAGGTTTATCCCATCGGCATCGGTTTACAGGGGCTGGAAACGCCAGTCATGGAAACCCGGGTTGGGCAGAAAATCGCGAATCCGACCTGGACGCCGACTGCCGGGATCCGTAAGCGCTCCCTTGAGCGTGGCGTTACGTTACCTCCGGTCGTACCTGCCGGGCCAAATAACCCGCTGGGGCTTTTTGCGATGCGCCTGGCGCATGGTAATGGCGAGTATCTCATTCACGGCACCAGTCAACCTGACAGCGTCGGTCTGCGTGTGAGTTCTGGTTGTATCCGCATGAACGCGCCGGATATCAAAGCGCTGTTCGCCCAGGCCAGAACGGGAACGCCGGTGAGGGTGATCAACGAACCGGTGAAATATGCAATGGAGCCCAATGGCATGCGATACGTAGAGGTCCATCGCCCGCTGTCGCCGGAAGAGGAGCAAAACGTGCAGACAATGCCGTATGTGTTGCCTGCTGGATTCAGCCAGTTTAAAGCGATGAAAGAGGTGGATGAAGGTCTGGTGGATAAAGCGTTATACCGCCGGGCGGGCTATCCCGTTCTCGTGTCTGCGGGGAAAACGCCTGCAGCCGTGACGACACCTGCGGTTCAGTCTGCGCAAAACGGTTCAGTGCAGGAAGAGACGCAAACGCAGTAGCAGGGAAGGCAAATGAGAGGCAAAAAAAATGGCGCACAATGTGCGCCATTTTTATTACACAGGTACTATTACTTACGGTATTTAGTAGCCTGGTTGTCCAGACGCTGGTTAGCGCGAGCTGCGTCGTCTTTAGCA
>OKVW01001371.1_pt1 | contig 10295 bp, 10 predicted proteins | sample 1606991 | NCBI WGS metagenome assembly OKVW01 (sample SAMN03281021, study PRJEB24777) | human gut metagenome | isolation source: fecal sample PR177 from 1 month old male Malay infant, vaginal delivered...
TAATGGTCATACCCATATTATTCTTCCTCCTGTTGTTCTAGCTCCATAGCTAGGAATACTGAGTTAACTGCATTAATGTATGCGTTCACACTTGATTTAACGATATCGGTGCTGATACCACGACCATGGTACAAGCGACCGTTGTATTCTACCTTAAGGGTTGCTTCCCCAAGGGCATCTTTACCGGCTGTGATGGCACGGATTTGGTAGTCTTTTAAGCTAATTGGCAAGCCAACCACACGTTCAACCGCTTTAAGGGATGCGTCTACTGGACCATCACCTACGGCAGCATCGGCTTTTTCACCTTCTGGTGTCATGAGACGAACGTCAGCATAAGCATACCCTTTTTCACCTAATTTGTAGTATTGAGCCACAAGCTCGAATGCTTTTTTATGGTGCATATTATCGACTACAAGAGCTACGATGTCATCGTCGTATACTTGTTTTTTGCGGTCCGCCAATTCTTTGAATTTAGCGAATAGGTCGTTGATTTTCTCTTCTGTGAAAGATTGGAAACCAAGTTTTGCCAAATGATCAGCGAAGGCATGACGGCCAGAGTGTTTGCCCAATACGAGGTCTGTTTTTTCAGCCCCTACGGACTCAGGAGTCATGATTTCGTATGTTTCAGGATTGCTCATCATACCATGTTGGTGAATACCAGACTCATGAGCAAATGCGTTGGAACCTACGATTGGTTTATTTGGAGGAACTACGACACCTGTCAAACGACTTACGAGTTTAGAAACTTTTGTAAATTGTTTTGTATCAATGTTCACTTGAAGATCGCCGAAGTAATCATGGCGTGTTTTTAGAGCCATTACAACTTCTTCAATCGCTACGTTACCAGCGCGTTCGCCTAGACCATTAATTGTGCCTTCTACTTGGCGTGCACCTGCTTTAATAGCAGCTAACGTATTTGCATTAGCAAGACCTAAATCATCATGACAGTGAACGGAGATGATGGCATTTTCAATGCCTGGTGTATGTTCTTTGATGTAACGGATTTTATCACCAAACTCATTAGGGTTCATGTAACCTACTGTATCTGGTACGTTAATAATCGTTGCACCACCAGCAATGGCAACACCAAATACTTGGCACGCGAAATCTAAATCAGAGCGTGCTGCATCTTCACCGGAAAACTCGATTTCATCAACTTTACCTTTTGCATACGCCAATACAGATTTAACCTTATCCAAAACCTCTTGGCGAGTCATTTTTAATTTATATTCCATATGAAGTTCGGAAATAGCAATGAACACATGTAAACGGCTGCGTTCCGCATCTTTCAACGCATCAATCGCTTTTTGTACGTCCTTTTCATTAGCACGTGCCAACGCACAAATTGTTGCACCTTTCACTTCGCGTGCAATCGTTTGTACTGCCTCAAAATCCCCAGGGGATGCTGCTGGGAAACCAGCCTCGATTACGTCGATGCCGAGGCGTACTAGGCCTTTCGCAATTTCAATTTTTTCAGGAGTTTGTAAAGATACACCTGGTGTTTGTTCCCCATCACGAAGGGTTGTATCGAAGAAATATACGCGATTTTGATCCATAATCTTCACCTTTTCTATACTAATAAAACATAACACTGTATTATATCTATCTATTGTGAAAGTTTAGTAAAATCGCTGATGTTCATATATTAATCTATCAGTGCTTTTACTAGACTTTTACAATAAAAAAAGCCCCTCAGAACAACTGTCGTTGCTCAAAGGGGCGTTATATACATAACACGGTACCACCCTAATTGGGACTCGTTTCGGGTATAACGGAACCACCGTCGATGACTACTGCTGAATTCACCACCAAAGCTCACGGGAGAGTGTCAGCGTACAACCTCTATTGCCTCGCACCAACCGGCAACTCTCTGAAAGCAGGATCTGTAAACCTTTATACCCATTCATAGCTCGTATTTAAGATATAAAGGTATTGTACTGTATTCTATAGAGTTATGTCAATTAAAATAAAATGAATATATTTAATAAGACATTCTCGTTAGTATCTGCCCCACTCTAACTCATCAAAACTATTCAAGATTAATTTTTCCATTTTTACAACTTGATTAGTTAACTCTATTCGATTATTAATAAATGAAATATCTGTATACCATTCCTTAAGATTAGTATATACTTCATTCTCTAAATCAATAATTATAGTCTCGATAGGATCCCAAGTTTTGCATCTTACAGACTCAACCATAACCATGCTACTACCTATGAAAGTAACATCCCTACCATAAATCCAAAATGGCAATACCTTATCTTTTATAGAAATAGAATATATAGCATCGCCATGAGGCGGTTCCGTTTCATATTGTGCTTTTATTTTGTACTTTTCCATTATCTTGTTGCTAGCATTTTCTATATATGGCAACTTTGAAACTTTGTACTTTTCTGCATTCATATAAGCTCCATTATTTTTAATATCAAACACATTAAAGAGGACCGTATATCGCTATTTGTGTAAAGAGTATTTTGCTATACTATAGGTGTTACCAATTCCTTTCCAAATCAGGTAACGGAAAGGAGGTGCATTTAAATCAACACGCTCTCAACGATTCTTGTAGCTATCATGGTAAATATAATAAGTTATTATATTTGCAAATGGTTAGATTGGCTGCTATCGATCATTGGTAACTAACCTTGGCTTGTCACCACTATCTGACAAAAAAGCCCTTGCTAGGACCGCCATCCTTTGCAAGGGCTTCTTTAGTGCATTTAATCAACACTTTGCTCTATTGGTATTTTACCATAAAAAGTAAAATATTGTCACTATGAGTAACTTTATTTTCATATATAATATAAAACCCCCTCGGAGTTGCAGCTCCGGGGGATTTTGTAGTTAATTGCACAACTATCAATTGGCTATCTAGAATATACTACACTCAAAATGTTTTTTCAATAATCTACGCTCTTAATCATTTCTCTAGCCCGTTCAATAGAAACTGGCTCATTAAATAAGAACACATGGTTCTGCCCCTCATACTCCCAAGATGCTAAGTAAACAGAGTCATCTACCATTCGATAGGTTACCATCATGCCATTTACAACCTCTGTTTTCTGAGGCACGTAATCCTTATAGTCACCTGCGATATTACCAGATAAAGTAGATACGCGATATTTAATATACTTTGGCATATCATCTACACGGTCAAAGTATTTTCCTTTTAAAAGCTCATGATAGGCATACACGACTTGTAGTACATCATGATCTACAACAGCCACATGTATAGCATGTAACCCCGATACTCCACTTGGTAACTGCGGATTAAAGTTCAAATGTTGCTTAGCCTCATATACAGTATCAAACACCTCTAGCGATTGACCTTTACGAGTGCTTCTATAATCGCTATCAGTCATACTACAACTACCCAGTCCATCAGGACAAGGAAACTCATTTCGATCACCATAAGGCTGGTCATAAATTGAATTACCATTGAGGCGGAACCGCATCAAATCATCTGCGGAGGCAACATTTATAGAGCCAATGAAAGCTAACGCAACCAGTGCACATACAACCTTTTTCATGATACATTCCCCTATAAACAAACAACATGTATTAAGTAAATTATATCACTAAAAGGAGACCATATAGTTAATACCATTAGCTAGTAAATACAGTAATCGATTTAACTTTTTTTCCATCATGATAGAAATATATTCCCTCAATCCAGTCTGATCCAGCTTTTTGGTATCCATAAAAATAATAGTCATTCATAATAAAATCTGGTTGCCCATATGTAGTCACCACTTGTTTTAATGTATCACCAACAGCAATTCCTCTTGCTGTAGTAGCATCACGATTAGAAATAGAAATACTAGCAACATGAGCATCATTATATCTCATATCTTGAGAGAATTTTATTCCCCCATATTGCAAATATTGTGTTGTTTCATACTGTGGGCTACCAAGACTTACCTTTACATCATCAAATGTGGCTCCAATAGGTACACCTGCCACTTTAAGTTCTGATTTATCCATTAAATGGCCTACATCATATAACTTTCGATTCACAGATGGTGGTGCAGTTGTACTCTCTGTATCAAGAGAATTTTCAATTTTCTTCCATGTTTTAGAAAGCCAGCTTGCTTCTACTTGTACTGGAGCAGTTACCCCCGCAATAAACATACCTAACATTACTGAACAGATTACTTTTTTCATTCAACTCTCCTCCAAATCCCTAATCCAGCTTTACTCTTACTATGAGACTAATACAACAAACTAAAAGAGTAGAAAAGCTTATCAAATAAACAACACAACATCAATAATTTACAATATCATAACATACACTCATAAATAGTCTTTATAATTTTAATACTATATATAAAAAATTCTTCATATTAAGTCATTAAATACAAAAAAATTTTCTCAGTAATCATCACAAATCTATCACATTTGATAGTATCTATCACAAATCATTCTACTATTCAAAATTATGGTAGGTGCTATAATGAACTCAACAAAAGGAACAGATGCTCATATGATGCTAAATGCACTATTCCAAAACTATAGTTAGTAGTTATAAAAAGGAGACTATCATGACACATACACAATTAACACAACTTGTACGAGCTTTATTAGATGCTCCAACAAGCAATGAAACCGTAAAGGAATTCGCTCAATCTTGGATCGATGCAGAAGACACCCCTAAACAGGCTGAACTCACAAAACAACTCGTATCTGTAGCGGAACAAAACATCGCTCTTATCGATGAAACAATTGGCTTTGCTGGCTCTGAACTCGCTACACAAATCCTTGGTGCAGAAGGCGCAGCTAACCTATTACAACACGCTAAATCTATCAAAGCACAAGGTGCAGAATTCTGTGACTGCCCTGGCTGCGTGGCGGCTAAAAATATTATCGATTTGAAAGCGGAAATCGAATAATTCCATATAATATCTATTAAGTGGCTACCAACACATTGTTGATAGCCACTTTTTTGTAAGCAAAAAGCCCCTATTAAAACAGGGGCTTTCGTTTACTCACTTGCTTCTACAAGTGCTTTTGTATAAGGATGTACCGCTTCTTTAAGCCGTTTTGATTCGATGATTTCAACGATGTGTCCGTCTTTCATAACCATGATTCGGTCTGTTACGGCTTGTAAAAGTCCTATATCATGGCTAACGAATACGTAGCCAAAGGGTTGTTCCTGATGTAGTTTTTGTAATAGATCTAATACTAGCTTTTGGTTCACCGCATCAAGGGCAGATGTTGGTTCATCAAAAAGTACTAGTTTTGGATGCATCAACATAATTCGGGCCAGTACAACGCGTTGCAACTGACCACCACTTACTTCATGAGGATACTTTTGAACAATCGATTCCGGTAGATCTACATGTTGAATCCATTTGCATATGTCTTCTTTTGCAGACGCTTCATCCATAAGACCATAATTGATATACGGCTCCAACATAAATGCTTCTAAGTTCATCCGTGGTGGAATGATTGCCAAAGGATTTTGAAACATCATCTGCATGGATTGATAAATATCTCTATGGTTTTGGATAGATGTAACATCCTCTCCGAATAGCCGTATAGTACCTGAAGTCGGTTTTTCTAGCATTGCAATCAGTCTAAGAAGGGTACTCTTACCAGAACCACTGCCGCCAGCAATGCCTACGCGTTCATTCGGCGCTACAGAGAAGGATACGTCATTTACGGCATGAACCGTATGATGGTGGTTCGTATATTGTTTACATACATGCTCAACTTGAATCATACTACACCACTTTCATTACGGAATCTAACAATACACGAGTATACTCGTCTTTTGGATGGTTTATAACCGCTTCAGTAGGTCCTACCTCAACGAGCTGACCTTTATTCATGACACCAATACTATTTGCAATGCGTGCTGCAGCCTTGATGTTATGTGTTACGATGACTACCGTTGCACCAAGGGCTTGTGTCACTTCTCGTAATAGATCCAATACAGAAGACTGCACGAGTATATCTAAGGCGCTAGTCGGTTCATCGGCAAATACGATGCTTGGCTTCAAGATAAGGCTCAATGCTATCGCTAATCGCTGCTGCATACCACCGCTCAACTGGAATGGATAAGACTGTAAGATACGGTCTCCCCCATCGAGATGAACGAGATCAAGCATATCGATAATGCGGCTAGCATCATAGCTTTCACCATGAGCACGGAACAGATCCTTGAAGTGATTTTCTACGGTCCGATTCGGATTTAGATAGGCACTAGGATTTTGAAATATCATAGAAATTTCTGTACCACGCAATTGGCGCCAATCTCCATCACTCAAGGTAGAAATGTCGATGCTATTTAACAAGATTTGACCAGTTATATCAGCTTGTTTCAACATGCCAAAGGCGGCACGAACTAACGTAGATTTACCAGATCCGCTTTCACCAACGATAGCAAAGACCTCACCATTGGGCACGGAGAAGGATACATCGCGTACCGCTTGCTCCGCACCATATGAAATTGTAACCTTATCAAATACAATGCAATCCGATTTATTCAATAGTAGAATCCTTTGTTAATAAGTAGTAATCGATAGGATGTACTGGTACATTTTTAACTTTTGTAGTAGATACAACTGTTGCACTTGGATATAACAAGTAGATATCTGCCACGTCATCAACTAAGATTTGTTGCGCTTGTTTTGCAATATTAGAGCGTTCGTTTTGATCAAATGTTACAGACAATTGGTCGATTAACGCATCTACTTGAGAATTAGTGTAGCCGCCAATGTTTGCTTTCGCACCAGTTTTGTAGAATAAGCTGAGGAACCAGTAAGGATCGTTTGTAGACATAGTCACTACATTGCGTTCTACCAAATCAAAACCATCTGTACCAAGTGTATCTACTTCATCAGGGCTTTGTAATTTCTTAAGAGTTACAGCAATACCCGCTTTTTTCAATTCTTGTTGGATTTCTTCGTATAAGCTTGTGTCTTTACCCCAAATAGCAATGGTAATCGCTAATTCTTTGCCATCTTTTGCATACATGCCGTTTGCATTTTTAGCGTAACCAGCTTGAGTCAAGATTTGGTCAGCTTTTGCTACATCTGTCATCGGTTTATTAGCAATCGCATCATAGCCTAAGTTGGCAGATGGCGGGAATGGTGCCGCCCCTGGTGTAGAGCCATTGCCGATGATTTTAGCCATGGAATCATAGTTAATGATATGAGCAATAGCGGAACGTACAGCTTTATCATGCAATGGAGATGCTTCTGTGTGGTTTGCTTTCAACATAAACACACGAACGCCAGCAACGTCTTGAATATTGAAACCGTCTTTGAACAAGCTGCGGTTAGCAGAGTCCACTTTTTGAATTACGTCTACGTCTTTAGATTGCAACGCCATAGCGCGTTTATTGTTGTCTTCAATGTCTTTTACAGTTACGGAATCAAGACCTGGTTTGCCACCCCAGTAATCTGCGAAGGCTTCCAATTCAATAGTTTCACCTTTTTTGAAAGTAGTGATTTTGTAAGGACCTGTAAGAACTGGTTTAGATGCTACATCCTTAAGATCTGCAGTGTCCATGATAACAAAAGCTGGTTCAGTCAAGCTAGATAACAAGGAACCATTAGGTTCTGTTGTTTTAATAATCAAGTTTTGACCATCTACTGCGATAGATTCAATCTTAACAGCTTTTGCAGAACGAGCACTTTGTTTCATTGTGTACTCGATGGATTCTTTTACCTTTTGTGGCGTCATTGGAGTGCCATTGTGGAATTTAACATTTTCACGGATGTGGAATTTCCATGTTGTAGGGTCCACATTTTCCCAAGAGTCTGCTAATTGTGGAGTAAATTTCATATCTGGTGTTACCGTTGCCAATGTTTCACCAGCGCCGATACGCGTCAATGTCCACGCATCCCACTCGTGAGTTGGGTCTAATGTTTCACCAAACCAATACAAACCAACATTCATATGCTTCCCTTGTTTGCCTTGTTTAGCGGTATCACTTCCGCAACCTACCAAGAGAGCTACCATGCACAGCATAGTTAGACATGCTAATAACCAACGTTTCATAACTTCTCCTTTTTGAACATCGCCTCTGTGAAAGAGGCTTTCACCATAAAATATCTATACACAGCTCGGTTAGCGAGATACATCGAGGGCATCGCGCAACGCATCACCAATATAGTTAAATAAAACAACAGTAATAAAAATAGCGAGCCCCGGGTAAATTAGCAGCCACGGCGCCGTTTGTAGAAAATCTCGGGAGCTCAACAAGATAGCGCCCCACTCCGGATCCGGCGGTTGCACACCGATGCCTATGAGCGAGAAACTGGCTACCAAAATGATGGCATCACCTAGATGTTGAATAATAACAATCACCAACGGTGGCAATACATTCGGCAGAATATAGCGCCACAGAATTCGTAGGTTTGAAGCACCTGACATACGAGCAAAGGTAATATACTCCGCGTGGCGTTCAATCTGTACGAGGCCTCTAGTGATACGGGCATATTCCGCCCATTTCGTAATGCACAAGGAAATGATTACATTTGTAATGCTAGGTCCCATAATACCGATGAAAGCAATGGCAATCACCATATTCGGAAACCCTAGTACCAAATCAATCAAGCGAGATAACCAACGGTCAATGCTAGGTGTAGAGAACCCTGCTAACCCACCAATAGCGATACCGATGGCCCCACTAATGCCAATGATGGTGAAAGCAATCCCTAAAGAGGCTTTACCACCGTACAAAATACGAGACCACACATCACGACCGAGTTGGTCTGTACCTAATAGATGGGTACTACTAATGTCTTGTAAGCGGTCCGCGATACTCGTCGTTTCAGGATCAAATGGTGCTATATAGGGAGCGCATAAGAAAAATGCGATCCACAGAGCTGCTAATACCAACATAACGTATAAAGTATAAGGCTTTTGTCTATTCATAGGAGCCTCCTTTTATAGCGGCTCTTCGCTTTGGATTCAGCCAAATACTCAACACATCAATGATGATATTAATCACGATGAACACCATAGTAATCCAAATAATGTAGCCTTGCATCAATACATAATCACGAGCCATAATACCTTGCACCATCATGTAACCAATCCCTTTTATAGAGAATACCGTTTCAATAACAGCAGACCCACCTAGCATGGCGCCCATCGTTACTCCCATCATAGGCAATAACATAAGTCCTACATGGGGGAATATGTAACGAGTGTAGACCATCCATTCTGGCAATCCTAATGCTCGTGCCCCCTGTACAAAGGGCTGTCGCGAGACTTCTAAAATAGCATTTCGCAATCGACGAATGTAGAGACCACAAATCCATAAAGCAAGGGTTACTGCGGGCAGTACATAAGCAGAAAATCCATTGGTATTCGTTACCGACACAAGCTGTAGTTTAACACCAAATAAGTACAGTAATAATAAACCAACCCAGAATCCAGGAATTGCTAATGCTAAAAATGTAATGACACGAATCCCATGATCAATCCATGAGTCTTGATATTTTGCAGATAACATACCGAGCGGTATGGTCACCACTATCCCCATAACAAGAGCTAAGGATACGAGCCCTAAGGTATTAGGCAAGGCGCCTCCAAGAATGGTCACCACTGGTAAAGCATACAGAATAGACTCACCAAAGTCCCCTTGTACAATTTGACCTAACCAACGTAAGTATTGCTGCCACCAAGGATCATTGAGCCCTAACTGCTCTCGTATCTGCGCAACCACAACTGGATCAGGTGTAGCCCCTACAAGATTAAACTTCATCGACACGGGGTCGATAGGAGATAATTTTATCAATACAAATGTACCGATGGTCACCACCAATAAAATACCTACAATACTTGCTAAACGCCGCAGTATTAATCGATACAATACATCACCTGCCTTCTTTATTACAAAATAGCTATATTTATATTTTAACAATGGTTCAAATTTTTATATATACCCATATGGGTATATTAGAATGATTCTCATTATGAAATTTTAACATATATACTAAAACGGCCCCTCATGAGAGGAGCCGCTTCTTATATAACCCTTACAGTGTCCATGCGAGTGCTTCACCACAGCTCGCATGCCTATCCCACTAGGCTGGACTGTTATATTATTTTGTATATGCTGTATGTGCTGTAGGTGCTACAGTGTTAGCAATGATCGCTTTTGCCATGTCGCGATTTACAGGGCGTTCAAAGTACATCGCATGGTTTTGACCATCTTTTGTCCAACCAGCGAGATATACCATTTTTTCGCCACCTTTGAACGTAACCTTTGTACCGTTTACCTTTTCTGTAGCTGTAACGCGATAATCCTTATGATTACCACTGATATCACCTTTTGT
>OKVW01001372.1_pt1 | contig 10293 bp, 10 predicted proteins | sample 1606991 | NCBI WGS metagenome assembly OKVW01 (sample SAMN03281021, study PRJEB24777) | human gut metagenome | isolation source: fecal sample PR177 from 1 month old male Malay infant, vaginal delivered...
GGTGGTGGGGGTAAGGATGTTCCGCCTGGGCCGGTAAGCGAAAGCTCCGGAAAGACGATCAAATCGCACCCATGCCATGCAGCCTCGGCAATAAAGTGCAGGTGATGTTTTACGTGCTCATCAACACAGTTGTGCCGCGGGGCATACTGAGCCGCGGCAATATTCCATCGTGACATCGTGACTTCCTTATACACTAAGTCGCTGGGATTTTAAGATTACACCTAAATTTATCAGGGTTTTCTTATCCTGCCACATAACGCGTAAGGAAGTGTAACGAGACGTTAAGCTTATTTAACTTTAGGTTCGTACGGCAGGCGCGAGAGATTGACGGAGGCGAGGCGATGCGCAATGAGACGCTCGCGAAACCAGTCGCGCAGATGCGCGGGTTGTTCACGCTCTACCACTTCAGCCACGACGGGCATGTTGTAACGCTCTTTGAATGCGACCCCCGCGGCGGCGAGATCGACATTCACTTTGTCCATCTCGTCCTGAGGAAGGGCGGCCAGGTTAACGTTCATTTCCTTCTCCTTTTTCTGCGGCGGCAACGTTACCGCGATTGTTCAACGATGACAAGGGAGCAAAGGATGTTCCTCGACTCGTTAATTATACAGAGTTATTCTTTAGCATTCAGGCATAACGAAAAGGAATGATTGTGATGCATTTTACCCCTTCCCGTGTCGCGTGCGCGCTGGCATTTCTGCTCTCTTCAGCCATCACGCCCTCAGTTCTGGCCCATGCGCATCTTAAGCAGCAATCCCCGCAGGAAAATACCGTTGCGGTGGCACCAGAGGTCATTACCCTGAACTTCTCGGAAGGCATTGAGCCTGCCTTCAGCGGCGTGGTGGTGACGGACGCGCAGCAGCACAAGATCCAGACCGGCGCGGTGAAGCGTGACGAGAAGGATAACGCAAAGCTGATTGTTCCTCTTGAGAAACCGTTGACGTCCGGCACCTACACGGTGGACTGGCATGTGGTCTCCGTGGATGGCCACAAAACCAAAGGCAGCTATCACTTTAGCGTGAAATAGCATGCTGACCCTGAGCTACGTCGCGTTACGCTTTATCCATTTTGCTGCGCTGATGCTGCTTTTCGGCAACGCGCTTTACTGCGTCTGGTTTGCGCCGTCTTCGTTGCAGCGCCTCATGACCCGGCGTTTCCAGCGGCAGCAGAAACTCGCGGCCTTAATCAGCCTGATAGCGGCTCTGCTGATGTTTGGCCTGCAAAGTGGGTTGATGGGCAACGGCTGGGGCGATGTCCTTCGTCCGGCGGTCTGGCGCAGCGTGCTGGGAACGCAATTTGGCGGCGTCTGGTTGTGGCAAATGGTGCTGGCCGTTGTGACGGCGGGCGCTGCATGGCTTACCCCGCAAAAAGGCTCTCGGCTGTTACTGCTCGCGATGGGGCAGCTGGTGCTGCTGGCGGGCGTGGGACATGCCGCGATGAACGGTGGCGCACCGGGAGCGTTGCATCGTCTCAACCATGCGCTTCACCTGCTCTGCGCCGCGACCTGGGTGGGTGGTTTACTGCCGCTGCTGTTTTGTATGCGTCTGGCGAAAGGCCGCTGGCAGCCAGCCGCTATCTTTACCATGATGCGCTTCTCCCGCGTGGGGCATTACGCCGTGGCAGGCGTGCTGCTGACCGGGATAATCAATACGCTCTTTATTGTTGGCATAAACGTGCCGTGGCAGGCGCCTTATGTCCAGCTGTTGTTGTTCAAATGTGCGCTGGTCATGATGATGGTGGCAATTGCGCTGGCGAATCGGTATTTTCTTGTGCCACGCTTTCGCCCGGAGGCCGGGCGGGAACAACAGATTTTTATCAGGATGACACAGGCAGAGGTGGTGCTGGGCGCGCTGGTACTGGCGGCCGTCAGCCTGTTCGCGACCTGGGAACCCTTCTGACAAGGTTAAATAACATATGAAAAAGACACTGCTTTCTCTTTTACTTCTCACCTGTGCCAGCAGTGCGTTAGCCGCGCCGCAGGTCATCACTGTCAGCCGGTTTGAAGTGGGTAAGGACAACTGGGCATTTAATCGTGAAGAAGTCATGCTTACCTGCCGTCCCGGTAACGCGCTGTATGTCATCAATCCCAGTACGCTCGTGCAGTATCCGTTAAATGACGTGGCGGAGCAGCAGGTTGCCAGAGGGAAAAGTAACGGACAGCCTGTCAGCGTGATCCAGGTAGATGACCCGGCAAACCCCGGGCAGAAGAAGAGTCTGGCACCGTTTATTGAGCGCGCTGAAAAGCTCTGCTAGCCGTCAGGTTTCCAGTAAAAAAAAACCGCAGGTGCTTGTAAAAGCTCTGCGGTTTTTCACATTTAGTGATGTTCTGACGCTTTTTTTCAGACCACTTTTACTGTGGACTGGAAAACCTGACGTCGTCATCTATTCTTAAAGGGCAAGGCGATTGAGCCTGCATTAATGCCAACTTTTAGCGCACGGCTCTCTCCCAAGAGCCATTTCCCTGGACCGAATACAGGAATCGTATTCGGTCTCTTTTTATCTGCTTGAAAATAAACGATAAAATCCGGTTTTCGTCTCAGCAGAAGGTTCACTTCCTGTGCGCCTGCCTCAAACATACCACAACCCGGCAGGCGTAAGTCCAGTCCTTTTTGGCTGTTTTGTTAAATTTTTGTTTGTATTTTGCCTGAGAAGACTGCGGGATCAATGCGCGCATGTACGGAAGCCGCAATATCATCAAGTAACGCAAAGCGGCGACGGTATTCGGCGCGTTTTTTGCTGGCAATCTCCTCCAGCGCTTTACGCTCCATCTGAAGCGGCAACTGCCAACAGAAGGGGGAGAGTTTCTTTCCGTTCAGGCCTTCCCAGAACTCGTCGTAGCTGGCGTGAAAATGACGGCCTTTGCTCAGACGGTAGCGCAGCGCGCGGAAAACATGGCCTTCATCGCTGACGGCAAAAATCGCGCTAATGTTCGAGCGTGAGGCAAGCTGGAAGATCACCTCCATCAGCACGCGTTTCGGGAAAAGCCCATGGCAGGCACGGGTAGCCTGCTTAATCACCTCCCGTGAAACATGACGACGTGGACCCTGAAGGCCGCCGATCACCAGTACCGTACGGCCGTTACTGCGTGCGACACAGAACGTCAGGCTGGCAAGCAGCGTATTGTCATTGTCGTGCAGCCAAAGCGTGCTTTCGCCTTCGCGTTCGGCCTTACCTGCGGACGAGGCGTGGACGGTATAGATTTCGCCGTTTTTTGCCTCGAACCGGACAACCGGTACCTCTTGCGGGCTGGTCAGCGCGTGGGCGAGGGCGATGTTTTTCAGACTATCAATCCACTGATAGTGGCTGATGATAGCATCGGCCCGATCGTTTGAGTTCAGGCCGCGCATCAGATACTGGCGGTGAGTTTTGCTCGGCAAGGTAATTTGAGAGGTGAGCAGCCTGTCGAAATCATCGCGCCCGGACAGGGCCTCCAGCATGCGATGGGTGGAGGACCAGAATAAAAGCGAGCGTAGAAGGAACTTTAACCGGTAATCACGTTTGTGCCAGATTGGGCCGGGAACGCGTTTTCCTCTCACCAGTTCAGAAATAATATTTGTGCGATGCGGATAAAAAACATCGTTTTGCAGGTGTATGTTTGACACGTGAAAATCCCTCTTTTTATTCCGCTCTATTTTAAAGGCCAGGGAATAAGGGATTAATAGCGTAGCGATCTTTATTTCCGGCTGGTTTATGGTTTGTTTGGATTCGCAAAATCCAACGCCAGCTCATGACATTTTCTGTGGCAGCTATACTTCTTACAGGAGGCGTTATGTATCAGAAAATAGAGGGAGAACACTGGCGTCATGTCTGGGTTGTCAGCGATATTCATGGTTGCTATCAGTGGCTTATGGATGAGCTGAAACGACGGCATTTTAATCCTGATACGGATCTGCTGATCTCGGTGGGGGATATTATCGATCGCGGGCCTGACAGCGTAAAATGTTTACAGCTGATGCAGGAAAACTGGTTTTATGCGGTACGCGGTAATCACGAGCAAATGGCGTTAGATGCGCTTGAAAATAATGATTTTAGTCTCTGGTCGATAAATGGCGGTAACTGGTTTACCGGGCTTAAGGACGCTCAACAAAAACAGGCGAAGGGTTTACTCGATGCGTGTCGGGACTTACCGCACATTATTGAAATAACCTGCAAAAACGGTCTGAACGTGATTGCTCATGCGGATTATCCCTCCGCTGAATATGGCTGGCATAAGCCGGTGGATGCCCAGCGCGTGCTGTGGGATCGCGACCGGTTAATGGGCTTTATGGTGGGCAAAGGGCAGGGCATTAGCGGCGCGGATCACTTCTGGTTTGGACATACGCCTGTGGACAAACGCTACGATTTTAACAATCTGCACTACATTGATACGGGGGCAGTATTCGGGGGCTTTCTGACGCTGGCGCAGCTTCAGTAATAAATAACCCGCCTTCGGGCGGGTTCTCTTTGGGTCAGGCAAGACGCAAGACCCAGGCATCGGTTTTACTGTCGTAATGCTCACGGTACAGAACGGAATGTTCCCCATCAAGGATCGCCGGGACGCTGGTATCTGCATCCCAGGCGTCCAGCTGCATGCACAAATCCGGATCGGATTTGCAGGGAATACTTAACGTTCGTTCGCCTTGTGATTCGCCGCGCAATTCAGCGTCGTCGATTTCAAAAGCGCCAATGCGTACGCTGGTTTTCGTCATAATGCTCTCCGGTTTGTTGCCCAAAATCTGGTATGACCAGTGCAGTCACCCATTTTTGATCCTAGACAAGGAGAGCGAAATCGCCAGTAAAAAAATGCGCTTTTTTTCAGGCGCTGCGGTTGTTACCGGTAAACAGGCGGCCATCGCGTACCAGTTCGCGCGGATAGCTGTTTTTCAGCCGCGAGCCGACTTTTTTCGCCAGCCCCAGCGGATAGCCCTGATACGTCACGATGACTTCATCCTGTGAGGGGCCGTCTTCCAGGTAAACGTCACGACCGCGATACCACTCTTCCGCTTCCTGATGCGTCAGGGCAAAGGTGTTCTCACTGCCGGCCAGCGCAATGACCGCTTCGTGCTGCCAGCGATAGCCTTTGTTGTGGATCTCCGCCAGGCGAATACCGAGGCGGGAGAAACGCACCTTACCAATCAGCGGTTCGATGTTGACCGGGAACAGCCACAGCTCTTTGTCACGCATCCAGAGGCGCAGGCTCTCATCCCAGTGCAGGCCGACTTTGCTCGCAGCCGCTTGCGCCTGTGCCGCCTCACGGCCTTTGACCGGCGTGAACGGGAAGTTGCCGACCTTAAACTTAGGGGCAGGCAAAGGATCGACGGCGCGGGTTTTACGCAGACGGGCAACAAAGAAGCCTTCGCAATCGTAAATCTGCGGGAAGACATGAAGGAAGCCTTCAGGCGTGGCCGCATGGCTGGCCGAGTCGAAGAGGGTGTCCAGCGGCAGAAACTCGACGGCATCCGCATAGCGTTGCTTGAGCCACAGGCAGACGTCCTCGTTTTCATCGCGATTCAGCGTGCAGGTGGAGTAAACCAGCGTCCCGCCTGGGCGCAGGGCATGAAACGCGCTGTCGATCAGTTCGCGCTGCGTGGCGGCGATCTCCAGGTTGCTTTCAACGGACCAGTTTTTTAACGCATCAGGATCTTTACGCACCACGCCTTCACCGGAGCAGGGCGCGTCGAGCAGGATGGCGTCAAAGGCTTCCGGCAGGGCAGCGCCAAACACGCGACCGTCGAAGTGCGTTAACGCGACGTTGTGGATCCCGCAGCGGCTGATATTGGCGTGCAGGACTTTGACGCGGCTGGCGGAAAATTCGTTGGCGAGGATCGCGCCGCGGTTGTTCATCCGGGCGGCAATCTGCGTGGTTTTAGAGCCCGGCGCCGCCGCGACATCCATAACCCGCTCAGGCTGGTTCCCGTCGGCAAACAGCGCGGCAACCGGCAGCATGGAGCTGGCTTCCTGAATATAAAACAGCCCGCTCAGGTGCTCGGCGGTGCTGCCGAGCGGCAGGCTCTCCTCGTCATCCCGTTCGATCCAGAACCCCTCTTCGCACCACGGCACCGGCGTCAGCTGCCAGCCATAGGGGGAGACGAGATCCAGAAATGCCCCGACGCTGATTTTCAGCGTATTGACGCGAATACTCCGGCGCAAAGGGCGCTGGCAGGCGGCGACGAAATCGTCGAAAGAGAGATGAGCTGGAAGCGCCTCGCGCATCTGTGCGAGGAATTGTTCGGGAAGAAATACGGAGTTTTGAGCCACGGGCACACCACAGGGAAACATTCAGGTGCGCAGTGTAACATAAAGGCTCCGGCGCGTTGACACCGGAGCCTGCGAGATTAACGCGGCAGCGCCGTTCCCCATTCGCGCCACTCTTTCGGTTCACTTTCCAGCAGCAGGAAGTGTTTACCTGCCTGCGCCTTAGGCGCCAGAGGCGTGCCAGGCGGCGTCGCGAAGGCAATGCCGCCGCGAATGAACTGATTAAAGGTCCCCGTTTTGACCACGCCACCGGTCAGGCCGAAGTCCAGCGAGTAGCCTGAAGCAAGCCAGAACACCGAGTTGTTGCGCACCAGATGCTGATAACGCTGGCTGATGCGCAGGCCGACCATCACGCGATCGGACAGATTACCCAGCGTCAGGCTTGTTACTGTCCCTACTTCAATGCCGCGGAACAGGACCGGCGTACCGATGCCCAGCGAACCGGCTTCCGGCACTTCAACCACAATGCTCAGACCGTCCAGATAACGGGAGTCGGTGATGGTGGCCTCCTGCAACTCAAATTCACGACGTGCGTTGCCGCGACCCGGTTCAACGTTAATGTACGGCTGAAGTATGGTATCGAGATGCTCAACCCCTGCGGCAGAAATTTGCGGCGTAACTACCGAGAAGCGCGAGCCTGCCCGGGCGAACGTCTGCACATATTCCGGATAAAGCACGGCGGTCGCCTGCACTTCATTGCGTGCGGTGATCAGCGTCAGCTTCTGGACCTGCCCGATATCAATGCCGAGATAGCGGATGGGCATGCCTTCTGCCAGTTTACCGGCATCAAAGGTGTGCAGAGTAATCTGGCCCCCGACCGCGCGCGCCGCGGTTTCGGACGGGAAGAGGATCCGCTTGTCACCTTTACGCATGTTGCCGCCGGCGCCGCTCAGGTTATCGAAGCTGATCGCACCGCGCAGGGCACGGGAGAGAGGCGATGCCTGTACGGTCAGCCCGCTGCCGTTGAGCTGCACTTTCGCGCCACCCTCAGCCCAGAACACGCTGTTTGGCGTGAGCAGCTTGCGGTACTCCGGCTTGATATGCAGTTCGATATCAAACGCGTCCGCACGAGGACGAACGGTGATCACTTCCCCCACCTCAAACTTACGGTAAAGCACGACGGAGCCTGCCTGGACATCCGGCAGCGTTTCAGCGCTTAAGGTCAGCGTGGTGGTTGGCAGGTCGCCGAGGCTATTTTCAATGGCTTTGTCCAGATTGGCGAACAGCGGATAGCTTTCGCGCAGCGCACCTTTGCTGCCCGGCAGAATGCGGATCCCGCCGTTAACCCACTCACTGGCGCTGGCGCCGAGGAACTCAACCCCGTCCAGACCCACCTTCACGTCGACCCGACTGTTAACCACAAATTTACTGTCGCCGTGGACCAGGTCGCCGTACTGCGGATCGATGGCGGCGGAGAAGGAGACCCCTTTTTCCGACAGCTTACGTTCGAGGACCTGGCCCACCTGCACACCGTGCAGGATCAGCGGTTGCCCGGCTTCAATACCGTAGCTTTCCGGTGCATTCAGCGTAACCGTCAACACGCCCGGTTTTTGCAGCAGGGCTTTATCCGCCGGCGCGATAACAAAGTTTTTGTTCGGCGCACCTTCGCCGGGGATCAGCTCAAAGGTGCTTCCCGTCAGCAGAGAACTGATGCTGGCGTCGCTGAGGGAGAGCTTCGGATTACGCAGTTCAATGCGCGTTTTTTCCCGCAGGAGATCCACCACACTCGGATCCACCGTCATTTCGCCGGTAACGGAACCGGCCGCATTGAGGGTTAGTTTTGTCAGTTGCCCGACCTCTAAACCCTGGTACATCAGCGGGGTCGAACCGGCTTTCAGGCCTTTGGCATCCGGCAGGGTCAGCTTGACGATGACACCGCGCTGGCTGTGCGCCAGGTCGGCGTACAGGCCAAAGGTATCTTCTGCGGCGGCAGGGCTGGAGTTAGCAGGTGAGTCGAAGGCGATAGCGCCATTCACCAGCGCCGCCAGGCTCTCAAGCTTCACTTTCGCACCGCTTAAGCTCAGGTCAGCATCGACGCCTGAGACGTTCCAGAAGCGGCTGCCTTTTTTCACCAGGTTGGTAAAACGGCGCTCGATGAGTACATCAATGGTCACGCCATCTTTGTTCGGGTTAATGGCGTAGTCGTAAACGCGGCCTACCGGAATTTTGCGGAAATAGACCAGAGAACCACTGTTCAGCGAGCCCAAATCCGGCGCGCGGAGATGGATCATCAAATCGCCGTTATTCAGCCGATATTTCGGCTGGGTATCCAGCGCAACAAAGTGATCCTGTGGCTCACCTTTGCCGGGCATCATGCCGATATAGTTACCGCCCACAAGCGCATCCAGCCCGGAAACGCCGGCCAGGGAGGCTTTAGGCGTGACCAGCCAGAACTGCGTTTCGGCGCGCAGGGCATCCTGCATATCAGACTTAATGCTCGCCCGGACCTGGATTTTGTTCAGCCCTTTGCCAAGGGAAATATCCTGCACGGTACCCACTTCCACCCCCTGGAAGCGAACGGGGGTACGTCCGGCGACAATGCCGTCCGCAGACTGGAAATCAATCGTGATGGTACTTCCGCGATCTTCATAGCTCGTCCAGATAAGCCAGCCTGCGATCATCAGCGCGATGACAGGCAGCAACCAGAATGGCGAAATGCGGCGTTTTGTTTTAATTCTCGCTTCAGTCGGCGAAGCGGGCGTTTCCTGACTCATGTGCGTCCCAAAGTAAGCGGCTGTCCAGCCATTCCACTGCAAGAATAGTCAATATCACCGCAGAGCCGAAATAAAAAGCTGCGGGTCCCATGGTAAAAGCAAGTAACTGATCGCGATTGATGAGCGACATCATCAGCGAAATCACGAACAGATCCAACATCGACCAGCGACCAATCCAGGTCACAAATCGCAGAAGCAGGATGCGGGTGCGTAGTCCTTGTTCGCATTTAAAGTGAATGCTGATAAGCAGCGTAAACATCACCACCACTTTGGTAAAGGGCACCAGAATACTGGCGATGAAAACAATGGCGGCGACCCCCACGTTACTGTGCGCCAGAGAGATAATCCCCGAAAGGATAGTATCTTCCTGACGGGCGCCGTTCACATAAATTACGGAGATCGGCAGCATGTTGGCCGGGAACAAAAATACCAGGGAGGCGATTAGCGCCGCCCAGCACTTTTGCAGGCTGTTGTTGCGTCGCAATCTTAACGGAATGTGGCAGCGTGGGCACCTCCCGCGTTTATCCGGAAAACCGGTGTAATGGCAGCCCAGGCAGACGCGCAGGTTTTCATCAGGCCGGGTCGCGGGGCGCTGCGGGTAAAATCGCTCCCAAAGCTGTTCAACATTGAGATGAATCAGGGTCAAAATACTCAGCAGGACCAGTGAAAAAAACGCGAAAAGTCCAATGCCGGGTTGTAAAAACGCATAATCCTGCACCTTGATGGAGGCCACGCCAATGCCTACCAGATAGATGTCCAGCATCACCCACTCCTTGAGCTTTTCCAGCATGAGCAGGACAGGGCGCAGGTTCATCCCCAGAATGTTGCCAAACCACAGGTAGGCAATTGCCGCGACCAGCACCAACGGCGCGCCGACGACGCAGAACAGCACCATGGCGGCCGTAAGCGGATCGCCCTGGCGCGTCATCTGCCAGATCCCCTGCAACACGTTAGCGTCAATACGCACGCCAAGCAGGTAGAGCTTTAACAGCGGCTCGGTCCAGGCGAAGGGCATCAGCAGTAGCATGGTGACCGCCATTGCCGCCAGACGCGTCAATGACCAGTCCCGGCCATCGCGGATTTTGGCATCGCAGCATGGACAAAAAGCACTTTGGTGCGATTTCATCTTCGGCAACATAAAAAGCGTATCGCACTGGGGACAACGCTGATAATGTGCACGGGGCAGAGCCTGGCTTACCGTACGGACAACGATCTTTCGTGTCGGCGTAATTTGGGGTGTTTTTAGGGCCATCAGTCGCACACAGATTAGTATTGTTGAAAGTTATAATAACTCATGAACGGATTCATCTTGAGCATGAGCGCATTTAATGCTTATTTTAATAGG
>OKVW01001375.1_pt1 | contig 10270 bp, 13 predicted proteins | sample 1606991 | NCBI WGS metagenome assembly OKVW01 (sample SAMN03281021, study PRJEB24777) | human gut metagenome | isolation source: fecal sample PR177 from 1 month old male Malay infant, vaginal delivered...
GCGCTATACTGTTCGGGGTTCCTGTGGCTGTGATTATGCAGTTTTTAAATACGCTGCTTCTGTCCGCCTATTCGGGGGCCATGCTGGCAGCCGACCGCCGCATCGAAGCGCTGGATTTTAAGGGTGTGACCACCATTCATTATCTCTGCGGCCTGGGGACGTTTGTTTTGTACTTCAGCCTGACATTTACCGTTATGTTCTTCGGCAATCATATGATCGAGGGGATTGTAAACGGACTTCCGGCCTGGATGAACGCAGGTCTCACGGGGGTGGCCGCGATCCTGCCCTGCCTGGGGTTTGCACTGCTGCTGAACATCATTATGGAGAAGAATCTGATTCCGTATTTCATTCTGGGCTTTATACCGGCTGCCTATGTTGGGTTTGACCTGACCATGGTTGCCATTGCGGGGATCGCGGTTGCAGTCGCCTGGATCGTATTTATGCTGAGACAGAACGAGGGCACAAGGCAGGCCGCCGCGGCTGTGAATGCGGACAATGAATGGGAGGATTAAGGGATGGCAAACAACGAGATAATCAGTGCGGAAAATAATCTGACTAAGAAGGATTTTGTGGGGGTGTTCTGGAGAAGCTTTACGCTCCTTGGATCATTTAACTACGAACGGATGGAGGGGCTGGGATTCCTGTACGCCGTTATGCCGGTGCTGCGCAAGATATATAAGGGGGATGATGAGGCGCTGAAGGCATCGCTCCACCGCCACATTGCGGCATTTAACATGACGGTGGCGCCCTCGCCTTTTGTCATGGGAACCACCATTGCCATGGAGGAGAAGGCCAAGCGGGACAAGACATTTGACGTGTCTTCCATCAATGCCATCAAGGTGTCCCTGATGGGGCCTCTGTCGGGGATCGGTGATACCTTCTTCTGGGGGATTTTCAGGATATTGGCCTGCGCCCTGGCGGTGGGCTTCGCCAAGGAAGGGAATATCCTGGCGCCCTTTGTGCTGCTGGTGTTTTTCAATATTCCCAACTTCCTGACCAGATGGTTTGGGCTGTTTGTCGGCTACCGCCAGGGACATTCACTGCTGTCGGATATGCAGGCCACAGGCCGTGTCCAGCTGTTTACCCACTGCGCCGGCATCATCGGAGCCATGTCCATTGGCTGTATGATTGCAATGTGGGTCAGCATTTCCTGCCCCCTTCAGTTCACCATCGCCGGCAGTGAGATCGTGCTCCAGGAATACCTGGACCAGCTGCTGCCCAAGCTGCTGCCGCTGGCATTTACCCTTGGGATCTTCGCCTGCATCAAGAAGAAAATGAAGGTGACCTGGATCATCGGGGGGATTGTGGTGGTTGGATTTATCCTGGGTATTCTGGGACTGATCGCAATGTAGGGACGCTGTATAACGAGGAGGAAATTTATGGCTATATTAGATGTAAGGATTGACGACCGGCTGATCCATGGACAGGTCTGCGGATTCTGGATTCCCCACTATTCGCTGGAGCGCATTGCCATTGTGGATGACGAGATTGTGGGTGATGAGATCCGAAAGACTGCCCTGAAGTTCGGCTGCCCGGAGAGATGCAAGCTGTCTATATTCAGCGCCCGGAAAGCGGCGGATAAGTTTACACGGAAGATTGATGAGGGAATCCGGGTGATGATACTCTGCAACAGCCCGGTGCCTATTTTGAAAATGGCGCAGCTGGGGTACAAGGCCCCCTTTGTAACGGTGGGCAATATGTCCACCAAGCCGGGGGCAGTCCAGATCCGCAAGACCGTGTTTGTTTCCCAGGAGGAAAAAGAGGCTTTCGCCGGGCTGGCGGAGATGGGTATTCCTATTTATTCCCAGATGGTGCCTAACGAGCCAAGGGAGGACATCACGAACCTGCTGAACAAATGAGGCAGGCAAACATACATTCAAAAGGAGAGAATCATATGCAGCAGACAGTGATCGGAAATATTAAGTTCCAGCCGGAGGTACTGCCCCAGGTGCTGGAGAACCAGGCGGTGTTCGTGGAGCCGTTTGTGGAGATTTTCAGAACTCATGACATTAAAAGGATCTATTTTTTCGGGTCGGGAACTTCCTACAATGTGTCTCAGATTGCGGCTTATTATTTTAAGCAGATTGTGGGCATCGAGGGCATTGCCCAGTATCCCACGGTGTTTAAGAACTACGAGAAGGCGGATTGGACCGGACTGCTGAGAAACGACCAGATCCTGTTCGTGGGAATCAGCCAGTCAGGAACCTCTGTGTCAACCTGCCAGGTGATGGCCCATGCCAGGGAAAATGGCTACCCAACCCTGGCTCTGACCGGGAACCTGGCCAGCGAGATTACAAGGCATGTGGACACCACGGTCCATCTTCTGGTGGGTGAGGAATTGACACCGCCGGAGACTAAGGGGTATACTGTGTCTGTACTCAGCGCATATCTGTGGGCTGTTGGGGTGGCTAAGGACAAGGGCGTGTACTCTGAGGAGCAGTACCAGAAGGCAATTGGGGAAGTGAAGGAGCTGGTGGAGCATTTCCAGACAGTGATCCAGGAGAGCGAGGCGTGGTATGACAGAAACCGGCCTTCCATTGTTAACAGCGACCGGCTGTTCGTGCTGGGCTACGGCGTTGATTACGGCTCCATGCTGGAAGGGATGCTGAAGGTTGGGGAAATGCTTCGTCTGCCCACCATTGGCTTTGAGATTGAAGAGTATTCCCATGGGCCGACCATGGCAATCCGTCCCAATCAGACCATTCTGATGATTGGCTCCGATGAGGCTGAATTTGACCGGATGCTGCAGTTCAGGGCTGCATTTAAGAAGTATACAGACAGGGTGCATGTGATTACCTGCCGGGATATCCAGGGGGATCACAGAGATCTGGTGTTCAGCATAAAGTGTAATAAATATATTGCGCCGCTGATGTATACCGTGCCATTCCAGTTTGTGGCGGCTAAGGGGGCTGAGGATATTTATATTGATACCAATATCAATCCCTTTGAGGAGCCGTTGGCACATTATCAGGAGTAGTACAGCGCTGGAGGCAGCGGCTGCCGCAGATATGAGGAGAGAGATATGATTGGAATTTTAGTGACGGGCCACGGCCGGTTCGCCAGCGGGGCGGCCAGCGCCGTAAAGCTGGTGCTGGGGGAACAGGAGTGTTTCGAGACGGTGGATTTCCCGGACGGGGACACCAAGACGGAGCTTGAACAGCATATGGACGAGGCGCTGGAGCGCCTGGGCGGATCAGAGCATATTCTGGCGTTCTGCGATATGATCAGCGGCTCCCCCTTTAACACCCTGATCGACAGGGCCATGCGCCGTGACGGCATAACGGTGTATTACGGCACAAATGTGGGTATGCTCATTGACACAGCGCTGAACCGCAATTTCGGCGCAGGCCTGGAGGGGCTGACTGCGGACCTGGTGAGAAAAGGCCGGGAGCAGGTGGGGGTGTTTTCGGCGGGCAATGCTGGGGATGATGGGACGGATGTGGATGACTGGGATTTAACGTAGCCCGCTGCGCCGCCATCTTCGGGATCAAATCTGACTCCCGGACGACCAGCAGCTGAAGCGGTGGACCGGCCTGGACCGCAAGACAGATGATGTGAAATACAGGAGGAAATAAATGGATATTCGGGCAGTGATTTTTGACATGGATGGGGTTTTGATTGACAGTGAGTATGTATATCTGTCCAACACCTGCAGAGGGCTGCGGAAAAAGCGGCCATGGATCAGGGAGCAAGACCTGTATCCGTCTGTGGGTATGGATTCGGTGAGAACACGGGAGCTGATGTTCAGGATTGCAGGCGAACCGTTGGACAACCGGGAATTCGACCGGGAGCTGGAAGAAATATACAAATTGTCGGACCATGTGTCCTACCCGGATATGCTGTACCCAGAGGTGGAAAAGGTGCTTAAGGCGCTGCGGAAGCATGGATATAAGACAGCCCTGGCCTCGTCCAGCAGAATGGCTGTGATCAGGAAGGTGCTGGAGCAGTGCGGCCTTCAGGAGTTGTTTGACTATGTGGTCAGCGGAGAGCAGTTCCGGGAGAGCAAGCCCAACCCGGAGATCTATCTGACCGTTATGGCGGCAATCGGCTGCAGGCCGGAGGAATGCCTGGTGGTGGAGGATTCCACCTATGGTGTAAAGGCAGGCCTGGGTGCCGGCGCCCGGGTGGCGGCCAGGAAGGATCTGCGTTTCCCCTTTGACCAGTCCGGGGCAGCTTACCACATTGATACACTGGAAGATGTTTTGGAAATAATTGGAATTGATGAATAAGATGGGCGGCGTTGTGAGTATGGATTCACAGCGCCGCCATGTTTCAGACACGCTCTGGCTCAACTTGCATTAGCGGATTTATTGTGATATGATTTGGACATATTGTGAGTGGATATGAGGGGGAGCTATGCAGCAGGAAAATCGATACATATTAAGGGATATGGAACGGTTTGAGTCGATTACGGATACGTTGAAGGAGCAGGATATCCAGTCCCGGTACAAGGTGCTGGATCTGGAGATAACGGAGTCCAACCGGTTCATAAGCCAGAAGCTGAAGATCCCCATTGCTTCTAAAACACTGTACTTCCGGAAGCTGAGGCTGATCGGCGATGTGCCGGTGTCCATCGAACGGACATATGTGCTCTATGACAAGGTACAGGGGATCGAGAGGGAAGATCTGGAAGGGCGTTCATTTTACCGGATTCTCAACGACCGGTATGGATATGTGACCTGCAAAAGCGAGGAGGAGATCCTGATCGTGGAGGCCGGGGAGGAAGAAAAGCGGCTGCTGGAAAGCCAGGACCAGGAATTGATGATGATAAAAGGGATCACTTACAAGGAGGGCCCGGAGCCTTTTGAGTATTATGAGATTGTGGCTGTTTCGGATTTATATGAATTCAGGAGTGTTACCAGACTATGATTGAATATGATGCGATTTATGTACAGTTGATGAAAAGCCTGAAGGATAAAATGGCCCGGGGGGAGTACCAGGTGGGGGACAAGCTGGATTCGGAGCGGGTGATGGCGCTGCAGTATGGCATCAACCGGATGACCGTGCGCAATGCCCTGAAGGCTCTGGAGGAAGAAGGCTATGTGAAGGCTTACCGGGGCCGCGGCACATTTGTGGCCAGGATACCGGAGACTTCCAGCCAGAAGATTGAGATCGGAGCAGGCTCAGGGGCAGTGATCAGCCTCAGCAGCGGTATCCGTCAGCGGGGCTATAAGTCCTCCAGAGATGTGATCTCCTTCGAGAAGCTGCCAACAGAGGGGGGAATGCTGGAGAAATTCCCCTACAGCAGCCACTGCTTCGTGATGCTCCGTTTGTCCAAGATCAACGACAGGCCCTATGCAGTCCAGAAAACCTATATACCGAGTGAGATATTCTGGGACGCGGAGCGGTATGATTTTGCAGAAGGGTCCCTGTATGACTATATGGACACCAAGGACAGGTATCCGAAAGAGGTGGAGTCCTATCTGAGAATCGACCTGCCGCCTGCAGAGTATGCCCAGCTGCTGGACAATCCGCCGGAGAAGAAGGTGTTTGCCGTCAAATACCTGGCTTATGACAGGCAGGGACTGCTGATTGAGTACACGCTGTCCTACCATCTGCCCCAGTATACGTCATTTACGTACGTGACGGAGAAAAAGGGACAGACAATCAATCAGATTATATGAGGCAGAAATGGACATACTAAAAACAAAAAGGAGTTTTTTGGTATGGACCTGTCACCCAGAGCTGCCCGGCTGATCCTGCTGTTATATCTGCGGTTTCTGCCGGGAATATTCCTTCATAAAGCTTTAAGGGAAATTTCCTTGTTTTTTGGGAGACTTAATGGTAAGCTTCATGAGTAGAAACCGTATTTTTTGAAATGGAGGAATTGAACGATGAAGAGAAGTTCATGGATTATAACTGCTGCAGCCGTTCTGATGACGGCTGCATTGGCATCCGGCTGCGCCAGGAAGCCGGCGGTGGAGACACCGGCTGCAACTGTGGAGACCACGGTACCCGAAACAACGGCAACGCCTGAGACAACAGCGCCTGCCGGCACAGAGGCCAGCGGCCAGGCAGTGGATCTGAAGGACCGGTATCACATGCTGCAGGGAACGGTGGTGAAGGCTGCGGAGGATGGTTCTGTGTTCACCCTGCAGGCGGACGACGGCAAGGATTATGATATCAAGCAGGCGGACATCCGTGATGTGGAGGTTGAGATCAAGAAGGACGTGCAGATTGCCATTGCCTATATCGGCAAGCCTGTGGGCCAGATCCAGGATATCCAGATGGTGATCGCACTGCCCGAGCAGGAGGAGTGGACCATCTACCAGGAGACCGGAACCACGGTGTTCAACGCCATGAGCAGTTTCACTCTAAAGACCGATGACAACCGGGAATTGAGCCTGCTTAAGGACAACTGTCCCATGGAGGAAGGCGCGCTCACAAAGGACAGCGGCGACCGGATTATGGTGGCATATGTGACTTCTGAGGGGACCAATTTCCCCATCGAAGTGAGGAAAGGGAAATAAGGGCAGAAAATTTGGAAAAACCCTTGCAAATTCAGCATTTTCCCTGTACAATCTGATATTGAACGAGAAGAGGGGCCGATAAGACCCCTTTTTTGAGGCACAGGAAACAGATTGAAAAAGAGATAGATAAAGGAAAGGTAAGTATTATGATAAGTGCAAGCAACATTTCCCTGCGTTTAGGGAAAAAAGCATTGTTTGAAGAAGTGAACATTAAGTTTACCGAGGGCAACTGCTACGGCCTGATCGGCGCCAATGGAGCCGGCAAGTCTACATTTTTGAGAATCCTGTCCGGGCAGCTGGACCCTACCAGCGGCGATATTGTGATTACTCCGGGACAGAGACTTTCATTCCTGCAGCAGGACCACTTTAAATATGATGAGTACACTGTTTTGGACACCGTGATCATGGGGAATGCCAGACTGTACGAGATCATGAAGGAGAAGGATGCCATCTACATGAAGGAGGACTTCACTGAGGAGGACGGCGTCAAGGCCGCTGATCTGGAGGGTGAGTTCGCCACCATGAACGGCTGGGAGGCAGAGTCTGATGCAGAGAGCCTGTTAAACGGCCTTGGCATTGAGACGGAACTCCATTATGCCCAGATGGGCACGCTGCTGGGTTCCCAGAAGGTAAAGGTGCTGCTGGCCCAGGCGCTGTTCGGCAACCCGGACATCCTGCTGCTGGATGAGCCTACCAACCATCTGGATCTGGATGCCATTGCGTGGCTTGAGGAGTTTTTGATCAACTTTGAGAATACGGTGATCGTGGTATCCCATGACCGTTATTTCCTGAACAAGGTATGTACGCAGATCGCGGACATTGACTACGGCAAGATCCAGCTGTACGCCGGCAACTACGACTTCTGGGTGGAGTCCAGCCAGCTGATCGTAAAGCAGATGAAGGATGCCAACAGAAAGAAAGAGGAGAAGATCAAGGAGCTGCAGGAATTCATCCAGCGTTTCTCGGCTAATGCTTCCAAGTCCAAGCAGGCTACCTCCCGTAAGAAGGCTCTGGAGAAGATTGAGCTGGACGACATCCGTCCCTCCAGCCGTAAATACCCCTACATTGATTTCCGTCCTGCCCGTGAGATCGGCAACGAGGTTCTGACGGTTGAACATATGAGCAAGACCATTGACGGCGAGAAGGTGCTGGACGATATATCCTTTATCCTGAACCGTGAGGACAAAGTGGCTCTGGTAGGACCTAATGAGAGGGCTAAAACCGTTCTCTTCAAGATTCTCTCTGGTGAAATGGAGCCGGATGAGGGCACCTACAAGTGGGGACTGACCACCAGCCAGGCGTATTTCCCCAAGGACAACAGTGCGGAGTTCGACAACGATGACACCATCGTAGACTGGCTGACCCAGTATTCACCGGAGAAGGACGTGACCTATGTGCGTGGATTCCTGGGCCGTATGCTGTTCGCGGGCGAGGACGGCGTGAAGAAGGTAAAGATCCTGTCCGGAGGCGAGAAGGTGCGCTGCATGCTGTCCAAGATGATGATCTCCGGCTCCAATGTGCTTCTGCTGGATGAGCCTACGGATCATCTGGACATGGAGTCCATTGACGCGCTGAACAAGGGAATGATCAAGTTCCCGGGGGTGCTGATCTTCTCCTCCCGTGACCATCAGATTGTACAGACCACTGCCAACCGCATCATGGAGATCATTGGCGGCAAACTGATTGACAAGATCTCCACCTATGATGAGTACCTTGACAGCGATGAGATGGCGCGTAAGAGATTTACATTTACCGTGACCGAGAGCGAAGCGGAAGACGATTAATGAATTTAGCAAGAGGAATACTGAATGAAGAAATTAATATCATGGAATGTAAACGGGCTTCGGGCCTGTGTTGGCAAGGGATTCCAGGAGTATTTTAATGAAGCGGCTGCGGATGTATTCTGTATCCAGGAGAGTAAACTGCAGGAGGGGCAGATCGAACTGGACCTTCCGGGCTACCACCAGTATTGGAACTATGCCAAAAAGAAGGGGTATTCCGGAACAGCCATGTTCACCAGGGAAGAGCCTTTGAGCGTTATGTACGGACTGGGCATCGAGGAGCATGACCAGGAGGGGAGGGTGATCTCCGCAGAATTTGAGGATTACTATGTGGTTACCTGTTACACCCCCAATTCCCAGGACGGCCTGGCCAGGCTGGACTACAGGATGACGTGGGAGGAGGCTTTCCTGGCTCATTTAAAGAAGCTGGAGGAGAATAAGCCGGTGATCTTCTGCGGGGACCTGAATGTGGCCCACCAGGAAATCGACCTGAAGAACCCCAAGAGCAACCGGAAAAATGCCGGCTTCTCCGATGAGGAGCGCGGGAAATTCACGGATCTGCTGGCAGCGGGATTCATTGATACCTTCCGCTGGTTTTACCCCGACCGCACGGAGATCTATTCCTGGTGGTCCTACCGCTTCAGCGCAAGAGCGAAGAACGCAGGGTGGCGAATCGACTACTTCTGCGTGTCTGAGGGCTTGAAGGACAGGCTGGTGAGCGCGGATATCCACACCGAGGTGCTGGGGTCCGACCATTGTCCGGTGGAGCTGGTGATTGAATAGAATTGTTTTGGAACAGGCCTGGGCGGCTGGAATGTAGCTGCCCGGGCCTGTTTTTTGCGGCGTTTTTGCTAGGGATTTGGCATTGCTATATGGGCGGGGGTATGATAGAATTGGGGTATCTGTTCTGATTAAGAACAAATATGGCTTTCCTGCCAGGTTCAAGACGGTTCGTCAACGATTCCAGAGAAGTGGTGATAACTTAAGACAGGTGGTGGTTGTATGTAAAATGATGGGAAATATGGCTGCTGAAAAGAAAGGTTAGACATACATTCAGGCATTGGGTATACTTAATGTAAGCATTTTAATGGAACGGAGGGATACAGATGCCTGTTTATATGGGAGAGGAAGAGGCTATAAGGAAAAATATGGAACTGGCACAGGAGAAAATGCACACGGCGGAGGAGATAGAAGGGCTGCCGGAGGATGTGCGCGTGGAACTGCTGGACGGGCAGCTGTATTATATGGCTACTCCCAGCAGGAGACATCAGGAATTAGTGGGTATGCTCTGTACGGCGTTTTATATGCATGTGAAAGGCAAAAAAGGGGCCTGCAAGGTATACCCGGCCCCATTTGCAGTCTACCTCAACAAGGACAACAGAACTTACCTGGAACCCGATCTGGTCATTGTCTGTGATCCGGGCAAGCTGGATGAAAAGGGCTGCCACGGGGCGCCGGATATGGTGGTTGAAATCGTATCGCCCAGCACCCGCAGCCGCGACTACCTGCTGAAGCTGACCAGGTATCAGAATGCAGGTGTACGGGAATATTGGATCGTGGACCCGGAGAGAGAGCGTGTGATGGTCTATGATTTTACTGGAGGTAAGGTTAGGGACTACACCTTTGGGGACACAATTACGGTGGGGATATTTCCGGATTTAGAGGTTGATTTCTCGCAGATGGTTCTGGAATAATCGCGCCGGTACGCTCCCAGGGTAGCTTCTCCGCATACAATCAGGAACAGGGAGGGGGACATGCCAGGCTGCGCCTCTTTGATGCCTGCTGTGTGCTCCCGGAATCTGGAAATGCCTTTACATCCCCTGGCGGGAAATGTTATACTAGAGCGTGTTTGATAATTCATTTCCGCCATCTGCCATAAGGAATACACCGGCTTCGCCCGGTCCCCCTTAGGGCGTCGCATGCCCCGCTTTGCGGCATTTGCCCCCAATTCAGTCAACGTAGCCCACTACGCCTCCTTCATCGGGGCCAAATCTCCCACAAAGTGTGACGCACAGCTGA